>Ga0214923_10005575_pt1 | contig 14564 bp, 8 predicted proteins | sample LL1510_MetaG_FD_177993 | JGI IMG/M metagenome (GOLD analysis project Ga0214923, IMG submission 177993) | Freshwater microbial communities from Lake Lanier, Atlanta, Georgia, United States - LL-1510 | ecosystem: Environmental > Aquatic > Freshwater > Lake | place: USA: Georgia | collected 2015-10-15 | reverse complement strand
TTATATACAGAGGATTTACTTACCAGGTCTCGGTTTCTTCAAACAAATAGTCAGTACCTCAATAAATTGGTGCGTGACATGTCCTATTCAGGAAATGACGCAAGCGCCGCTTTTTACTACGTGAATCCATTTGGATACACTCACCGTTATAAGGATTTGTCGTCGGTAATGTTATATGATGATAAGACGTGCCCGGCTATCACACGCAGCGACGCACTCGCAAGTGATGACAAGATGAACCCATTTAAGATAACGTCGGCATCGTATATTGACATTAGCAGCGGAAGCACCGGTGGCGGATTTAGTCGATTCGCAGATTTAGCGAGTTATGATATGGTGGGTTATACGCCATGTATTACTACCAAAAACGTGAAATTACCCGGCGCTTCATCGTCAGAAGATAAATACGCATGGGTGGATGCCGAAGGTAAGAAACATGTCTATGAAGCGGGAGTATGGCCAGACAAACGTCATTCATCATGTTTTACTTCAGTCGTTGGAGAAGCGATTTCTCTCAGCGCGAACCAGTACAACTCGATACCCACAGCGGAAAATGCACCTATGAAAGAAAATAGCGAATGTTTTCGCGCTAGTGTTGCGCCAACTATCAACTCCAAGTTGGTAGATATTAAGAAGAAAATCGACGATACGGTCGCTGAAATAAAGAAAGAAAATCAAAACATCCTGAATAGTGCGGCGAATACAACAATTATTCAACGAGATAAGACATTCGCCGAAAAATGGGGGTCGCTCGATGATGATATTTTAGCTCAAATTAAGAAACTTCTCGGAAATTACTATTACCCCGCGGTTTATGTATTCTGGTGTTTTATTATTCTTGTAGCGGTACTCATGATATTTAAATTCGCATTCCTATTTGTGTCGCCCGGAGGCGGTGGTGATAGCGGCAGCGGCGAAGGCAACGAAAATGGCGGCGGCGTTTCTTTACTTGGTATCGTTATTATGGTGCTTATCGTTATCTTCGCGGTGTATTACTACTTTTCATATACTTATAATTTAGATGTAGGTATAACTCGAAATGATACAGACACAGTATATACATTCGTATAATATTCTATGTTATATGTATCAGTTATAATCGATACATATATATCAATATATAGAAAATGGGCGACTATTCGAGATTACTGACAAAAATGGCAGAGCTCAAAGCGATTGAAAGCGAATACCGTACTTTAACAAATACATATAAACCAGCGGTATCGAGTGAGACCGATTACACAGATAATATATTTGATAAATACGCCCTTACACCCGATAAAAATGCGATTTCTAATACGAAAACACCTCTTGTCATTCGTCCAGGTGAAGACTATGGAGAGTTTTGGAAATATATTGGAAAGGTTGTTCCGGTTGGAATGTCCGACGCCACCGCTCAGAAGAAAAATTCCCAAAAGTGCTGGAATATGGCAGCAAATGACCCGCGACTTTTTCAAAAAGTGGTTTATACCGGTGTTGCAACTACAAATCCGGGACAACCCGATTGGGATAATCGATGCTATGGACTCGCGCCTGATGCGCCTGCTAGCGAGTCATATAATACAGACGCACCTGGTTACTCTGTCATGGTGGGGAATAATATATACACAAAAATAGGGATAAGAGACGCAAACGATAAAGAAAATATCGCCAAAGCGTCCAATCTATATGACCTTCAATTACGCGTTGATTCTCTCACACGAGATATTGCGGCGGCATCCGGAGCAGGTATAAATAATGAATTAAATACACTTGTCGGTGCTGCGGCCGATTCAAGCCAGCTTATCACTAAAATCAACCAGTATATGAATGAAGAAGTTGGTGGCATTTCGGGAAATTATAACTTGATGGATAAACGTAAAGAGATGAATAATGTTTATTCGGAAATAAACGATCAGACGACATTACGCGCAAGAAAATACAAGTTCATATTTTATATTGTTATTACACTATTGTTGATTTTGAGTTATTGGTCATATACGTCAAAGTTGTCTTTATTAGATCAAATTGACATAATTAAGAATTATGTAGAATGGGGGTGGTGGACAAACTGGTGGGTTATCACCATCGTCGTTATTCTATTCATTCTCTCATCGTTTGGCTGGGATATGAAAGGAAATATATTGATGGTGGTACGATATGTAACTGACCCAGCATTCTGGACAGGTCAATTATGGTGGGTCGGTGTGACATTTTTGTTATTGATTATCATTTTCTTTTATGCAACATTCAAATCATTTTTTATGGAATTTGATGCGGGCATGCAGAGTATTCAATCCAACCTAGACGGCGGTGATTCGTAGTAACATTCTATAAAAATATTCGCTGGTATATATAGTAGATACGTCATTACTATATATAATGTTTTATCAAAATTCAAATGATTTAGTAAAAAATGCGAGTGTGAAATCAGGACATGTGCAAAATTCAAAAGAGACACGTGAAATGATAACATCATCTCATTCAAATTCTATAAAAGATAGTAATAAGCGTGTAAGTTTTAATGATGACACTCCCATGACGGGCGAGAATACATCATTGGGAATCGGTGCTCAGTTTCAAAACATGATACAGGGGTTGATGCAAGAGTTTTCAATAAAGGAAGGACTCGACGGAGGCGGAGGGGGCGGCGGCGGTGCTGCTCCAGCAAACCCATCCACCGGTATTGGTGGGTCCGGTAATATAAACCAAGCCAACTTCATAAATAGTCAAGTCGTCGAGGATAAAAAATACACCAAACAAGAGTTAGACCATATCGAAAAAGTATCAGGCATTATGAAGTTAATCGAAAAAGATGACAAAAATCGCCGTAATAATTGGGCCGAAGTCACCGACACTGCTGGAGTTACAAAATATGGATATGTTACCAAGGACGGCGTTTTTCAGATATGGCATGTCCCATCATCACCCTCTTCTAATCCAGCGAATTGGCTTCAAACCGATACTATGAAACAAAATGCCGGAGTCATCGGTTGCCCAGCACCATCTGGAACAACACAGAAAATCAAAATCGCAGGAACATGGGACAAAATCAAACCATATGATTTAATTTATGCCGATACTGATAGTGGGCGAAAAAATCCACTCTTTATGATGATAAATGACTCAGTTCGTGATCCCAAAAATTCTCTTGGCAGAAAAGGATTGTTTTCTTGTGGGAATGAACGTGGAAATGTATATGTCAGCGAACGCCCTTCGGCTGATTTTCAGTTTCCTGGTTCGGGTGTAGATACAATTCAAATGGGCTGTTATGTCATCGCTGATAACGCAACTGACAGCGATCTTATGAATCGCGGATTTACCTTTCAAGATGATTTGAACGAGGCATCGATTTCACAATGCAAGCGACGTGCAGAGGATTTAGGTAGCTCTTATTTCCTGATATCTGCGCCTGAAAAAGACAAACCGAATAATAAAGGTGGATGTTGGGTTTATACAGGTTCAGGCAAACCAAATATCAACGGCATACTAACAATCGATGAGAAAGGCCAGAAATGCCACACCATGGCGAATCCAGAACCAGATGAAGACGGATTCTTGAAATCATATACAACTTCTAACCTTAAAAGGTTATACGGAAAGGATACCAAGATCGAAGTTCCGCTTAATCCACCCAACCCTGAATGCGACCATACGACAAGAAGCAGATGTATATTTAATAGTTACCATCATGTAGGTGACGGTACATGTTATCCGAGGAATTGGAATGGATGGTGGGCGTATGGCGGATTGTATCGATACAGCAAACAAGAATTGAAAGGGTGGTTGAACGCGCTTCATAACCGAAATGCCGATGGTCTGGAACGCGACGCCGTAAATGAATACATAGAAAAATGCAAAAAAACGGAAGGATATGAATTTTTGGACGACAATCCTCAAACGCGCACTAAAATAGAACGGGCTGTCGCACTTTACTCTCTTAAGAAGGGTGGTCCTACCGGCGTGGATGAAGTCGGACGTAATGGATCCGGTTATGTCGGACGTATTTCATATGTCGACCATAATGGCGAGAGACATGATTATCCATCGTCGGCTCTCTCATATATGGCACCTTCGAAAAACGAGAAAGGTGAGACACTACCAGCTACGTATTTGAATTTGGGCGGTTATGATACGCGTTCCGCCGAGAGCTCCTATAGTCTCAAAGAAATCACGCCTGGAAGTTTCAGCGAGGCAAGTAATCTGCTTTATAAGGCGAGTCGTGACGGTTGGTCGCATCAGGCATTTCATCAAAGATGCGATAATAAGGGCGCGACTTATACCCGTGCTGTAATAAATGATGGCCGCGTTTTGGGTGCATATACGTCTCTTAGCTGGTCATCTACAGTCCAAAATTACCAGAACGATACTACCGCGTTTCTCTATGATGGAACCACGAAATTTCCTTCGACAAATGGTATTTGGGGGTCAGGTGTATATGCAACTTATATGAACCAATCATATTATCCGACATTCGGTGGAGGACATGATTTTTATATTTGGGGTCAAAATCTGTATAACAACGCATATACATTTATTACCGCTGATGGAAGGGCACCATTCGGACGAAGTCGACAAACGTATCAACAGTACTCTCTGAGAGATATAGAAGTGTATGCTGTAGATGCAAATACGTTTCCGAAAACATTAGAATTCGGACGTCGATTACGCACGATGCCGGTTGGCGAAAGTATAACTGCGTCATTTGAAAAATGTCGCGGAATGTGTGATGCTGATGAAAAATGTGGCGGGTTTGTTTATACAAAGGGTACGGCCGGTGCGGATGGAAAATGCGAATTGAAAGACCGCGCGAAGATGTATCCGGTAGGATTGCGTATAGCCGACCCGACAAAGCAATTAATGCTGAAAGTACCAACTATCAACGGAACTATAAGCGACGAGTCATGTAAAGTCAATAACGGTGCGTATAAAATGATTGACAGCGCACAGTACCAACATTATCCGGATACAGGCGGGATGACGTCGGGGACAAAATGCGATATTCGCAAACTTGTTCCCAAATCTGGGTCATTACAACAAACCGATCTGACCTCTATGTTCGGCGCAGTAGATAAAGCATTCGAAGAAACCGAAAGTAAGACTGCGGCATACCGTGCTCAAACCGAGATTGCGCCTCCGCCGCCGAGTAGGGTAGAAGGTTTTGGGGTTTTGAGGGAAGGCATAGATAACTACGGATCCGCGATGAGTGGCGTCGCCGATGATTTAAAGAAAATCGCGAATTCGGAATATCAACGCGAGCGACTCCTTGCGATAAATGATGAGAGTAATAAATTGTTAATATCTGAATCATACAAGTTCATTCTTTGGAGCATTTTAGCGATATTGACGATCATGGCGGTTTTAAAACTGAAAGAAATGTTCGGCCAAGAAGACGCGGATGACACCGATAGCGGAAGTAGTGAAGGTGGTGGTGGACTTTTAGCAACAATATTAGGATGGTTTGGTGTCGGAAGCGTGAAAACGGACGATATTCCAGATAGAACCGAAGATGTAAAAGCCGCATTAACTTCTGCCGGAGAACAAATAAAGGATACCGGAGAAAACCTAGCAACAAGTATTACAGAGGGTGCCGACAACTTGGTTACATCTGCGAATGATGCGGCTGTTGGGGCGATTGACGGAGCGAATAATTTGGTAGATAAGGCAAAAGAAGCCGCATCGGGTGCAATCGATAAAATCGGAGCTGCAGCGACGACGGCGACGGCGACGGCCGCCCAACCTCCTCGTCCTCCAACTACTGGCGGGAAACGCTCCACGAAGAATACTAATAAGAAATAATCAAATAATTATATAATTAGTATGTAACTACAAATTATATAAATAATGGTATATCAAATAAGCGAGAAAAACCAAATATTGGTCGCCTTATTTGCGATTGTTCTATTATGTGCGGGGAAGTTATTCAAGGATTATCTATTTCGTAGCGGGTATGTTGAGGGGATGACGAGTAATTTCATTTTATCGATGGTTGCGGATGTCCCGATGTCAAGGCTGGCGAGCGGATCTAAAAATTTCAATATTTATTTTAGAATAAAAATGCCACAAGATGCCACAGTTATTGAGGTTGAATTACCGGCGGATAAAGCTACTGATGTTACATTATCGGCTACCGCGAGTGAGTATACGATTAACACTGTAAATGCTTCTACTGGCGCGACAACCGCAGTTACACTAGCGGCTTCAAACCCAGTATATACTGCTGCCTCCCCCGGAAGAAAAATATCTTTCACGGCAGCGGCCCAAATAACTATGAATACCATTATCCAAATCGGTGTTAAGGGTACGTTATTTTCCAAAGACAGTCAAACCGAGAATGAATCATTTGGACCTTTTAATGTCAAAATTGGTAGTAATTCTGAAAGTAAGAGTATTTCAATAATTAAATCCGGCGGTGTCATCACATCTGAAGGTACGACTTCATCCGCAATAGAAATCCGTAATGCAATCAACAATATTAACACACGTCTGGCGGATAGTACAATTAGCGATACAGAAAGAACTAATTTACTTAGCGCTCGTTCTGCTCTTGTAACTGTTCTTGCATATACCTATGGCACAGTAAAGGAAGCCGGAAAAGTCTTTGATTCCGACGCGCTATACGAAGCCCAGCGAACTGCGATTGAATTTATCGCGAAAGAGAAGAAGCGTGCGGCAAGTAATGCCACTGTACTCAAAGAAGACAATTCAAATAAACGGCGTATGGCCCAAGTGAATAATTATTATACCCGAAATTATGAAGCAAATACTGAAGTCATGAAGAATATTATTTTTGTATCAATCGCACTCATTATAATGGCTATTCTACGTAACAAAGAACTGATACCCACTTCAATTTCAACTTTAGGCGTTATATTCATTCTTACTTTGGGTGGTATTGTAATTGGAAGACAAGTATTCGACATTATTCGTCGTAATGACCATGATTTTGACAAATATGACTGGGCTTTTAATGAGGATGAATTGAATAAAACCCAACTTCTTCAGCAAAATGCCGACCCCGCCAATCTCTCGGAAATGGGAATGGGAATGGCGCCATGTTATGGACCAGGATGCTGCGATGTTGGAACAACATGGGATAATACCGCAAAGAAGTGTATTCCTGGTGCTGGAGGACGTGTAAGCGGAACTGCTGTTTGGAACGCAGGTAGTCTAACGATCTCATTAAAGGTTTCTACCGCACTCATAGCAAATGACACGATTACGATTACATTACCGTCTGGGTTGTTTTCTGGAACACCTGCGGCTTTGACCGGTAATTTCGCTGGTCAGCCATCAGTTTCATCATCATTCCAATTAACCGTGAATTCGGGCGGTGTTAGTGACTCTACTACAAAAGTTGTCCCGTCAATTATTATTACCGGTATGACAATCTCTCAATCCGCTTATACGCTATTGAAACAGCTCACCGTGAAAACATCGAAAGACATAAATCTTGTTAGTATTGGTATAACTGGCATTCCATAGTAATTCACGCGAGTGATGGTAATTATAATCTAACAAATATAGTAGTTATATTATAATAAATGGGTATCGATTTTAATGATGCGGAGGGTATTGAACCCGAACTTTTAGAACAGGCGCAAAAAGGGGAGGCGATGATGAAAGAGACTGTCGCCACTGATGGAGAATCTTTAAAAATCTCCGGCGGAGGTGGAGGCGGAGGCGGAGGCGGAGGCGGACAGCTTTCATTCGACCAAGTCCTTCAACAATCGCAAGATAAAATTACAGATGTTAAAAAAATTATGTCGATGGGTGGATATAAAGGTGAGGAAAAATGTAAATACGAAACAAGTCTGGCCCATGCGGAATGGGTTCATTCGCGTAATCTAGAAAAAAAATGCACAAATAACGTCAAAGATAAAAGCGTGAAATATACTGCTTTAGTGAATGGAAAGGCGCAGACACACGAAATTAATAAAGCCCACAAAGAATGGACCGATATTCGAGACAAATGTGGCAAAAGTATGACGGATGTAATAGAGAAAGCGAATAAATACATCGAGACCGACCGTAGGTGTCGTCTCGATAAAGCGGCTGATAATGATATTTACCCTTCTCTGCTATCGGATGCGAAGAAGGCGGGCTTTGAGGTTCGCCGCGAAGTAAATACTGCGAATGTCGAAGGCTTCGTTGGAACTAGTGGCAGCATAAAAGAGGGATTTGATTTTTATAATGGTTCGGCGCATAATGGCGGTAATAGTGTAGTTGTTGGTGCGACTGGGACGACACCTGCCATCATGAAATTCAACAAACGCTTACCAAGATACGCCGACGGAACAGGAAATAGGGCTTCTTCGGATGCTGAAACTAATACAATTCTTCCTTGGGGTGATTATTATACCCCTTGTAGTAGTAGTATGACTCGTATCCAAACAGATTTATGCCAAAATGCCAATATACAAATAGATAAATATTTGAATACAATCAATACACTATTTGATAGAGCAGATGATTTATTGAATACGTATTATAAAGTATCAATATACACCGATCAGTCGCCTGAAAAATTAAACGAGATTTTACTTAGTGATAAAAATATTAAATCTGTTATAGAAAATCAGAAGAAAAATATCGCATTATACAAGCAAAATGCGTTATATGATTACGACGAATACAATAGTCTTGCTTTTTATGAAGATTTGGTGATGTTTATTTACTACGCGGTATTTGCGATATTTGTATTTATGTCATTGCGCGAGTTCTTTTCGTCGGCAAGTGGTGCTTACGACAAACGCAACATTATCATATTAATATTACTCGGTATTTATCCGAAATACATCTTACCACTTGTATTGTGGATATTGTCCAACCTTACAAACATAATGGAACTATTGGGTGTCAAGAATGTTCGTTTTTGGAGCGCCTGAATGCGTATTTGATCTATTATTATTCTGTACCGTTTCCATCGTCGGCGTCGTCATCCGCAACATCATCATCGTACATGATTCGACACTTTTTCCATCCCTTGGGTGTAAGCTTTCCGAATTTCTTCGTCATATAATCATAGAGTTCGTTGCCTTTCGGGATATTCTTACCATGTTGAACAATATACCATTTCTTAAACTCTTCATATACTTCGGTCTTCTTGATGTACGTATCCTCATCCGCGGCGCGAATCTTATCGCGCAAGAATTCCGATAGATAATCCTGAGTATTACGATACTTGTTGCTACTCGCAGTAACAGCTGCGCATGTTCTGACTTTTCCATCCGTTTCAAATGCCTTCTTGACGAGCATCGCCATAAAGACATTTACCCACGTTTTTATCTTGACATCCAGATTCTTGTCGATCAGGAACTGATACGGCTCTTCCGGATCATCGGATTTCGGCTCCTCGCAGAATTTCGATTTATAAGGACACAGTCGGATACGGCGCCACGTTCCATCATCGTTACTCTTGATATCGAACAGGACATTCGTGCATACAACCAACTTGAATTGCGGTACGAACGTAATCGTATTTTTGAATAGAGCGCGGGCGGTCATATCATCTCCACCTGTGATTTCTTTCAAGATACCTTCGTTGATGCGGTCGCCCTTCGTCGGCTCCTGCATAACCGCATATCGCACACCTTTCAAGACGGCGAGCTCTGGAGAAGCACCACCAATCATCGCGCGTTTCTGTGTCACCGCTGTAATCGGAAGAACCGCCTTGTACTCACCCAGAACCGCCGACATCAATTCGATCAGCTTTGATTTACCGTTACTACCACCACCAATATAAATATTAAATGTCTGCTCACGATTTGTGCCGATCAGCGTGGATGCAAGATGTTCCCACATATACGTCCGGAGTTCTTCTTCTGGAAAGAGTTGCGCCATGAACTCGTTGATTTCGTTGATTTGTGTTCTGTGCTTTTCGCCATCGAGCGGAATATAGTCTATTTTCGTGGTCTTCGACATATTATCATCCGGTTGTCCGCGACGAAACGACTTCGTCTTGAAATCAATCACGCCGTTCTTGAAACACAGAAGTTCCGGTCGCGTATCTATTTTTTCTTCGAAATCCTTGTCATAGAACTGCTCACGCACCTCACGCATAATATTGTTCTTAAAACTGGTGGTCTTCAGCTTGGTGCAAATATCTACGATACGACGCGACCGTTTTCTAGCCGATGTGTATTGGTCACACGTCGGGTCAAGTCCTGATGTGAGATCCATTATCTCGCGGTGTTTCTTCGTATAAATATCATGCATGTCTTTGGAAATGAGCGCACGGAGAGAATTCCCTTGGTCGCACTCCACCCAACGGTTCTTGTCGAATTCATACCATATATTATCCTTCACGCTAACGCAAACGAAACGGTCCTTGAAAATCGTGTATAAGACTGTCGCCAAATCCACATCCGTTGATGCATCGTTGGTCGTCTCATTACAAATCGTTTGATGGATGAAGTTGTCGATGGTTTCATTACGAATACGTGTATATTCTTCCGGGCAATCGTTCTTCGCCCAATACATAATCGATCTGCGTGTAAGACCGTCGGGGCTATAAGGAAATCCGCACCAAGTATCATAACTCTTCATAATATCCGTATATGAGAACTTGCTGGATTTCGCGCTGAATAGCATCCAGGTGAGGAAGAGTTTATCGCTCGTATTATGAAGCGCCAGACCCACGCGGAGCCATTTATCGTATGGGTCGTAGTATTGTGATGGAAGCGCCATCGTATAATAATGCGTCTCGCGTATTTCATATTCCTTCGGTTCAAGCATATTTAACATCACTTCAACCGCCATCGTAAGTTCGGAATGGTTCGTGATTTTGTCCATCATGATTATACCGTTGTGCGACATTAACGCGTCACTTCCGCCACCGGGGTTCATGCCCCCGGCACCACCTCCTGTGACAACCAGACGCAGACGCTTTCCGCCATCCGCACCACCATTCGCACCGCCATTTCGCCCTGCTGTACCCCTTTGCTGATTCAGAAGTGCGTCGTATTCGGCCTTCAGCGCAGAATTATTCGGAATAATCGAAAAGGATGGATATCCTGTATCGATTGCACCAGGCGCACTATTCGCAGCCGTCTGCACTGATAGCTTCGCAAAATTATCCTTCACGTTGAATTTGCTTGTTTTCTCTTCCTGGCACATCCACGCACCATCATCATCATCGGGGTCATGCATCATGATGAAATGATACTTCAACATGTACGCCTTATGTCCTGGTTTTCGCGAACCGTATAACTGCCAGTTGGTGTGACCACGCGAGATTCCTTCATCCAGAACATCATTCCACGAGTTTGTAATCGGGATGTCCGTCCAAATCTCCGGGAGTTCTTTCAACATTCGCGCACGCAACATTCGCTGAATCGGGCGATCTACAGTTGCGCCAATTATCATATGAATTCCATCCTTGGTCACATCATCCAGTTGATTGACGTCGCTCTTTTCAAAGATATATATCGGGATTTGGGCGTCGCCAGGAATTTCAACGAGTGCTTCCAACGTCTGAATATAGGATTGTATCATATCCAATACATGTTCCTTGGAATGCTGGCGTTTCGTGATACTCGTTTCATACCTGAAATCGAAATCTACCGTAATAATACCCCTCTCCGGGTTCTGTTTTTCAGTGAGGAACTCCTGTTTTCCGGTTTCAAACACATGAGTATAATATTTCTTCCAGAATACCGGCAATATCGCCGGAGGTATCGTATAAACACCGCCATGGACATTCAACGCCTTATCCCCTATCCGCGTATGTGTATAAGCTTCGCCGGGTTTGGATGTATGATGTTTCATGAACTGTTCATACGTCATCCCTGCGCAAAGAGACTGGTATGATGCGGTTGTGGGATCGACTGACCCGGACGCAGCCGCAGGCACAATTGGCGCGTTGGTGCCCCCGCCATTTACTGTTGTCGTCATTCGTCGTGTCGAATTTATCTGTCTTGTAAAATCTAATTTGGTAGGTTAAAGTTTCAATTTTGTTCGAATTATGAATTGAAATTTATAAAACCTCCGGTTTATATATTCCAAAGGTTTTATCTCTAAATCTGATCCCCCAAAAATGGTACTTTGACTTTTGTGTTGCAAAAAACCGGTGAAAAATGGGGATACATTATTTTTCGTTTTCCTGGACGCGGGACTTTTGTAAAAAAGTGGTTTTGCCCGTAGATTTTTTTTTCGGGTTTGCATTTTTCGTTTTGTGACGATATGTCGTAAGGGGTAAAATATTGTGAGCATAATGGTCACGATGTTTTACTATATTTATTAGAATGTTGCTAGGGTTATCGTGACAAAAAGGCCAGGTTCGCTCGGTGAAACATGGTGTTGGACCTGGGGGGGGTCATTTGGGATTCTCCTTGTTTCATATAAATGGATTCCATTGGAATTCTGCATTTTCAGCCAAAAATATTCCGTTCAAAACTCTCGTTTTCAAAAGTTTAAAATCCAATGGCTTGGCCATTTATGTTTCAAAGATAAACCCAGCGAAAATATTCCGTTTAAAACTCGTTATTTACACCATTGAAGATTTAAAATGGGAATTATTTATATAAATTGTAATCAGCATCACATATAGTATGTCCATGAACACCACAACATCTTTTTCCGAGTTTTAAAAAATCTATAGTAATTTTATCGTTAGTTTTACTTGATGTATGAGTGATAGTATGAACATTTTGTTTTTTACAAGAATTACAAATAACAATCATTTCAATTAACCCATCATTATATACATTTATAAATTGTATATTCGCTTCCATTGTTATAATAATAACAATCAATAAGTCTTTATGTTATTGTCCCATTTTAAATCTTCAAGGGTGTAAAAGTTTCAAATCTACAGACATCATCAATTATGTTTCAAAGATAAAACCGTCGAAAATATTTCGTTTAAAACGGCCGAAGGCAATAATAATAATGGATGAGGTAATTAGACCCCCTATTTTTGGACATTTATCTGGACATTTATAAATGTCCATTTTGCCCTTTGCGCCTGGGAGTTTTAAAACATGAAATGCAAAACACCAAAAAATAGGGTTGTGACCATAATGCTCACAAAACGCATTTTTGGCATGAAAAACATGTGACTGACATTTTTTGGAGGGTCGGTGGCTGCGTCCAATTTGGTAGGTTAAAATCGGACATTTATGTATAAAGGATATCTAGGAAGGTAAAAAAAATGAGAAACTCATTAAATGGTAAAAAAAATGAGCATAATTATGAATGTAAAATTTGTCACTTTGTATGCTGTTACAAAAGTAACTATGATATACATCTTTCTACACGCAAACATATAACAATGGTAAAAAATGAGGAGTTATCAAAAAAGCCGCCCCACACTGTTATATCATCACAAGTAGATACCTCGACCGCCGAAACTATCAATACTTGTAAATACTGTAATAAACGATATGCTCATCTTTCTGGTTTGAGCCGTCATAAGAAAATGTGTATTACACGCAAGCCGGTAAATCATGAAGTATCTGTCACTACGTTGGACGATACAACGCCTATGAATGAGATTATACGTAAAAACACAAATAATAATCTTGAAAAAAATAACGATAATACAAACCAGGACCTCATCGCTGAAAACCGAGAAATGAGGGTGATGATGATGACATTGATGACAACCCATTCCCAATTACAGGCGCAGATATTGGAAATGATGAAGGCGTCGCAGATAACAACGACAAATGCCTCTACGACAGGAGTTATGCCGAATATAAATGGGGACAGTAATGCCACAACAGTCAATAGCCACAATAACAATAATACATTCAACATGAACATGTTTCTTAACGAGAAGTGTAAGGATGCGATGAACATGAAGGATTTCGTGAATTCCATCCAACTGAATATGACCGATATGGAAAATGTTGGCAGGCTCGGTTATGTGGAAGGGATGTCGAATATCTTCATCGACAACCTCCAGAAGACCGATGTATATAAACGCCCGGTTCACTGCAGCGACGTCAAGCGTGAAACCTTATACGTTAAGGAAAACAACCAGTGGGAACGCGACGGACCCGACCACATGAAAATGACAAACGCGGTTCTTGCTGTTGAACAAAAGAATGTTGCACTTGTAAATGAATGGGCGAAAGCCAACCCGCGCTGTATGAATAGCAACACCCGAGAGAATGAAACATACTTCAAGTTATCCAAAGCCGTCACTGATGGAGAGAAGGACGGGAATATAGATAAGGTGATACGGAAAGTAGCCAAGCGCGTTACTATTGAAAAGGACGCGTTACAAATCGAATAACAGTGATATGATTCGTCTTTACAAAATATCTATTGTTCAGCCAAAATATTCCGTTTGAAACTCTCGATTTCAAAAGTTTCAAATCTACAGACATCATCCATTATATTTCAAAGATAAAACCGTCGAAAATATTTCGTTTAAAACGGCCGAAGGCAATAATGGACGAGGTAATTAGACCCCCTATTTTTGGACATTTATTTGTCCACCAGAAATGTCCATTTTGCCCTTTGCGCGTGGGAGTTTTAAAACATGAAATGCAAAACACCCAAATTTGGGGTTGTGACCATAATGCTCACAAAACGTATTTTTGGAGTGAAAAACATGTGACTGACTTTTTTGGAGG
>Ga0214923_10005574_pt1 | contig 14567 bp, 15 predicted proteins | sample LL1510_MetaG_FD_177993 | JGI IMG/M metagenome (GOLD analysis project Ga0214923, IMG submission 177993) | Freshwater microbial communities from Lake Lanier, Atlanta, Georgia, United States - LL-1510 | ecosystem: Environmental > Aquatic > Freshwater > Lake | place: USA: Georgia | collected... | reverse complement strand
ATATTTGAAAATGTTTGGAGAGGATTTTTTATATTTTGTAGATTGAAATTTAAAAAATCCTCTCCAATAATGCTTACATTTTCATGATTTTTAAATTTAGCTGTCAGTATTATTTGATACTTTTCATCAATCTCAAAACTGTAAATCTTTGAAACTTTATTTAACAAGCATTCAGTAATGATTCCATTCCCAGCTCCAATGTCTATGACGGTATCTTTTAAATTAAAATTTGCTTTTTTAATTAAATTTTCAACTAAGTCTTTTTTAATCAAAAAGTTTTGTGAATGTGAATAAATCATAATTGCTGGTAAAACTCTTCTGCTTTTAAATCCCAATTAAATTCTTTTGAGTATTCTAAACTTTCTTTTGCTAAATTATTTTCTTTAATTTTTAAAATATTAGATACGAATTCTTTTGAATCTTTTGAAATATAACCATTTATTCCATTTTTTATAGAATCTCGACAACCTTCTACATCAAATGCAACTGCTGCTGTTCCCTGAGTATTAGCTTCAATGTTTACTAATCCCCATCCCTCTTTAAATGAAGTATTAATTAAAACGTGAGATTTTCTTAAATAGTTTAATTTTTCTTCCTCTGGTACAAATCCTAAAATATTCACAGATTCATATAGATTCAATTTTTTTACTATAATATTTAATTCTTCAAGATAATCTTTTTCCCCATTTCCAATGAGCACCAATTTTGAGTTGGGTATTATTTTTTTAACTTCACTAAAGATTTCTATTGCTCTTTCTGGTCCTTTCATTTTTACAATTCTATTTAAAAAAACTAAGGTGAAATTTTCAAATTTTGTAAGAGGTTTCTCAAGTGGTTTAAGATTTACTCCATTATGAACAATCGTTATATTTTTAAAATTATGTATAGATAATAAATCTTCTTTAGTACTATTTGAGACTGTAATTATTTTGTTATCTTTATATAGGTTAAGTAAATTTTTTTCAAGAAATTTTCCAATAATATTTATAGGAAAAGGAAACATTTTATCCCAGATATTTCCTGCTACTTCATGAATGTATAATATAACTTTTTCTTTAACATATAGTGGGGTTAAAAAAGGTATTCCGTGAATTTGATCTATTACTACATCGACATTATTTTTGAAGTTATCTTGATACTCTTTATAAGCCAGATAAAAAAATAATGGGAATGAGAAAAATAGGTTTAATGTAGAGTCTCTTTTTAATTCTTTTCCTAGATATTTAAAGTTTATTCCCTCAAGGTTTTCAAAATTTAAATCTTTATTATATTTTGCACAAATCCAGGTTATTTGAGCATTGTGATTTTTAACCCATCTTCTTGCATGCTCAAATGTAACTATTTCCGCACCTCCTTTTAGTGGGTCAGTAATTGATCTCCAATTTATTATTAAAATTTTCATATTATGATTATAAGATGTTTTGCGCTATTTATTAATAAAATCCTTAATTAAATCGTGAGCTAATTTTTTTCCTAATTTTGTCATATAGTGCCCTCCCTTTGTTATTTGAAATTTTTTTTGATATTCTCCAAATAAGGTTGTTTTCTTTTGAGATTTGTCAATTATAAGAGGATCTTTAGTTCCAAAAATATATAATATTTCCTGTCCTTCTGTATTTATAAATTTATTCGGAATTAAATCATAAAATTTATCAAGTAAATTATTTTCAAAATATTTAAAACTATGCAGTTCTTCATCTGTCACTTTAATACCCAAAAGTGCTACTACTAACTTAAAATAGACATTTGAAGGTAATTTCTTATAAAATTTTTTATTTACTGAATCTATTAATTTAAAAAACATTTTTGACCTAAGACTCAAAAAATCTTTTCTTAAAGGAGATGCCCAAGCCACCGTCTTGACGCTGATATTTTGTTCTTTTAACTTTTTTTGAGTTTGAATTGCCACTAATCCTCCAAAAGAAAAACCAATAAGTACAAAATTTTTTAAATGAATCCCAGTAATAAAAGTAACAACATACTCACCAAAATCTTCTAAAGAATCAAATTCATAATCAGGTAATTTATTATGTGCTGGAAGGTCTAAAAAAATACATCTGTAATCTTTTAAAAAGGTATTAAATAGTTTTGGCATGATATTTTTGTTACTTCCAAGACCATGTATAAAAACAATAGCTTTTTCACCGATATCGTTATCTAAATACTGATATCTCTTTCCATTTATTTCTATATTTTTTTCAATAATTTCCACAGATATATTCTAACAAATATACCCCCTTTTACTCTATTTACAATACTATAGGTTATGGTATAATTTAAAAAATGGAACCATTAGATACTAGAGATGAAAAATTACTTGAAGACTTGCTTAGGATTGAAAAAAATCCTGATATATCAGTAAGTAAATCACTTGTTAAGGAAATATCACAGAATATATCAAAATATTTATCAAATAAAACAGTAAGGTACTATCTTATTGTTATCACAATATTAGCTTCACTTGGATATTATGGATATGGGAAATTAAAAACTTCTAGGGAGCTTTTAGAGCCATCATCTGTAGTTGAATTGGAGTCGGGTCTTGAAACATATATGGGAAATGGAATTCCATCAAATCCTGGAATTAGTCCTTTAAATTTACTTTATAAACAAGATTATAGCTTTTTATCTAATGAATCTAACTCTTATCTTTTTGAGTTAACAGATGATGAAATAAAAATTTTAGAAACTACAAACAATTTTCAAGAATTTAGAGAAATTCTTAAAATACAAGATCCTATACTTAGGCTTCAAAAGATTATTGAATATCTTCAAGTTTCAACTTTGGAAAATCCTATGGGAAATATTAGGTATAGTTCAAATTCCGAAGATGGTGCGTGTAACCTTTATGTAACCGATATTTTGGACCTTTTGTTTTATAACAGATCTGATGATTTACTGAGTTATAGAACTGACCTTGGTGGAAATCCAGTAACAAACCCAGTAGATATATTAAGTATAGATAGTGGTGAAAATTCTGATTTTCAATACAATAATGCCCAATCACTTTACATAAAATCTCAAGAACTAGTAACTTCAGGGAGGATGGTTGATGCAACTGATTTTACTTATGAAAAACACCTTGAGTACTTAAATAATGGTTATGCTTTTGTTGTTTTTTTAATTAATGAAAAAGATGGTATGGCTAGTCACACTATGTTGGAGTTTGGTTTTAGGGACGAAGATGGAAATATTATTCCAGCCAGGACTCAAGCTACCAGAAATATTCTTGGTTCTGAAGTTAGAAAAGATAGTGTGATTTTTCAAGGAGATGAAATACCTGAATTTGGTAAAAGAAACCCAAGAGTATTCATGTTTAAAATACCAGAATAATTAGTTTTGGCTTTGGTAGATTTCAGCCCAATTTTTAAAATTTTTAAGTGTTTCAGAATTGCTTTTATACTCTTCGAGAATTTTGAGTAGTTCTGCAAAATCATTTGGTCTTAATGTTAAAGTATACATTGAAAAAATTTCTTGATTGTATTTAAATTTTCCATCAGTAAATAGATATTTTATAGTTGATATTATTTCTTGTAGTTTAAATCTAAATTCATTATCTTCAGATTCTTCATGCCCTAAATCATAAATATTTAAAAATTTTGAAAAACTAGAAATATTTTCATAATCTGCCTCTGTTGGAAGTTCGGAGAATCTTTTACCAAAACCTACGTATTTATAGAGTGCATTGATATTTTGAAGAATACATTTTTTTATTTCTATTTTTATTTTGGTTTCTAGGAATCTAACATACGTATTTTTTAAAACAGCTTCGTCTAATTTATTTACATCAAAGTCTATCTCGTAATAACAAAAATATTGTGGTAATACTTTTTTTGCCTGCTTGATTGTATTTTTCAGGTTCGAAAGTTAGGGTATCTATATATTTAATAATATTTTGTATTGATGCGTCGTTACTGTTCATAACGGAAGTATTTTATCATAGTAGTGGGCTTGGCGCATGCGCCAAGCCCTTTCTGCTACTCCTTACATGTTTACAAATAAAATGACTAGTGCTTGAATCAGTAGTCCCGCAGTAAGAGCAATCAAAATGATCGATATAAGTCTAAAAATCAAAAAGAAACACCCTGTTCTAACAGCAATTTCCTCGCTAGAAAGATGATGATCTTCCATGTGACACCTCTCTTAATTAGACAAATATACATAGGTTATTATACTATCTTTATCTAGTAATCAAAAATGTCTATAATATCCTAAATGCATAATCTTCTTAACTACAGAGTCGAAAATTTATTAAAAGAATTTGGTTCGAATCTAGATAAAGGTTTATCAATTAGTCAATACAACGAGAATCTTCAAAAATATGGAAAGAATAAAATCTATTCGGAAGAATTTTCTGGGTTAAAAATATTTCTAGCTCAATTCAATATTTTTGTTTTTCTTTTAATTTTTTCGGCTTTATTTTCTTATTTTATGAAGGAATATATCGATGCTTTATTTATTTTATTTTTTGTTATTTTGGATGTTTCACTTGGTTTTTATCAAGAATTTAAATCGGAAAAAACTGCTAAACTGTTAGAAAAATATGCTAGCTTTAGTGTTATTGTCAAAAGAGATGGGCATGAAAAAGTTATCGATCACTCAGAAATTGTTCCTGGGGACATTGTAGAGTTAAAAGCTGGTGATATTATCCCTGCCGATATCAAAATTTTTGAATCAAATGATTTATTTGTAAATGAGTCAGTACTTAGTGGTGAATCCAAACCTATTTTCAAAAGCACTCATCAAGAAAAAAATGCTGATCCAATTTTACTTTCTGGAACTTCAATTTTTAAAGGCTATGCTATAGGGATTGTAGTTTATACTGGTAAGGATTCAAGAATTGGACATATTTCAAAGCTTTCAACCTCTACAGATTCAGAAAGTATTTATGAAAAAGAAAGTAAAAAACTAAGTGATTTTATTTTTAAAATAGTTGCAGTAACTTTAACTGGGGCTTTAATTTTTAATTATTATTATAATTTTCAAGATATTTACAAATTTATACTTTACTCAATTGCTCTGGCAGTAACTGTTATACCGGAGGCATTACCTTTAGTTATTACATTTTCACTTTCAAACGGTGCTTTAAGGTTATTTAAAAATAAGGTTTTGGTAAAAAGATTAACTGCAATTGAAGATTTAGGAGGTATTGAGGTGTTATGTAGTGACAAAACTGGAACTCTAACAGAAAACACTTTGAAAGTTACGAATCAAATTAAGATTTCAGAAGATTTCGATTTAGGAAAACTAGCTTATATGTCTGTATCTCAAATTGGTGAGGTTGATAGTTTTGATCTTGCTATAAAAGAATTTTTTAATTTTTCATTTAATTTTAAAGTTATTGATGAGATTCCGTTTGACCCAACTAGAAGAAGATCCTCCAGACTTATAAATTATTTAGACAAAAATCATTTAATTATCAAGGGTGCTTTTGAAACATTAAGTAAATTTGACCATATTTCAAATTCCCAACGAACTGCACTTATAAATTTTAATAATGAGGAATCTTCTAAAGGGAGAAGGATTTTAGTTTTTGGTTACGCTGAAGTATTTCAAGATAAACTTGATGAATCTCATGAAAAGAAGATTACAATTTGTGGTGCAATTTCATTTGAGGATCCAATTAGATTTTCAGCTATTGAAGCTATAGAAAAAGCTAAGAAATTAAACGTAGATGTAAGAATTCTTACAGGTGATTCTAAAGAAATCGCACATTATGTTGGAGAAAAAGTTGGTTTAGTGTCATCTAAAGAAGACGTCATTACTTCTGAGGAGCTTTCTAAATTTCAAGGAGAAAAATTAAGAGAAATAATATTTAGTACAAAAGTTTTTTGCAGGGTAAGTCCTGAAGAAAAATATCATATTATCAAAACACTACAATCTAGATATCAAGTTGGTTATTTAGGCGATGGAATTAATGACGCCCCATCTCTAAAAGTTGCTAATGTTGGTATTGCAGTTTCAAACTCTTCAGATATTGCAAAGTCCTCAGCAGATATTATTCTAACTAAGAAATCCTTGGAGGTCTTAATTGATGGCATTTTAGAAGGTAGAAAGATTTTTTATAACATCACTAAATACATTAAAATTACCATTTCTTCAAATTTTGGAAATTACATTGGTCTTCTCTTCTCTGTGTTTTTTGTTCCGTACTTACCTCTTAAACCAATTCAAATTTTGCTTTTAAACTTTGTTTCAGATGTTCCTTTAATGAGTGTATCTACAGATAATGTAGATAATATTGAATTAACAAAACCATCTAAATCTAATTTTAATAAATTAATTAGAATTGTTTTAGTAATGGGTATTATTTCTTCCATATTTGACTTTTCCGTATTTTTTTATTTTAGACAGTTTGGTGAAGGAATTTTGCAGTCTGCCTGGTTTTTGACATCTGTTTTAACAGAAATACTAATTATTTTCTCTTTAAGAACTCCTCAAGTTTTTTTCAAAGGTCCAAAACCTTCCTTTTTACTTGGATTTATTAGTTTAGTTACAGTCTTAATGAGCTTTGCTTCAGTTTATTTTCTTTCTTTTTCAAACATATTTGGATTTGAAGCATTAAATTTAGAACATTTTAAGGTCATAATAACATTAGTCCTTCTCTACTTTATAATCTCTGAACTGTTCAAAGTATCCCTACATAAAACTTATAAATCCTTTGGTCTATAGTGTTTATAAGAATTAAGTGAGGTGAATTCACTGAAGGGTACTGAGATATTTGTAAACGTTTTCACTCCAGATTGAAATATTAATTTTCTAAATTTTTAACATCTTCTAACTTTAGCGATCTGATAACCTTTTCAAATTCATCTAAATCGTAAAACCAAGGTGTTATTTCAATATATTTATTTTTTGTTTTTTCTTGAAATTGTGATGGCAATTCAATATAGTAATGAACATCTGCATTGTATCCAGTACAACATCCTGGTTTTTCGTAAATAATTATTGGGTTATTTTTTATTTTAATTAGTTTAATTTTATTGTTTAATTCAGCCATATGAGGAGGAATTGCGGAGATACATTTTACTGGTAAGAAATTATATGAGGAAGTTCTCCAATATCTTGAACCTTCATCGACAAGTTTATTTACAACAAACATTTCTCCGTAATTACCGATAGAAACTCCAGATAAATAAGTTAGTATTTTATCTCCTTTATTACCTTTGAAACTCAAAAAACCTAAATAATCTGATGAAAAATCAGTCATATTTTCACTTTCTTTTGTTGTTAAGGGTTCGAGTAATTTTGCAGTCTCGTTCGAAAACATTTCTTTCGTTGCACATTCTAGTTCTTCGTTTTCAACAATTTCATTTTTTTGACTAGTTGTTTGATTTATTGTCATTTTTTTATCCTTATTTTGGAAGTATAAAAAAATACTTGTTAAGATTGTGATTAAAATCAAAAAAGATAGTAGTATAAATAGATTTGATATTCCTTTATTGCTCCTCATATTTTAAATAAAGCACCTCCTCATTTGAAATTAATTTGACTTCATTTGAAGTCTTTTTTCTATATTTCTCTACCTCAGCTAGAAGTTCTGGTTCGTAATGTGGTAGTAGTTCAAAATTAACAAGATTTATTCCTTCAAGATTTTCTATATTGACCAAATTTTCATCAGGAGTTATTTCACCTGCTATTCGAATAGTTGGAGTAAGGATAATTGCACCAGCACTGGCTCCAATGTATAAACCATTATTATTTAATAACTTTATTACTTCCTCTTTAAAATTTGATTCTTGAACAAATTTTAATAATTTAAAAGTATTTCCTCCTGCTACATAAACAGTTGCATAGGGAGAAAGGTCGATTTTTTGGTATATTTCTAAATCCAAAAAATCGACTCTTTCATATCCTAATTCTAGAAATTGTTCTTTAGTAACTATTACCCACTTATTGTTTTCTTTATCTCTTGCTGCTGTAGTGATAATTACAGCAGTTTTATTCTCACTTATTTCAACAAACTTTTTAACAATTTCTTGAGCACTTAGGTTTGAAAGTCCATTAGATGTAAGAAGAATATTTAATTGACTCATTGAAGGTTTTAATTAATCTCCTCCTCTAGCTCACTGCTTGAGTCAAGATTAATATTTTCTAATTCTTTATCTATTTCTGCATCATTCAATGAGGTATTTTCCTCTACACTGGTGCTTTCATCTACAACAGGAATATCCTCTTCTTTTATGTTTATATCTGTTTGAGAAACGGGGTTAGAGACCATTTCTGAATCTCTATTAAGGTATTTAATACTAAAAAACCCTGCAATTCCAATTAAAATTAACGATATAAGAACTATTATTATTTTTTTATTGTCCATTTTTATCTCCTTTTAAATCATTTATTTTTACAACAATATTTTCTCTTAAATATTTTTTAAGATCTACTTGAGATTGAGTTAAATTTTTTAATGTTAAATTAAACTGTTTAATATTTGTTGAAAATGCAAGTTTATTTGTTTGGCAAGCCGAAGAATCTATTTTTGATAGTTGATCCAATAATTGTTTTCTTTGTGTAAGAAGATTTTGTGAATCTGCTTTAAACTTTGCAAGGTTAGTTTCTATTTCACTTGTATTTTTGCCTTCTTTTTTTAGATTTTCTATTCTTTTATTGATGATTGATTCGATTTTAGTGATTGAATTGGTGAAATTTGTTATAGATCTATCTATTTCAGTTTTTCTGTTTGTAATTTTTGATGCAAGTATATTACAATTAGAAACTTTTTTCTCTTCCTTTACTTGAATTTTTTGTTCTTTCTCTTCAATCTTTTGCTGTTTTAATTGAACTTTTTCTTGAATTTTCTCCTCTCTAGTTTCAATTTTTTCGGCACGTACATTTACTGAAATTATTGTTAATAAAAATACTAAATAAAAAAAATGTTTTGATTTCATGTATATTTTCCTTCTAATTTTTAACTAATTAATTATACAAAATTCTACTGCTTTTTGTAACCAACCTTGAATTAGATCTGGTCTTTCAAGGTCATGATCGCCATTTTCAACTAATATTAGATTTTGGGGTTTGTAATTTTGTGATTCGAATGGGACTGCTTCGTCTTTAAGTCCTTGAATCATTAAAATATTCTTTTGATTGGTATTAATATTAATAAGAAGATTTGAATAATCCATATTCATATTTTCAACAAAATACTCTTTGTTTATATAGTCGTTTTTTGTCATTTTTCCATCTTGGTTCATATCTTTTGTAAACATCTCTTCATCATAAAAATTTAGATAGTTATTAAAAGTCACCTCTTTTCCTAGTGATTTTCCTCTTTTTTGTGAAAACCAATACCTTTGAAGAGTCTTTTGATTAAGAGCTGGTGATATAAGTACTATTTTTTCAAATACTAAATTTTCATTGATTAGTTTAGCTACTACGCACCCTCCAAGACTATGTGAAATAATAGAATTTACTTTATAACCATCGTCTTCTAGACTTTTTATAATAAACTTTACCTGATTTGATAAATGTTCTACTGTTGTAAATTTAAATTCTCCATCTGATATCCCAGTTCCTAGAAAATCAAATCTAAAACAATTTAAATTTTTAGTAGCTAATGAATCTGAAAATTTTTTAAACTTCTTTTCCGAAACAGCCGATCTTCCAAATCCAGGAATACACAGTATGACATTTTTATTTGTACTAGGTACTTTAGTAAATATCCCCCTTATTTTATAGTTATTGAATTGATATTCTTTTAAGATTGTTTCCATAATTCATTTTACTAAATATTTTAAATATGTTTTAATATATTAAGTATTAATTTTTGATTTTTAAATCAAGAAAGATTTTTATGCCCAAAACAAATAACAAAGGATTTGGGGGTCTTCCAGTCTTAATACTAATGTTATCGCTTTCAGTATTAAGTTTTGTAGGTTATCAGTATTACTCTTCTCTAAATAAACCAGTAGATACTGCTATTGAGGAGGTAAATTCAGAAGATGTGCTTCAAGCTAATTCAAATAGCGTACCAAAAGATTTAAATACTTTCTTTTTTAGAAATTATTTTGGCTCAGAAAATTTAGCCGAATTTAATAAAGGAACAGAACCATTGATTATTTCTATGGAAGATGGCTTCACTAGATGCTTTTTTGCTCAAAGAAGTGCTAAGCCGACAGATATAAAATATACTCTTAATGGAAAAACTTATTCTGCTAGAGTTTTTCAAAAAGTTACATTTCTTGCTATAACAAATGATCCTTTAAAAGAGGCTTACACTGTGATTATTCCTTTAGCAAATGCCCCAATTTCTTTTAGCGAAGATAGTGGTGTTGTGAAAACAAGTTGTGGTCCAAACCCAAATATATATGTTGTAGGTCAGCCTTCAAATGAAATTACTCAGCAAAATTTTTCACAATTATTAGGTGTTAAAGCTCAGCCTCAATCTGCATCAATTGAAATAAAAGAAAAAGGACGGGGATATGTAGCTATTGTTAATCCAAATGGTAACATTGCTTTTGCTAATACCATTAGAAAAAATGGTGTAAGTGTTCAATTAGCTGATGGTAAAAAGGTTGTAATTAAATCAGTAATTTGTCAAACACAGGGTTGTGATAAATCATTTCAAGTAGACTTGCCTTATACAAAAGATAACGGAACCCCAGATGCTAGAAGGATGACCCAATTAACTTTTCCTAAGATAGATAATTCTACTGTATATGAAATATCTTGGACTGGTAAGCCTTTATGTGAAGGATCAATGGTTTCAGGAAATGCAATTCGTGTTGAGGATAACGTAGTATACTTTAATACTTATTGTATGATAGGATAAATTTTACTTATATTATGAGGGGTTGGCAATTTTGCCAACCCCTTTTTGTATAATATAATCAATTTATGAACTATGTCTATTTAATGACTAAAAATAAAACTAAACTTTCTGCAGCCCAAGGTATCTTTGTTAAGTATGGTATTGAAGTAAAATCTTTAGATTTTGAAGTACCAGAAATTCAAGCAGATTCTAGTATTGAGGTGGCCAGAAATATGGTCCTACAAGCTTACGAAAAGTTTAAAGAACCTGTCATAAGAGAAGATCACAGTCTTTTTATTGACGAACTTAATTTTCCAGGACCATTTATTGCATTTGCTGAAAAAAATATCTCTGCAGAGAAACTATCTCAAATAATTAAAAATCTTGATTCTAAAAATGGTCATTTCGAACTTTCTGCAGCTTTTTGTGATAAAAATGGTCAAGTACATGAATTTACTTACAGCGTACCGGTAATTTTTGAAACAACTCCTCGTGGAGTTCCTGCTGATGGCTGGAATCAACTTATAAGATTTCCGCATGAAAATAGAGTTTTTACAGATTATCCTGCTGAGGACAGGAACGGTATTTGGTCGAAAAATTTTCAAAAAATTGCAGAATTAATTAATTAGTTTTACTTTGAATAGCATCCAAAATATTATTTGCTATTTCTACTAAAGTTTTAATCTGAAAGTTTTCATTTTCTAAATCTATCGGTAAGAAAATATTCTCCCCTGAAATTGAATTTTTAATAATATAATGATCCTCATAATCAGTTCCAGGAATCAAATTTTGTTGGTCTACATTAACAAGTAACATCACCGGTACTCCTCTAAAACTATTTAATTCCTTTCCTAAGAGATTTTTGTTTGTTCTTGTCCCGTGATGATAATAGTGTTTTAATAGTGTTTCTAATTCTTGTAAAAATTTTTCTGGATGAGCCTCATAAAAATCTGGACTAGCTACCCTCCTTTTTCCAGTTCTTTCCATAAATACCCCTACATTTGTATCTTTTGCCCTTAGACCGTTTTTTAAAATATCATTAACAAATGTCGATTCAATAACTTCTTTACCATTTCTAAATTCTCTTGAAGTTATGTGTATGGCAGGAATACTGCTAATTGTTTTAAAAACATCTATAATTTTAGCTTTTAACTCTGGATTTTGATCTAGAATATCTGTAAATTTTGATTTTTCAACTACTGCACTTCTTGTTTCGGTGTTTGAGTTTTCATTTGTGGCTTTTGAATAAACTTCTTTAATCTGAGACTCGTTTAATAGTTCTTCTATTCTAGGCATTATTATTTAAATAATCTTTTAATTTTTCGACTGCGATTCTTCTCATACTAAAATTATTTTTTTCGTCATGAGTCATTTCTGCAAAAGTTTTATCATATCCTTTTGGTTGAAAAATAGCATCCCACCCAAAACCATTTTCACCTCTTGGTGATACAATGTCTCCTTCAATAACTCCTTCAAAATACCTAATTGAATCAGGATTTTCAGCTAGTCCAATGATAACTTTTGCAGTAGCCTCTGTTCCAAAAATTTTTGTAAGATTATATAATCCTTCATTCTTTATGGTTTTGAGAAACCATTTGATTTGAGGACCTGGTAGACCGTTCATTCCATTAATTAATAGGGAGTTGTCTTCCACAATAAACTTCCCGTCTGTGTGGTTTAGAGCTACTTTAAGTTTTTCTTCTATAATTTTTTGTGAATCTATTTCTTGGATTTCTGGTAAATCAATATCTAGCTGCTCTATGAAGTCTAGAACAGAGTTTACTTCCTTAAATTTAGATTCGTTACCTGTTACAAAATATATTTTCATAGGGATATTATAACTTATGTTTTAAAATTTATTTTTTTTAATTCATTTTCTCTTATAAAAATATAAGGAACGTCATGCAATTTTATCTCCTTGATTACTCTTCCCTGAAAATTATTCTTTGCATTCTCTACAAAGTCGCAAATTATAATATCAGCCTCACTTAATTTTCCAGCCATGCTAAATTTTTTGTGTGAATAATAATCAACTGAGTAACCTAAATTACAAGAAAAAACCTTTAAATCACTTGGATTTTTTCCTGACAGGTTGTCTCTAATGTAAATTGCCCCTTCTTTATATAATCCTCCCCAATATTCTGTTTCATATTTGTTATAGTTTTTTCTAAATCCTCCAGATATTTCGTTAAAATATGCATAGTGGTTTGGGTACATTTTCCATACTTCAAATAAAGTCCAAAAAATACTTAAAAAAACAGGTATCAAACCAAATATCTTTATTTTTTGAGATAATTTTGAATTTAAGAAGTCCCATAAAGAAAATAATGACATAGCACAGATAATAGGTATTAAATATAGAAAATGCCTCAAACCATTGTAGATTACAGGCTGTAAAATCAAATACAAAGTGAGGTTAAATAATAAGATATAGGTAACAAATTGTTTTAGTTTGGATTTTAAGTTGAATACCGGACTCGTAAGTGGTGCCAGAATAAAAAAAGGTAATGTAAAAAGAATATATGTAAAAAGGTAGTTCCAAGGCCTATCTTCTTTTGTAACAAAAGAGCCATTAAATAGTATTTGTAAGTCCCACTTATCATATTTAGAATTTACAAAAAGTATTCCTGGAAAGTTTTTAAAATAATTTATTCCTAGATAGGGCCATGAAATGACAGAAAGAAAGCTTGCAACAAAGAAAATTAAAATAATTGTTTTTAGATCGAGCAATAATTTATTCCAGAATGGGATTGTTCTATCGCTAAAAAATAATCCAAAAACAATAAAATGAAGAAAAAATTGATAGCCTACAGGTCTTATTCCTAGAAGTAACCAGAAGGAAAATCCTAGAGTGATTATTTTTTTAAAAGTAAATCCTTCATTTCTAAAATAATATATTAAAAAAATATTAAGAATAACTAAGGATGCAAAGGGGCCATCAATTGGATTTGCTGGAATAAGTCCGGAATACCCAGGTATTAAAAACAAAAAAATTGGACCAAGAGTTGAAAAGAAGGGGTTTTTGGTATATGAAAATACTAAAAAATAAATTGTAATAAACCCAATTAACCCAAAAATCATGTTTTGTAAGTGGAACCACTCATAATAAAAATTAGGATTTAGGATATTAAGTAACATGACATAAAAATAATAAGTATCAGGTTCTTTATCAGGAAAAATAAAGGTTTGGAGATATTTTGAATTAAGATAGTTATCAAGCATCTCTTGCCCTCTTTGATATCTAAATTGTTCGTCTGTGGTGATTGGAAAGTCTTTAAAACTTAAAAAAGTAAATATTAAATAAAATAAAACAAAAATGAAAAGTCCAACGTGATACTTTTCAAATAAAGATTTATTTTTTTCTACCACCCCACTCTGTGAGGACATATCCTTTTCTTTCATATTTGTTTAGTTTTTGTTCATAGATTTTTGGTTCAAGGTTGTAGCCTTTCCAGTCCATGAAAACTCTAATCATTGTATCTGGTTTTGGATTTATTGTCATTGGAAATAATAAATTTAACTCATCGTTTTGTAGAAAACTTATGGTGAAATATTCCATTTTCTTAGAGTTTAATTCTGGAATCCAGAATTCTTTAAAATCTGTGATTTCTTGAGAGTTAAATCCAATGAAGGAAAGTTTTTCATCAAAGAATTTCTCTAAATTTTCTTTTTTGACTACAAATCCTGTCCTTTGTTCTGGAAACATAAAAGTATTATATACAGCACCCGACCAGTATAGATAAGGGTATTCATTTTTTTCACAAGCTTCTTTGGCGTAGGTTGTTGAAGAAGTCAATTTAATTTTAGAACAATCTGT
>Ga0214923_10005573_pt1 | contig 14569 bp, 12 predicted proteins | sample LL1510_MetaG_FD_177993 | JGI IMG/M metagenome (GOLD analysis project Ga0214923, IMG submission 177993) | Freshwater microbial communities from Lake Lanier, Atlanta, Georgia, United States - LL-1510 | ecosystem: Environmental > Aquatic > Freshwater > Lake | place: USA: Georgia | collected... | reverse complement strand
TCGTTATCTTTGACACCGATGGTCTCGGCATCCTCAACACTCATCCAGATTTCTTGTCCACCACGAGATAACGAGAGCATAAAGAGATTGTCTTGGTATTCAGAGTGAATCGACCATTTAGAGTGCGGAGTTAGGTATCGGACTGTGACCTCTTTTTCTTTTTGTTCACCCTGATTTCCAAAGATGCGATGCATATTCAACGGTGGTCTAAAGATTGGCATCTGTTCACCGAGTTCACTAATCCAGTCATGATCAATAAAGAAATGCTGTCGACCGGTCAGGGTGTGCCATGGCTTTAGACGTTCAACATTGATTGCAAAAGCTGTGTACCGCCTACCACCATGTTCTGAACCCGACCATTCAGGACTTGTGATTACCGGAACTGGTCTGGCTTGGGTGTCGGCAAAGGTGATTCTCTTACCTTCATTGTCTAGCGCTAAGTCAGTTAACTGTTGACCTGTGCGTTTTTCTAACGCTCTAAAACCTGCAACTGCAATCCGACCATTAGTTGTCCCCGAGAGTGACAAAATCGTTTCGCAGGCATCGATATCGCGAGCAAGTGATGGTCGACCTTCAGCTACTCCGTGTGAAATAACGCCATTTTTGTGGCGTAAAACTTCAATCTCTGGCAGAACGCTGACTGGAACACCTTTTGTGTTAGTACCGAGTTGATCAAGTAGTGGTCCAAGTGCCCCCATTTTTTCACCGAGCTGTTCGTAGTTACGTTTAACTACAACCAACTTAGGCATTGTTAGACCTGGGATCGGTTCGATTTTGCCATCTTTCCAATCTTCAACGATGCCACTTGGATTTGCCATTTCATCGGGGGTGTCATGGAGAAGTGGAACAACAACAATATCTTCACGCTCACTGAGATGTCCTTTTGATATTTCTGCAACTTTTCGCCCCAACATTTGGAAGATGTCATAGTCCGTCTTGGTTTCCCATGGTGGATTAATCGCTGGCGTAAAGGCATGAACAAATGGATGCATATCAGTGCTTGATAGATCATGTTTTTCATACCAGGTAGCTGCCGGTAATAAAATATCTCCAAACAATCCTGTGCTCGTCATTCTAAAATCAATAGATACAAGTAAATCTAGTTTGCCTTCTGGCGCGTGATCTTGCCACTTCACATCTCGCGGCCTCATATCAGGTGCATTTTCTTCGGCACGGACAGAGTTATCGGTACCAAGTAGATGCTTAAGGAAATATTCATTTCCCTTACTTGACGAACCGAGAATATTTGCCCGCCACACAGTTAAAACCCGTGGCCAGTTTTCTGGAGCATCGGGATCTTCTATCGCAAACTTTAGATTTCCATTTTTCAACTCGTTGACAACATGCGCCGAAGGTTCTACACCTAGTGCACGAGCTTCATCGGCTAAATCGAGCGAGTTACGGTTAAGGGATGGATAAGAAGGCATCCAACCCATGCGAGCCGACTTTGCCATCACATCGATAGCGCTCATATTCTCAAAGCGATTTTCACCAAGAGGAGTTGCAAGAAGCTCTGACTTCAAGCCGTCATATCGCCATTGATCAGTGGACACGTACCAAAAAGCTGTGCCAATCATCTGGCGTGGTGGCCTCGCCCAGTCAGCTCCAAAAGCAAGCTGCGCCCATCCAGTTACGGGGCGACATTTTTCTTGACCGACATAGTGCGCCCAACCTCCGCCATTTACTCCTTGGCAGCCAGTTAATGTAACGAGAGCTAAAAATGTTCGATACATGGTGTCAGAGTGAAACCAGTGATTTGTTCCAGCCCCAAGAAGAATCATCGAGCGGCCTTTGGATTCATCGGCATTGTGTGCAAACTCGCGAGCGATTCGAATCACTTGTTCTGCTGGCACATTTGTAATTTCTTCTTGCCATGCCGGTGTGTAAGGAGTTGTGTCGGTGTAATCAGTAGGCCAATCACCTTCTAAACCTTGGCGACCAACCCCATATTGAGCCAGCATTAAATCGAAAACTGTGGTCACTTTTTTGTCACCGATGTGAATGGTTGGGACAGCGCGATGCAGAACCCCGCCACTTTCTGATTCCTTTTGCCCCATATCAAAACGCGGTAGCAATATTGGCGCACTTACAGAATCTGCTCGTCCATACACTGTAAGTAATGGGTCAATGCCTTCAAGATCTAAATTCCATTTACCCATCGAATCATCGTTGTAGCGATGACCAAGCGACCCATTAGGGATATGTATATTTCCGCTAGCAGAATCTAGAACAACAGTTTTGAACTTTGAACCCTCCGATAGATCACCCAAATCTGATGCAACAAGGAATTTGTCAGGTACCCAAGCTCCATCTTTTTCACGCAGTGAGACCAAAAAGGGAAGATCTGTAAACTTTTTTACATACTCAGTAAATCGTGGAGTTTGTTGATCAACAAAAAACTCCTTCAAAATTACATGTCCCATTGCCATGCCAAGGGCACCATCTGTACCTGGATGGGGTGCAACCCATTCATCGGCAAACTTTGTGTTATCAGCATAATCAGGGCTAATGGCGACTACTTTTTGGCCGCGATAGCGTGCCTCAGTCATGAAGTGAGCGTCCGGTGTGCGTGTTACTGGAACATTTGAACCCCACATTATTAAATAAGAGGCATTAAACCAATCGGCAGATTCAGGTACATCTGTTTGATCACCAAATACTTGAGGTGATGCAACGGGCAAATCTGCATACCAGTCATAAAATGAGAGCATGGAGCCACCCATCAATGAGATGAAACGTGCACCAGCTGCATGGGAAGCCATAGACATCGCTGGAATTGGAGAAAAACCAAAAACTCGATCCGGTCCATATTTCTTAATGGTGTGCACATGCGCAGCTGCAATGATTTCGGAGATCTCAGCCCACTGTGCGCGCACTAAACCACCCTTACCCCGCGCTTTTTGATATCTCGTTCTGCGAATTGGATCATCCATGATCTCAGCCCACGCTAATACTGGATCATCCAGACGTGACTTTGCTTCTCGATACATCTGCAAAAGAATTCCACGGATATACGGATATCTAATTCGTGTAGGTGAATATGTATACCAGGAAAAGGCAGCTCCACGAGGGCATCCTCGAGGTTCATACTCCGGAGAGTCAGGTCCAACTGATGGGTAGTCGGTTTGTTGAGTTTCCCATGTGATGATTCCATCTTTAACATAAACTTTCCACGAGCAAGAACCTGTGCAGTTAACACCATGGGTTGAACGAATTACTTTGTCATGACTCCATCGATCACGATAGAAATCATCACCCTCGCGACCTCCACTTTTTGTAATTGAACGAAGATCATTTGAGACAATTCCTTTGGAAAAAAATCTTCCAAGTTTGACAAGTGATTCTTCAAGATCCATCGCCGAAAACTGATCATGTTTCATGTGCTCAGTCTCCCGTGCAAACCTCTAGGTCAATATAGGTACAAAGACCCTATTTTCTCAGGCATTAATGGAGCACAGTGTGCTTAGGATGCGTGCAATAAGGAGATTTCATGTCGCAACGTAATGGTTCAGGGCGAGTGCTAGCACTTTCAACCTTTGCATTTACTTTAATGTTTGCAGTTTGGTTGATGTTCGGAGTTCTTGGTATCCCCATTCAAAAAGAGTTTGGTATCTCAGACTCGCAATTGGCTTGGTTATCATCGGTTGCGATCCTCAATGGCTCAATCTGGCGGTTGCTTTTAGGAGTTCTTGCAGATCGAATTGGTGGAAAAAAAGTAACAGTATCAATGCTATTCATTACTTCAGTACCTGCATATTTATTGGCACATATGGACCTTACTTACACTTGGTTGCTAGTTTTAGCTTTCTTTGTTGGCTTTGCTGGAAATCTTTTCAGTGTTGGAATTGCCTGGAACTCTCACTGGTTTGACCGAAGTCGCCAAGGCTTTGCTCTTGGTGTTTTCGGTGCAGGTAATGTTGGCGCATCCGCAACTAAATTCATTGGCCCTGCAGTCATTGCCGGAACAATTGGTGGTTCTTATTTAGGTGGAATTATTCCCGGCGGATGGCGCTTTGTCCCAGCGCTCTATTCAATTCTTCTTGTTATTACTGCAATCGCAATACTTGTTTTTACTCCAGCAGACTCTGAAAATTTGCAAAGCTCTAGACCTCTACGTCAAATGTTTGCACCCTTGAAGTATCTGCAGGTCTGGAGATTTAGTTTCTACTACGTCATTGTCTTTGGCGCATACGTTGCCTTAGCTTCTTGGATGCCGAAATATTATGTTTCGGTTTACGGATTAGAACTACGGAATGCAGCGCTATTAACAGCGCTGTTCATCTTTCCCGCCTCTCTGCTTCGCCCACTTGGTGGATATGTATCTGACAAAATGGGTGCCCGTCGCCTTATGTATGGAACTTTTCTTTCTATGTTAATCGCTCTACTTTTTTTAGCCGCACCATTTGGTTATATTGTTTTAAATACACCGGATGGACCAAGAGAGGTTTTGCCATATAGCTTAGGAGTAGTTCCATTTACCATTCTACTTTTTATCGTCGGATGTTCTATGGGTATAGGTAAGGCCGCCGTCTTTAAGCATATTCCGGAGTACTTCCCTAACGATGTCGGTGCCGTTGGAGGACTTGTTGGAACGCTAGGCGCACTTGGTGGTTTCTTACTACCACCACTATTTGTCTATGTTCGAGGTTGGACAGGCCTGCCGCAATCGACCTTTGTCGTTCTCTTCTCACTCACTCTCATAGCAACAGTTTGGATGCACGTAGTGATAGTAAAAATGTTACACAAGGCAAGCCCAACACTTAAACACCAGATTGATTACGACAACTCTCAACTGAATGGAGATTGAAATGCCTGCCCAAAACAATAAATCCTCTGAGTGGCTCGAATCCTGGGATCCAAATACTGAAGGTAAGTGGGAGTCCAAGATTGCTTGGAAAACTTTGTGGGTCACCACTTACGCGCTAACGCTAGGCTTCATGAGCTGGTTCTTAGTCTCAGCCCTTGCACCAAAACTTAATAACTTGGGCTTTGATTTAACTAAAAAGGAGCTCTACAGGCTTGCCGCGATGCCCGGACTTGCAGGCGGTGGTCTGCGTTTAATTTGGATGTTCCTCCCACCCATTCTTGGAACTCGCAAACTAGTCACTTACTCAACTTCACTTCTCTTGCTGCCTTTAATCGGTTGGTCATTTGCAGTGAGATCACCCTCAACACCTTACTTTGCTCTATTGATTCTGGCCTTCTTCTCTGGAATTGGTGGTGGCGTTTTCTCTGGTTTTATGCCGAGCACATCATATTTCTTCCCCAAATCAAAACAGGGATTGGCCCTTGGAATTCAGGCAGGTGTAGGAAACTTCGGAGTAAGCATTATTCAATTCTTTACTCCAATTATCGTAGGGTCAGCAATGTTTGGTGCAACTCTCGGCGCCCCACAGCATTTCGTAGATAAAGTAAAAGGTATTGATAAATCAGTTTGGTATCAAAATGCTGGTCTCGTCTGGGTTCCATTTGTAATTCTCTCAGTTATCATCTCGTGGAAGTTTTTGAAGTCGGTACCTGTTACCTCTCGTGGAGTTAAGGATCAATTAGATATCTTTAACAACAAGCACACATGGTTAATGACAATTCTCTACTTCATGACATTTGGAACTTTCTCAGGCTTCTCAGCTCAATTTGGTTTACTTATAAAAAACTTATTTGGTGAGTTTGCCAATGCACCTGATCCTGTTAAATATGCCTTCTTCGGTCCTCTCGTGGGATCCTGCCCGAGTAATCAGTGGGCCAATTGCAGATCGCTTAGGTGGTGGAATCCTTACTTTTTTCTCAGGAATTGGTATTGCTATATCAGCTCTCTTTACATCGACTCAATTAACACCTGCAAGCGGTAATGACTTCATGAAGTTTTTCTGGGGCATGATGGCGATCTTTTTCTTTGCGGGTGTGGGAAATGCGAGCACTTTTAAACAGATGCCCATGATTTTTGCAACTCGCCAAGCAGGAAGTGTCATCGGGTGGACCGGTGCAATCGCAGCTTTTGGTCCTTTCATATTTGGAGTTTTGCTCTCAATGGTGCTCCCTCAAGCCTTCTTTCAAGGGGTGGCACTCTTTGCAATCGTCGGTGCATGTATCGCCTGGTGGTTCTATACACGCAAAGATGCTGAGGCACGCAGCTAACTCGTCATTGCGCGTGATTTTCGGCAGACTCACGCTATGAATGTCACCCGGCTGAGCGCACTGTCCGAAGCTGTAATGGATGTGGCCAAGGGCGAAGATTTAAAAACTTCCCTCAAGCGTCTCATTCACAATGCTGTTCTTATTACCGACTGCACATATGGTGCACTGGGTTCAATCACCGCTGATGGAACGCTGGAAGATTTCACCTACATTGGCATGAGTGATGAAACTGCGGATGAAATTAATACCTTTCCGCAAGGAAAAGGGTTGCTTGGTCACCTACTTAAATATCCAGCACCGCTTCGTGTGCCAGTGATCCAAGAGCACCCGTCCTCAGTTGGTTTTCCCAAGGGTCACCCTTCTATGTCGGGTTTCTTAGGTGTACCCATTCGCATTCGTGATGAACTATATGGAAGTATTTATTTGACTCAAAAACGGAATGGGAAAGATTTCACACAAGAAGATGAAGAGCTAATTGTCGTTTTAGCATCTGCAGCTGGTATCGCTATAGATAGCTACCGAGGTCATATTTCGCGAAATCAAGTGGGTGTTCTAGCAGAGCGGGAGCGTATAGCGCGTGATTTGCATGATCTAGTTATTCAGCAGCTTTTTGCTTTTGGAATATCTCTTCAATCAATCTCTGCCGATGCATCTCTCTCAAGGCAATCATTGAAGAAAATAAACGATATCTTAGAAAACCTTGATTCAACTGTTCAGCAGATTCGAACAACTATTTTTTCACTACAAAATGACCACCCAATTCAGGATATCCGTACATTGGTCCTTAGTGAAATTGCATCGCTTTCTTCAATTGCTGGATTCCAAGTAACGCATTCTTTTATGGGCCCAGTCGATACAGTGATCAATGCAGAGCTTTCAAAACAAGTTATTGCAGTCATCCGCGAACTTGTTACTAATGCAATTCGCCATTCACATGCAACTGCTATCGATTTAGTAGTAATGGCAAATAAGACTTATTGCGAAATTAGGGTCACTGACAATGGTAAGGGCTTCGAACCGAGCGGGCGAAAGAGTGGGCTTCTCAACCTAGAGCAACGCGCCGCCGCCCGGGGAGGCGAGTTTGAAATCATAAAAAATGGGCCTATCGGTACTAAAGCGATGTGGCGTGGAAGTCTTTAATTTCTTCCGACACTTAAACGAACTGCCATAGCAGCAGCTTGAGTGCGACGCTCCAAACCAAGTTTTCTCAGAAGTGATGACACATAGTTTTTTATAGTCTTTTCAGCTAAGAACATATTTTTAGCGATTTCTCGATTAGTCATTCCCTGGCCGATGAACTCAAGAACGCGCTGTTCTTGATCAGTAAGTTCATAAATCTCACTTGCTGGATTTTTGTTTTCGCGAAGGCGATTGGTTACTGAAGAGATTAACTTTGTATCAAGGAAACTCTTTCCCAATGCCACAGCACGGATAGAGGAGAGTAGTTCAAGGTTTTTTATATCCTTAATAAGGTAGCCAGAGGCACCACCAAGGACTGCGCCAAGAAGTGCTTCATCATCTTGAAAGGATGTCAGCATCAATACCTTTACACGGGGATTAATTGAGATTAGTTCTCGACATAATTCAATTCCGTTGCCATCTGGAAGCCGCACATCAAGCACTGCAATATCGGCATCTACTGTCACAAAATGAAAGAGTGCGTCAGCAATATTTGCCGCGCTACCTACAACAGTTAAATCTTCTTCGGCATCTATGAGATCAATTAAGCCCTTTCGAACCAACTCGTGATCATCGACAACAAATACTCGAGTTGGCTTAGTCACTGTCTACCGCGTTTCGGATGAATTCGATATGCCATCTATCAGGACCTTCATTGAGAAAATTGACGGAATATGCTCCGGAAAACTTCTTTTCGATTTGGGCTAGAAGAGGTGTTGGCTTATGGGGTGCAACTAGAACTATTCCCTCACCTGCTTTAAGAGATTCAAGGGCACCGAAAATAGCTGGATGGCGAATCTTATGAGGAATGAGAGTTGCATCGAGCTCTGGGAACTTTGACGAACTCTCTTCTCCACAACGACATGATTGGGATCCTGCATTATCTTCTGCTTTACCTATTGAAATTAACTCCACATGCGAACTCTATCTTTTTCAATAATTTGGTTAGAGGCTTTATTGGCACAATGTGAGTGCGACCCCTCATTCAAAACCACTTTGAGATAATTAATACTTATGGACCAGTTATGACGGGTGAAAACTCAAGCTCTCCCCATTCTTCGTCAGTAAAAAGCCGTGATCGAATAAGAAATCTCTTGCCTTCGGGTGATTCAAGTGAAAAGCCACCACCACGACCATCAACAACATCGATTGTTAGATGAGTATGTTTCCAATACTCAAATTGGGTTGCAGACATCCAGACTTGAATAGGCTCACTCAGCTCTGGAATTACTAACTCCCCAATTAAGACATCTGATGCACCAACGCGAAACTCGCCCTTGAGATAACACATAGGTGATGAACCGTCGCAGCACCCACCAGATTGATGAAACATCAGTGGGCCATTAATTGCAGAAAGCTTGATCAATAACAATGCCGCCTCGCGTGTGTAGTCAACGCGAGACGGCATTGTCATGAGTACTCCTTAGAAGAAACCGAGCTTGTTAGGTGAGTATGAAACTAGCAGGTTCTTTGTTTGTTGGTAATGATCTAGCATCATCTTGTGGGTTTCTCGGCCAATACCAGAGGCTTTGTAACCACCAAATGCTGCTCCTGCTGGGTATGCATGGTAACAATTTGTCCAGACTCGACCAGCTTGAATCTCTCGTCCTGCGCGATACGCAGTGTTCATATCGCGAGTCCAAACACCAGCACCTAATCCATACAAAGTGTCATTGGCAATCTCCATGGCGTTATCAAAGCCATCAAACTTTGTAACAGAGACAACAGGACCAAAGATTTCTTCCTGGAAGATTCTCATCTTGTTGTTTCCTTCAAATATTGTTGGCATCACGTAGTAACCACCAGAGAGTTCGCCGCCAAGATCAGCACGTTCACCGCCTGTAATTACCTTTGCGCCTTCTTTCTTTCCAATATCTAGGTAGGAAAGAATCTTCTCCAACTGATCAGTGCTTGCTTGTGCGCCAATCATTGTTGAGAGATCAAGTGGATGGCCTTGCTTGATTGCCTTAGTACGTGCGGTTACATCGCCCAAGAATTTGTCATAAATCTTTGCCTCAATGAGGCCGCGAGAAGGGCATGTACAGACTTCACCTTGATTAACGGCAAACATCGTAAAACCTTCAAGTGCTTTGTCATAGAAGGCATCATTTTCAGCTGCAACGTCATTGAAAAAGATATTAGGGCTTTTGCCGCCTAGTTCAAGGGTGACAGGAATGATGTTTTCAGAGGCATATTGCATGATTAAGCGACCAGTAGTTGTTTCACCTGTGAAAGCAATCTTTGCAATACGTGGAGATGAAGCAAGTGGTTTACCAGCCTCAACACCAAAGCCGTTAACAATATTTACAACTCCAGGTGGCAAGAGATCCTTAATGATGTCCATTAAGAAAAGAATTGACACGGGAGTTTGTTCTGCTGGTTTTAGAACGACGCAGTTACCGGCAGCAAGGGCTGGAGCTAACTTCCAAACAGCCATCAAGATTGGGAAGTTCCAAGGAATGATTTGGCCAACAACACCTAGAGGCTCATGGAAATGATACGCAACGGTGTCTTGGTCGAGTTCGCCCGCTGAGCCTTCTTGGGCTCGGATGGCACCAGCAAAATATCTGAAGTGATCAATTGCAAGTGGAATGTCAACATAGAGCGCTTCACGGATTGGCTTACCGTTTTCCCAAGTTTCTGCAACTGCAATCGCTTCAACATGTGCTTCCATGCGATCAGCAATCTTATTGAGGATTATTGCCCGCTCAGTTGCAGATGTCTTACCCCAAGCAGGAGCTGCAGCATGTGCTGCATCTAGGGCCTTATCTATATCTTTTGCATTTCCACGGGCAACTTCACAAAATACTTTTCCTGTAACAGGTGTTACGTTTTCAAAATATTGCCCTGAATCTGGCTTAACGTATTCGCCATTAATCCAATGGTCATATCGTGAAGCGTAATTAACCTTACTTCCCGGTTGTCCGGGAGCAATGAAATCAGTCATATTTCCTCCAACTTCTAGGTGCGCAGCAAAGGAGCGCAATGGTAGATTGAACGTAGACCTGGTGTTATCTCCAAGACAAGAGGTGAGCGAGGACTACCCCTCAAACAGGTGTTAATTAGAGCTTATGCCATAGCCTTTTTGAGGTTCTCATCGATTGAGTTCAAGAACTCTTGTGTAGTTTGATACGGAGCATTCTTTGAAATCAAGAGTGATAAATCCTTCGTCATTTTGCCCTGCTCAACAGTCTCAATACAAACGCGCTCTAAGGTGTCACAGAACTGCGCAAGCTCTGGGTTGTTATCTAGCTTTGCACGGTGTGCAAGACCACGAGTCCACGCAAAGATTGATGCGATTGGATTTGTAGATGTTGCTTTACCTTTTTGGTGATCACGGTAGTGACGAGTAACAGTTCCGTGTGCTGCTTCTGACTCAACAATTTTTCCATCTGGTGTCATCAACACTGAAGTCATTAAACCAAGTGAGCCATACCCTTGCGCAACGGTGTCTGATTGAACATCGCCGTCATAGTTCTTACATGCCCAGACATAGCCACCTTCCATACGCAGTGACATTGTAACCATGTCATCGATCAAGCGGTGCTCATACCAAATTCCTGCAGCATCAAATGCGCTCTTAAACTCTGCTTGATAAATCTCTTCAAAGATATCTTTGAATCGACCATCGTAAGCCTTCAAGATTGTGTTCTTCGTTGAGAGATACACTGGATACTTACGAATAAGCCCGTAGTTCAAAGATGCATGAGCAAAATCACGGATGGATTCATCCAAGTTATACATACCCATGGCAACACCTGATGACTTAAAATCGTAAACAGTGTGTTCAATTGGAGCAGATCCATTTTCTGGAACAAATGACATGGTGAGCTTGCCTGGACCTGGAACCTTGAAATCTGTTGCACGATATTGATCACCAAATGCGTGACGACCGATAACGATTGGCTTAGTCCAGTGTGGAACTAAACGTGGAACATTACTAATAATGATTGGCTCACGGAAAATTACACCGCCCAAGATATTACGGACAGTTCCATTAGGAGACTTCCACATCTTCTTAAGACCAAACTCTTCAACGCGAGCCTCATCTGGTGTGATGGTGGCGCACTTGATTCCAACGCCATGCTTTTGAATCGCATGGGCTGAATCAATAGTAACTTGATCATCTGTGGCATCACGGTTTTCCATACCAAGGTCGTAGTACTCAAGATTGACATCTAAATAAGGAAGGATGAGTGAGTCTTTAATGAACTGCCACATGATGCGAGTCATCTCGTCACCATCTAGTTCAACTACAGTTCCTTCAACTTTGATCTTGGCCATGCGATGGGCTCCCTTAGAGTGTTTGAACGTCTGCTTGTTTTGCACGAACTGCTTCAGCTGCTGCCTTAAGGGCTTCAACTTCAGAATCGGTCAACTTGCTTTCAACAACTTTCTTGATTCCACTACGGCCAATCTGGGCTTCAACACCGAGATAGACACCAGAAATCCCATACTCACCATCTACCCATGCACACACTGGCATGACCGCGCCAGAATCTTCGATAACAGCTTTTGCCATTCTGGCAGCTGCTGCAGAGGGTGCGTAGTACGCAGATCCTGTCTTAAGAAGTGCCACAACTTCAGCACCTCCATTGCGTGTGCGATCAACTAATTCATCTATGTCAGCTTGTGACAATAAATCACTTATTGGTTTGCCATCAACTGTGCAACGACTTGGAACTGGAACCATGGTGTCACCATGTGAGCCAAGAGTTAATGTCTTTACAGCTGCAACCTTTACATTCAGCTTTTCAGCAACGAAGTTTGTGAAGCGTGCTGTGTCCAACATGCCTGCCTGACCCATTACGCGATTCTTTGGAAAGTTTGTTGCGATCTGTGCTAAAGCTGTCATCTCATCAAGTGGATTTGAAACCACGATGATTACTGCATGAGGAGAATGCTTAGCGATATTTTCTGCCACTCCGCGAACGATTCCTGCGTTCACACCGATGAGATCCATGCGGCTCATGCCAGGCTTACGTGGAAGTCCTGCAGTAATGACAACTACCAGAGTTAGCTGTTGCTTCATAGCCGGCGCCTTCAGGTGATGTTGTGGCACCAATAATTTTTGTCTCAAAGCCTTCAATTGAACGTGATTGGTTCATATCAAGGGCTAGACCTTCAGGTTTGCCTTCAAGGATGTCAGTTATAACGACAGTGTCGAAGATGTTGTACTCGGCTAAACGAAGCGCAGTTGTTGAACCATAAAAACCTGCACCAACTACCGTGACTTTCCCGCCCATGGCGTACTCCTTATAATCGCTCAATACGCCCAACTCTACCGTCCGCGAGGAAGAGCAATTGCCAAAGCAAAAAGGGCTATAGCTATTAGTAGTGGGAAATAGAAGTCGAATTTACGAAGATGCCGAGCCTTTATGGCCATCCCCACAGTGCCTGCAGCGATAAAAAGTGACGCACCTCGCACTACTCCAAAGATTCCTAATGCAATCCCAATCAGGATTGCGATATTGCTGGCTAGAGTTAAAAGGCGATCATTTATCGACATGCATCAACAACATTCTTCACCAACATCGCGCGAGTCATGGGACCTACTCCACCTGGCATCGGCGCAACCCATGAAGCAACATCCATAACTGAGGGATCAACGTCACCAAGTAAACCTCTATCAGTGCGTGAAATACCAACATCTATTACGACTGCGCCTGGCTTAATCATTGAAGCTTTCAAGAAATGGGCTTGCCCAATTGCAGCGACAATAATGTCAGCATTCTTAGTGTGCATTGTTAAATCTTTAGTTCCAGTGTGAGTCAAAGTTACTGTGGCATTTTCTTGTTTACGAGTTAGCAATAGCCCTAATGGTCGGCCAACAGTTAATCCACGCCCAATGGCAGTTACTTCGGCACCTTTGGTACTAATTCCATAGTGAGTTAAGAGTTCAACAATTCCATGAGGTGTGCAAGGAAGTGGTGCCTCATACCCTGAAACTAAGCGACCTAAGTTCATCGGGTGCAAGCCATCTGCATCCTTTGATGGATCAATTGCTTCTAGAACTGTTTGAGTGTTAATTCCTTTTGGCATTGGAAGTTGCACGATATAGCCGGTGCACTCAGGCGATGAGTTCAAATCTCTAATAGCTGCCATGACATCGGCTTCACTTGCACTCTCTGGAAGATCTACTCGAATTGAATTAATTCCAATTTCTTGGCAGTCACGATGTTTTCCACCAACGTATGAATGCGATCCTGGATCATCACCCACAAGAACTGTTCCAAGGCCTGGAGTGATTCCACGCGATTTAAGTTCTGCCACACGAATTGCTAATTCGCCTTTGATTTTTGAAGCTAATGCTTTTCCATCCAGAATTTGTGCGCTCATAGCGCCCATCCTAATAGCCGTTTAGGCGTGAGAGAAATGACGAACACCTGTGAAGAACATCGCAATACCAGCCTTTTTTGCTGCTGCAATCACCTCTTCATCACGCACGCTTCCACCTGGTTGCACTATTGCAACCACTCCAGCATCAATCAAAATCTGGAGACCATCAGCAAATGGGAAGAAAGCATCACTTGCAGCAACAGAGCCTTTTACTCTCTTACCTGCCCTATCAACAGCTAATTTCGCAGAATCAACCCGGTTTACTTGACCCATTCCTATTCCAACTGATGCGGTCATTTTTGCTAGCAAAATCGCATTGCTTTTAACACTTCTCACACTTCTCCATGCAAACTCAAGATCCTTCATAGTTTGTTCATCAACTAGTCCACCACTTACTTGCTTCCAATTACTTGGTGAATCTCCTGGTGCATCGAGTAAATCAATCTCTTGAAGAAGAATTCCGCCTGATACCGGACGTAGTTCAAAAGGAGCAATTGTAGATATTGAACATTTTAGGATTCGAAGCGAAGGCTTTTTCATGAGAAGCTCTAACGCATCCTCTTCATAATCAGGAGCAATCAATACTTCGGTGAAAACTTCTGAAAGCGGTGTGGCCATTGCAAGATCTACTTTACGATTTGCTGCTACTACCCCGCCAAAAGCTGAAACGGGATCGCACTCATGGGCATGTTGATAAGCAGCTGCAACACCTTGCGCACACACTGCAATACCACAAGGATTTGCATGTTTCATAATTGCAACTGCGGGGTCGCGATGATCGAGAACTGCCCGCCATGCAGATTCAGCATCGGTGTAGTTGTTAAATGACATTTCTTTTCCATGCAGTTGAACAGCGTTCACGATTCCAACGGGGCCGCCTGAATAAATAGCTGCGCTTTGATGTGGGTTCTCAATC
>Ga0214923_10005571_pt1 | contig 14573 bp, 14 predicted proteins | sample LL1510_MetaG_FD_177993 | JGI IMG/M metagenome (GOLD analysis project Ga0214923, IMG submission 177993) | Freshwater microbial communities from Lake Lanier, Atlanta, Georgia, United States - LL-1510 | ecosystem: Environmental > Aquatic > Freshwater > Lake | place: USA: Georgia | collected... | reverse complement strand
GTCGGATAGAGCGCACGACGTGGAGTCGTCGTTGCGTTGCGTGAGGAGCGGTGCGGAGTGAGAGCGTCAAAGAACAGAGTCTGTCCGGCGCGAAGAGGAACGTGATGCCACGTCATCGACGTCACAATTTCGGGTGCTATGCAACCACGCTCGTCTTGTTCGAGGACACGCTGGTGGCGCGCGTCCACAACTTCGAGACATCCATTCTCAATCGTGGAGTCGTCCACGGCGACCATGACCGAAAGAATGCGATCAACGAATGGGTACGCCGGCTTGTCCTGGTGGGGAGAAAACCCTGCGCCGCTCGGAAGCTTGTAGTTGATCTTCTCTTTATACAGAACTGCCTCTTCGCCCAGGAGCTCGCCGGCGATGTCGACTAACGCACCTTCGCGCAATAAGGCGCGCATGCCGTCATGAAAGGGCGTGAAATTCTCCGTGCGAGCGAGCTGCGGACCGTTTTCGGTGCGCTCGTGGTGGTGTAGCCATTCGCCCTCAGAGTCCCAGGCCGCAATCTCCGATACGAATCGCTGCAGCGTTGCGACGTCGACGCTTAATGCATCGTCGACGATGATCCAGCCGTTTTCGCGATAGAAATCGACATCAGAGGACGTCAGCCATGGCATGCCGAAGTGTATCCCGATAGGCTGAGATTGCCGAAGTCGAAAGCGATGGTCGGGTCCTACGCGACGGACGTTCGTGAATCGAGTCAGGGGCGGAAGCCAGCAGCTCTCAGCGGGTCGTTCCGGGTGCCGTAGATCGCCTGGCCATCGCTTTGGACTCCGGAAAATGTCAGGGTGCGCCGATAGGCTCACGCCGTGACGAACGCAACTCCGGCCATGGTCCCCGACGGGGTGAACTCTCTCTACCGCCGCTTCCGACCCGGTCGCTTCTCAGAAATTCGTGGTCAAGAACACGTCGTTCGAGCGCTCCAGGGGGCGGTCGCGAACGATCGCGTCGTCCACGCGTATCTCTTTTCGGGACCGCGCGGCACGGGCAAGACCTCGACGGCGCGCATATTGGCCAAGGCCCTCAATTGCGAGAACCTCACCGACGGCGACCCCTGCAATGCCTGTGCGAGCTGCGTCTCGATCACACAGGGCTCGTCGCTTGATGTCGTGGAGCTGGACGCGGCTTCCAATAATGGTGTCGAGTACGTCCGAGAACTCGCCGCGAGCGCCTGGATTGGAACCGCGGGACGGCACCGGGTGTACATCATCGACGAAGTCCACATGTTGACGAAAGCTTCCTCGAACGCCCTGTTAAAGACGTTGGAGGAACCCCCGCACGGCGTGGTCTTTGTCCTCGCGACAACCGACCCGCACAAGGTGCTCGACACGATTAAGTCGCGAACGCAACACCTCGAGTTTCGCCTCATTGCTCCAAATGTGCTCCACGATCTTCTAACGGACGTCGTCGCCACTGCGAATTTGACCGTCGAGGCTGAATCGATTGAGATCGCCATTCAACGAGCGAAGGGATCGGCCCGCGATGCCCTGAGCGCCCTCGATCAGATTGTGGCCTCTGGACTTCGTCCCGATCTTCGCGCCAATTTTGACGGCCTGTTTGACGCTCTCGCTCGGACCGACGTCGTAGCTGCGCTATCCGCGATTGCCGCACTGACTCGAGAGGGATGGGACCCAGAACAGCTCGCTGAAAACTTCATTGGCGAGCTGCGTCAGACCTTCCTGTTACTCACCGCACCTGACATCTCCTCAACCTACGGCGGTGACCGTGAGCGGTTGGCCGCTTGGGGCCAGCAGATTGGTCTACCGACCGTCGTGCGCGCCATCGAATCTTTGGGCCGGGCGGTGCGTGAAATGCACTCGTCCCCCGACGCGACCGTTGTGCTGGAAGTGACTCTCGCACGACTGACGCATCCAGAACTTGACGCCAATGTCGCGGCCTTAATGGAACGCGTGAGCAAGCTGGAAAAGCAAGTGGCACTCGGAGCTGGTATCGCTGCGAACGGTAAAGCCGCGGAGCCCTCGAGGCCCATTGCCGGTCTGCAACGAGTTGGCAAGCCGTCTCCTGCTCCAGCATCACCCCCCGCCACGGTCGAAACCTCGGTCCCGCCTGCGCACCCATCTGACACACCCACCGCATCAACGCCGACGGAAGTCCCCACTTCGTCGGCACCGTTGGAGATCTCCGAAGACGAACTCCTCACTCGCTTTGCGGCCAAGGTCATTCCCTCTTTGTTGCCAACGGCCCAGGCGCTGCTGCGAACCAGCGAGGTTCGATCGTTTCATGACAACACGTTGACGATTGCCCTGGAGGGGCCCAACCACCGTCCGGCGGCCGAGCGCATTGAAGACGGTCTGGTCGCCGCCCTGTCGCGTGAGTTCGGAACGCGCATTGGCGTCGAATGGGCTTACGACGCCGCCCCGCGCGCCAGCAAGTCAGAGACACCTCGCTACTCAGCGGCCGAAGAGTACGAAGTAACCGAAGAGGACCTCGATGGCGGCACGGTGGTTACTGGTGACGTGCAAGCCGACATCATTCGTCAGGCATTCCCGAACGCCGAAGAGGTTTCGTGAGCTATCCACTCAGCCTGCAAACGCTGATTGATGAACTAGGTCGGCTACCGGGAATTGGTCCTAAGTCCGCGCAGCGACTCGCCCTGTGGATGACCCGGCAGCCCGACGACGATATTCGACGCCTCGCCGAAGCGTTACTTGCGATGCGCACGAATCTCTCGTTTTGTCCCGAGTGCTGCAACATTTCTGAGAACGACGGACTCTGCCCGATCTGTACGGATCATCGCCGCGACCGGTCGATTGTCTGTGTCGTTGAAGAGTCTCGTGACGTGTCCGCCATCGAACGTTCCGGTGCGTACTCTGGCCTCTACCACGTGCTCCAAGGACTCATCAATCCGTTGGAAGGCATTACGCCCGAGCGCATCAAGACTCGAGAGCTTCTCACCCGGCTTCACGACGAGTCCATTAAGGAAGTGATTCTGTCCTTAAGCCCCACGGTTGAGGGCGACGCAACGATGCTCTACCTGTCGCGACTGCTCGCACCGACGGGACTGCGAGTCACCCAAGTGGCGACCGGGCTTCCAGTCGGTGGCGATATTGAATTTGCGGACGTTCAGACCCTGGGCCGAGCGATTGATATGCGCCGTGTTGTTTCCGAAGGAAACGCTTAACCGAAACGAATGAGGAAGTACACACCGGCCACAATGCAGTAGATGCCAAAGGGCCACAAGGTGTGAGTCGTAAACCAGCGGGCGAGGAACTTAACGGAGAAGTACGCCGCAATACCGGAGACCACGGCGGCCACGATCGCCTGAGCGCGAATGCCGTCACCAAGTGGTCCAAAGAAGTCGGGCAACTTGTACACGCCCGCGGCCAAAATGACCGGGGTTGCTAGCAAGAAGCTGAACTGTGCAGCGTCGCGGTGCGACATGCCACGCAGGAGGGCGGCGACCATGGCGATGCCGGAACGGGAGATTCCTGCGAAGAGTGCGGCAATTTGCGACGACCCGATGATGGTCGCGGAGGTGACGGAGAGGTCGGACAGTTCGTGGTGTTCCTCGCGACGGCTTGCGCGCCGACGAAGAATCTCACCGGCGAGCATCACCAAGCCGTTGATCGTCAAGAAGAGGGCGGCGTATCGCGGAACGGAGAAGATGGTCCGAATGCGGTGTTCGAAGGCCACACCGATGATCCCGACGGGGATCGTGCCGGCCACTAAAAGAAACAGAAGACGGTAGTGATGCGATGTTCCTGGAGTTGTGGGATTCAGGCGCGCGACAAACGACACATCTCGCCGGGTGAGCTGCTGGAACAGACCTTGGATGAGTTCAAACCAGGTCGACCAGTAGTACGCAATGAGACCGATAGCCGTTCCGACGTGTAGCGCTACGAGGAATGCCAAGAAGTAACTTTCCGGTTCCGCCTGCGCGCGGGCCAGCTCGGTCCACCCGAAGAGGTCGGGGAACAAGACGGCGTGACCCAAACTCGACACGGGGAAGAGTTCGGTCACTCCTTGCAGTAGACCCATCAAGATTGCTTGGTACCACGGAAGCACGGTGGAGATCACATTGAGCAGATTAGGTCAGGCCGTAGCGATGAGGGCGTATCGGTAAGAATTCGAGAATGCGATTCTTAACTATCGTCCGACACTGCGACGCCACCCCCGGCGTGGATGACTATGCGCGAACCCTGAGCGCAACGGGTCGAACGCAGGCAGAATGGTTGCGTCAGAGCGCTCTCTCGTTGGAGGGTCTGGGCCAGTTTGGTCCGACCACGTGTCTGGTGAGTTCTGCGGCCCGAACGCGAGAGACCTACGCCTTAGCGTTCGCGGGTACTCCCTTTGTGCGATCACTGCAACCAAGCGAACTGATCTACAACGGACATCGAGAAGTCAGTGGGCTCGACTTACTCGCACCGCTCGCGGAGATCGACCCCGTGACCGAATCGCTGTGCGTGATAGCGCACAATCCGAGCGTCCTCGAATTAGTCCATGAACTGTCGGACGACGTTCCGGACGCCTTCATCGACAACTACCCAGTCGGTGCGGCGTACGTCGTAGAGATACCCGACGATCGCACGATTGGTCGTGGCCGTCACCGAGTGGTGGCGACGTTCTGTCCGCCGGCTTAGAGCGAGCGCAAGATGGCGGCGTCGCCTTGACCGCCGCCACCACAGAGGGCCACGGCGGCGGTGCCACCACCGCGTCGACGTAGTTCGTGAAGCGCAGTGAGAGCAACGCGGGTTCCCGACATACCAACCGGGTGACCCAGCGCGATAGCGCCGCCATTGACATTCACCTTGTCGGCGTCGATGCCGAGCTCGTCGGTGGAAGCAAGACCCACCGCGGCAAAGGCTTCGTTGATTTCAAAGATGTCAAGTCCCTTGACGTCGAGCCCAGCCTTCGAAGCCGCCTTGGCAATTGCGCGGGCCGGCTGGTGGAGAAGTGATGCGTCGGGGCCGGCTACTTGACCGTAGGCCACGATTTCGCCAATCGGCGTCAGGCCGAGTTCCTTCGCCTTCTCGGCGCTCATGATCAGAACTGCGGCACCGCCGTCGGAGATCTGCGATGCGTTACCTGCGGTAATGGTTCCATCCTTGGTGAACGCCGGACGGAGACCGCCGAGGCTCTCGGCCGTGGTCTCGCCGCGTACACCTTCGTCGGTCGTGACGAACAGCGGGTCGCCCTTGCGCTGCGGAATTGAGACACCCGCGATTTCGTCGTTGAACTTGCCTGCGGCAATCGCCGCCGCGGCGAGTTGGTGCGAACGAGCCGAGAACTCATCTTGGCGCGCGCGGCTGATCTTGCCGGCGTTGTAGTTCTCAGTGCCGAGACCCATCGCACAGTGGTCGAATGCGCAGGTGAGTCCGTCGAACATCATGGAGTCAATCACGCTCTGGTCGCCGATGCGGTAACCCGCACGGGCACCGGGGAGCAGATACGGAGCATTGGTCATTGACTCCATGCCACCGGCGATGACAATGTCGGCCTCACCGGCACGAATCATGAGGTCGGCCATGTAGATGGTCTGCAAACCCGAGAGGCAGACCTTGTTAATCGTCGTGGCGTTCACGCTCATCGGGATGCCACCCTTGACGGCAGCCTGACGGGCGGTGATTTGACCCTGGCCGGCTTGAATGACCTGACCCATCAACACGGCATCCACGAGTTCGGGGGCGAGTCCGGCCCGCTCGAGGGTTGCGCGAATGGCGACCCCTCCGAGGTCTTGAGCCGACAGGGAGGCGAAGGCTCCCGACAACTTGCCAATTGGGGTGCGGGCTCCGGCGACAATCACGCTACGAGACATGGATGCTCCTTATTAGTTTTCGTGCCCGAAGGCTCCAGTTCTCACGATAGTCAAGGAGCAGCAAACACTCATCGAGGGGTAACCTGCCTGACCATGAGTGAGATCCTTGATGCCGTCCGAGCCGGAGCCGATGCCGCAACTCTGGCCAGCCTGCCCCTTCCGGAAACGACCCGTGCCGTCTTTGTGCGTCGCGAGGACCAGAACATGTTTGAGGGCATGGCTAGTTCCGATAAGGACCCCCGCCAGAGTCTGAAGATTGACGAGATTGCGTTGCCGGAGTTGGCACCCGACGAAGTAGCGATTGCGGTGATGGCCTCGTCCATCAACTTCAACACGGTGTGGACTTCGATCTTCGAACCACTGTCGACCTTCGGCTTCCTCGACCGCCTCGGCAAAGAGTCGGTGTGGGGCCGTCGTCACGCGCAAGACTTCCACGTGGTCGGTTCCGACGCCTCGGGTGTCATCCTGCGCGCCGGTTCGGCCGTTCGTAACTGGTCGGTCGGTAACGAAGTGACGGTGCACTGCAACTACGTCGATGACCAAGACCCTTCGAGTCACGACGACTCGATGCTGGGTAGCAACCAACGCATTTGGGGCTTCGAGACGAACTACGGCGGCCTCGCTGATATTGCCATCGTCAAGGCCAACCAGCTCATGCCCAAGCCAACCCACCTCTCGTGGGAAGAGGCGGCCGTCAATGCACTGTGTAACTCAACGAGTTACCGCATGTTGGTGTCGCGCAACGGCGCACCGGTGACCCAGGGTCAGAAGGTTTTGATCTGGGGTGCGACCGGTGGAATCGGCTCGTACGCCGTGCAACACGTCCTGAACTCGGGTGGTATCCCGATCGGTGTTGTCTCGAGTTCCGAGCGTGTCAACATTCTTCGCGACTTGGGTTGCGAGTACGTCATTGACCGCAAGGAAAAGGACTACCGCTTCTGGAAGGACGAGCACACCCAAGACGAGTCCGAGTGGCGTCGCTTCGGCAAGGACATTCGCGCACTCTGTGGCGACGACCCAGACATTGTCTTTGAGCACCCGGGTCGTTCGACGATGGGAGCGAGTGTGTTTGTCACCAAGCGTGGTGGCACCATCGTGACCTGCGCGGCTACTAGTGGTTACATGATCGAATACGACAACCGCCACCTGTGGATGAAGCTCAAGACCATTAAGGGTTCGCACTTCGCCAACTATCGCGAAGCGTGGGACGCGAACGGCACCATTGTCGATGGGAAAGTGTTGCCACCGCTCTCGGCCGTCTATCCACTGGAGCAGACCGGTCAAGCCACGTACGAAGTGCACCACAACCGCCACGAAGGCAAGATTGGCATCCTCTGTGTGGCCGAACGTGCCGGACTTGGAATCTCGAATCCCGAACTACGCGCGAAGGTCGGCGAAGACCGTTTGAATATCTTCCGTCGCCACACAAACCAGTAAGGACTCTTTATGGACATGCTGCTGACTGAAATCGATCACATCGCTATCGCGGTCAACGACCTCGAAGCCGCAATTGAGTGGTATCAAAACGTCTTTGGTGCCACTGTCGAGCATCGCGAGGTCGTTGATTCTGACGGCGTTGCCGAGGCGCTCTTGCGTGTTGCGGACTCATATGTGCAGTTGCTGACCCCTACGACCGATACCTCACCAGTAGCGAAGTACCTCGAGAAGAAGGGTGAGGGCCTGCATCACGTTGGGTATCGAGTCGCCAACTGCGCCGAGGCGTTAGAGGCCGTTAAGGCATCTGGTGGTCGCGTGATTGATGAGCAACCCCGTCCGGGCTCGCGGGGAACGACCGTGGCTTTCGTGCACCCGAAGACGAGTTTTGGAACATTGATCGAACTCGTGGAAGATAACGGTCACCACTAAGCAACGCTCGTCCCCACGGCGGAGTGCTGACCGCCTTTTCGGTAGCCTTGCGTCATGGAACATTCAATGGCCGAACGTTTAGCTGACCTCGAACAACGCAGGGCCGAGGCGCGTCTTGCCGGTGGTGAAGCGGCAATCGAGCGCCACCACGGCAAGGGCAAGATGACGGCGCGGGAGCGTATTGAGTATCTCCTTGACGAGGGGTCGTTCCAAGAACTCGACATGCTGTCGCGCCACCGCGCGCACGGCATGGGTCTCGAAGACAACCGTCCCTATACCGACGGCGTCATCATCGGATTTGGTTCCGTCGACGGACGCAAGGTCTGCGTGTTCTCCCAGGACTTCACGGTCTTTGGTGGCGCATTGGGCGAGGTATTCGCCGAGAAGATTCACAAGATTATGGACCTCTCGCTGTCGCTCGGTCTGCCGATGATCGGTTTGAATGACGGAGCCGGTGCCCGAATTCAAGAGGGTGTCGTGTCGTTGCACTCGTACGGTGGGATTTTTGCGCGCAACGTCAAAGCGTCGGGCGTCGTCCCGCAGATTTCCGTGATTATGGGGCCCTGTGCCGGCGGCGCCGTGTACTCGCCGGCCATGACCGACTTCATTTTCATGGTGAACGAGACCAGCCACATGTTCATTACCGGCCCCGATGTCGTCAAGACGGTCACCGGCGAAGAAGTCACGTTGGAACAACTGGGTGGCGCAATGAGCCACGCGACAAAGTCAGGTGTCACGCACTTTGTGATGCCCGACGAAAAGTCGTGTCTCGACGAGGTTCGCTACCTCTTGAGCTTCCTGCCGGCCAACAACATGGAGGAGCCGCCCCGCGCAGAGCGCCAAGACGACCCCGATCGTCTCTGCGAGGACTTGCGGGATATCTTGCCGGCTTCGCCGAACCAGCCCTACGACATGAAGAAGGTCATCACGTCCGTTGTGGACGATGGAGATTTCGTCGAAGTGCACTCACATTGGGCGCAGCAGATCACCTGTGGTTTCGCGCGCATTGACGGACATCCGGTAGGAATCGTCGGTAACAACCCGGCGGTGTTGGCCGGTGTATTGGACATTCAGAGTTCCGAGAAGGCCGCACGGTTCGTGCGAACCTGCGACGCCTTCAACATTCCGTTGATTTCCTTCGTGGATGTTCCGGGATTCATGCCGGGAACCGATCAAGAGTTCCATGGCATCATTCGCCACGGCGCCAAGTTGCTGTACGCATTCTGCGAAGCAACGGTTCCGCGTATCCAGATCATCACGCGCAAGGCTTACGGCGGTGCGTATGTCGTGATGAACTCAAAGTCCATTGGTGCTGACTTGGCCTACGCCTGGCCGTCGGCGGAACTCGCGGTCATGGGTGCCTCGGGTGCCGTCGAAATTGTGCATCGTCGCGAACTCCAAGCGGCGGATGATCCGGCCGCCCGCCGTGCCGAACTCATTGAGGAGTATCAAGAGCGCTACATCAACCCCTATCTCGCCGCGGAGCGCGGCATCGTCGATGACGTCATTGATCCGGCGGAAACGCGTCGCAAGTTGGTGCAGGCCATCGCTGTGCTTCGTTCGAAGCGTGAGGAGTTGCCCAAGCGCAAGCACGGCAACGTTCCGCTGTGAGCTACGGGCTTCGACCCCGCGCCGAGGTTCCAGCCGAGGAGCTCGCGGCCCTGACCGCAGCGGCTCATGCGCTGCTGTCCCCAGTGACTGCGACCGAGCCGGTTGCCGATGTCACTCCGGCCTATCGCTTCTCGGGTCGTTGGTTCGCGAGTGGCCCGTTGTCCTCGCAGCGTCGACCTAAGGGTTAGACCCAATGCACATCGTCAACAACCGGCTGTACGTTGATGGAAAGTTGGAACAGGAGTTCTCGACCCTCGAAGAGACCGTCACCGCTATTCGCACATCTAACGGTTTTGTGTGGATTGGCCTGTTGGAGCCCGATCACGAGTCCCTCGAGTATCTCGCGCGGGAGTTGGCGCTGAACGACCTAGCAGTTGACGACACGAAGAATCGGAATCAGCGAGCAAAGTTCGACCATTACGGCGAGACGAGTCTGACGGTGCTGAAACCGGGGCGATTCATTCCGGAACGCGACAAGGACCGAGCCAATTTTGGTGAGCTGCACGTGTACACCGGTCCGAACTTTGTGATCACGTGTCGCTGGACCGAGTGGCCCTTTCTCGGTCAGTTGCGCGATCGATTGGAGTCCACGCAACCAGAGCTATTGGCCTTCGGTCCCCTTGGGGTGCTCTACGCCATCATTGACTTTGTCGTGGATGGGTACCCCGAGATTTTGGAAGGGCTACAGGACAAAGTCGAAGATGTGGAAGTCGACCTGTTCTCCGATCGAGCGCGACGAAAGAGCGCTGAGTTGACTCGGAGCATCTTTGTTCTCTTAGAAGATGTGGCCGAGTACCAAAGAACGACACGCCCTCTGCCGCACGTCATCGACGCGATTACGCGCGACGTTTTGCAGCACCCCGAACTCAAGTCACTGATTCCGCGCTTCGCGGATGTTAAAGATCACTGCGAACGCAACTGGGACTTTGCGGATTCGCAACGTCAAACGTTACAGAGTGCGTTCAACGTGCACAGTGCCGTGCTCAGCGGTCAGCAGAACCTCGAAGTGCAGAGGATCTCTGCCTGGGGCGCCATCTTCTTCGTTCCCACCATCATTGGTGCTATCTACGGAATGAACTTCACGCACATGCCCGAACTGGAGTGGTATTGGGGCTATCCGCTGTCGCTTGGTGCGATGGTGGCAATCTGCGCCGCTCTCTACAAGATGTTTAAGAAGCGTGGTTGGCTCTAGGCGCCAACCAGAGTCAACATGTCGTCCATGATGGCGGCGAGCGAGAAGTCTTTTGGTGAGTAGACCCGACTCACGCCGTCACGCAACAGGACTTCTTCGTCGTCTTTCGGAATAATGCCACCGACGACGATGGGAGCATCAACTCCCGCGGCTCGCAGGCCGGCCACCACACGTGGCACGAGCGAGAGGTGCGATCCCGACAAAATCGAGATGCCGACAATGTCGACGTCCTCGTCGCGGGCGGCGGCAACGATCTCTTCGGGTGAGAGGCGAATGCCCTGGTACACGACTTCAAACCCGGCGTCACGGGCGGCGACGGCGACCTGTTCGGCCCCGTTGGAGTGTCCGTCGAGGCCGGGCTTAGCGACCAGCATCTTCGGCGGTGCTCCACGCGTGGCAGCCAGAGCTTTGCTCCGTGTGACGAGTCGATCGAACTCGGGGCCACGGGCGGCGGCACCGGCGCGCACGCCCGTGGGGGCGCGGTATTCGCCGTAGACAGCGCGCAGGCAGTTCGCCCATTCTCCGGTTGTTCCACCGGCCTTCGCCAACGCGATAGTGGGGACCATGATGTTGTCGTCGGGTGCCGACGAAGCTGCCACACGCGCCAACTCGGCGAGAGCCGCGTCGACCGCCGCTTGATCTCGAGAACTCCGCCAGGCTTGGACATTGGCGGTGGTCTCTTCTTCGACCGCGGGGTCGACTTTCAAGATGGCCTCAAGTCCACCGCCGGCCGTCAAGGGTGACTCTTCAGTCTGGGTGAACTTATTGACTCCCACCACGACTTGATCGCCGGTTTCAATTCGCTGTACGCGCTCGGCCTGGCTCGCAACGAGCCGTGCCTTCAGCTCATCGATGGCGTTGAATGCTCCGCCGAGAGCGAGGACTTCGTCAAGTTCGGCCCCGGCCGCTCGAATGAGTTCGTTGGTCTTGTTGTTCATGACGATGGAGCCGTCAAAGATGTCTGGGTACTCGAGCAAGTCGGTCTCAAAGGCCAGTACCTGCTGCATGCGAAGGCTCCACTGCTGGTCCCAGGGTCGGGGGAGTCCGAGTGCTTCGTTCCAAGCTGGTAGTTGGATGGCGCGGGCGCGAGCGTCAGCCGAGAGGGCGACCCCCAACATCTCGATGACGATGCGCTGGATGTTGTTCTCGGGCTGTTGTTCGGTGAGACCGAGCGAGTTGACCTGGACGCCGTAGCGAAAGCGACGCAGTGCGGGGTCAGAGACGCCGTAGCGATCACGACAGATGCGATCCCACATTTCGGTGAACGCTCGCATCTTGGCAATCTCTTCTACAAAGCGAATGCCGGCATTCACGAAGAACGAGATGCGCCCCACCACGTCGGGTAGCTGCTCGGCTCGGATCTTGCCAGAGTCGCGAACGGCATCGAGAATGTCGATGGCCGTAGCTAACGCGTACGCAATCTCTTGCACGGGCGTGGCGCCCGCTTCTTGTAAGTGATAACTGCAGACATTGATGGGGTTCCACTTCGGAACGTGGTTGATCCCGTAGGCAATCATGTCGACAATGAGTCGCTTGCTCGGTTGAGGAGGAAAGATAAAAGTGCCTCGCGAGAGGTACTCCTTCACGATGTCGTTCTGGGTCGTTCCCGCCAGCGAGGTTGCAGGAACTCCTTGCTCTTCGGCGTACGCCAGATAGAGGCCCCACAGCCACGCGGCGGTGGCATTGATGGTCATCGAGGTGTTCATCTCTCCGACGGGAATGTCGGCGAGAAGTTCTCTCATGTGCCCAAGGTGGGCGACGGGAACGCCGACCTTGCCAACTTCGCCGGCCGCCGCAGAGGCGTCTGAGTCGTATCCCGTTTGGGTCGGTAGGTCGAAGGCGATCGAGAGACCGGTTTGTCCCTTAGCCAGATTGGTGCGGTAGAGCTCGTTGGACTTCGCGGCCGTCGAGTGCCCCGAGTAGGTCCGCATCACCCATGGCTTGGACCGCTCCGCCATCACGTCCTACTTGCGGTAGTCGTAGAAGCCGACGCCGGACTTGCGACCGAGTTGACCGGCAACGACCATGCGCTTGAGCAAGGGCACTGGGGCGTAGTTCGGGTCAGCGAACTCGAGGTAGAGAGCCTCGAGGATCGCCAGCGAAGTGTCGAGTCCGACGAGGTCGAGGAGTGCAAAGGGTCCCATGGGGAATCCACATCCACCCTTCATGGCGGTGTCAATACCTTCCTTGGTCGCGACACCCTGCTCGAGCAGACGAACGGCGTTGTTCAAGTATGGGAAGAGCAGTGCGTTGACAATGAAGCCAGCCTGGTCCTTGACCCGGACCGGCTCCTTGCCACACGCGGCTGCAAAGGCGGTGACGGTGCTGATGGTCTCCTCGCTCGCCGTGAGGGGAGCAACAATTTCGACGAGGCTCATCGCCGTAGCGGGATTGAAGAAGTGAACGCCACAGACGAGTTCGGGCCGACTCGTAACCATCGCCATTTCGACTACTGGCAGAGTGGACGTATTGGTCGCAATGATGGCACCGGGCTTGGCGACGGCATCAATTTCCGCGAAGAGAGCCTTCTTCACGGCGAGGTCTTCGACGACCGACTCGATGATGAGATCGGCGTCGGCGAGATCGGCGAGAGCGGTGGTCGCTGAGACCCGAGAACGAATCGCGTCAGCGTCCTCTTGGCTCTTCTTTCCGCGCTCAACCTGTTTTGCAAGAGACTTCTCGAGCCCCTTGAGCATTCCCTCGGCTGATGCCTGTGAACGCGAACGCAGAACCACGGTGCAACCGGCGGTGGCGGCGACTTCCGCAATTCCGCTGCCCATGATGCCAGAACCAATAACGCCAACTTTGTTGATAGTCATGCAGAAACCTTACCCTCGCCGCTCCCCCGAACTTTCTGCCGGTCGGCCAAACTGTGGTGTGGCAACTCCTCGTCTCGTGCTCGCCGGCTCGGCATTTCCCCTCGGACCGTGTCTCGAAGAGCGAGTCGGGGCCGATGCCGATATCGTCATCCTCCCCACCGCAGCCGCCTTTACCGGCTTGGCGGAATCGGCGATCGCCATCGTGGACGCCCTGGGTTCGCAGCGTCCAGAGGCCCTGCTGATTGGTGACCGCGATGGGGCTCAGATGGAACATTTTGCACAACGCATTCGCGAAGCCGCCGCCGTGGTCATTACCGACGGTTCCCCGCTTCACTTTCGGACCACGATTCGTGACACGATCGTCCACGAAGCTCTAACAACAGCCCAGATGCTCGTGAGTGTCGGTTCGATCGGCACCGTCCTCGGTGCGACCATGATCGATCCCCGTGGGGGAGCACCAACGACAGGGCTCGGAGTCTTTGATGATTGCGTCGTCGCCGTGTCGTCTCCAACATTGCAACGTTCTCGCGAATTACTCGGAGGGTCGGAGACGTTGCGCGAAATTACGCCGTCTTCGGCGTGGACTCGCCTCGACGATGTGTGGCGCGAGATCTAACTCTCGGTAATTATTACGGATTCGATTACGACATTTTCGGTGGGACGACCAGAGCCGGTGCCGATGTCGTTGATAGCGGCGACCACGTCGAGACCGGCGACCACCTTGCCAAAGAGCGAGTAGAGCGGCGGGAGGCGCACACCGTCCGGTCCCGAGATAACGAAGAACTGCGAGCCGTTGGTGTTGGGTCCGGCGTTCGCCATCGCCAATGAGCCCAGTTCGTAACGACCGGGCTTGGGGAGCTCGTCCTCGAAACGGTATCCAGGCCCGCCGGTGCCTGTTCCAGTCGGGTCGCCACCCTGCAGAACGAAGCCGGGGATGACGCGGTGAAAGACAATGCCATCGAAGTAGTGCCATCGAGCGAGGAAGACGAAGTTATTCACCGTCTTCGGCGCGGCGAGCGGATCGAGAAGAATCGACATCGTTCCCTTCGAGGTGACCATCGTCGCCTCGTAGGTCTTTGATGCATCGATGATCATCGGTGGAACACCGGGGAATGACTGGCGCTTTTCGCTACTGCCGTCGGGGTTGGGGATGAGATCGGACACGGGAACCTAGCTTTCGTGAATCGTGATGGAGAGAATGCGGTGGATAACGAGTGGTGGAACGCCACCGGCCGCTGGATCTGAGTTTCCCGAGTCGTTAATCGACGTGACGACGGATTTGCCCGTCGTGAACTGACCAACT
>Ga0214923_10005570_pt1 | contig 14573 bp, 14 predicted proteins | sample LL1510_MetaG_FD_177993 | JGI IMG/M metagenome (GOLD analysis project Ga0214923, IMG submission 177993) | Freshwater microbial communities from Lake Lanier, Atlanta, Georgia, United States - LL-1510 | ecosystem: Environmental > Aquatic > Freshwater > Lake | place: USA: Georgia | collected... | reverse complement strand
TCACCCTGCTATTAGCTTCCTCTGCTTTCATAGGAATTTGGGCATTCCTGGGTAAGCACAAAGGAATTTTATTTCTGCAATTCTTTTATGCGACAGCTGGGGTAATTGGAATGATTCGCTGGTTCTAGCACTAATTGTAAATTAGTTTAAGCGAGCAATTACCACTGAAAGTTTTAGAAAGTAGTTACTGGACAGGTGAGAGTTCTAGTTATGCCAGGAACTCCTTGCACCTTTGCCAATACTGTTCGACCTAAATCTTCCATGCTGGTAGATTCGGCTCGCATGATTACATCGTATGGGCCGGTAACTCCTTCAGCGATGGTTACCCCGGCAATGGCAGATACAGCTTTGGCAACACTTGAAGCCTTGCCAACTTCAGTTTGAATCAAAACATAAGCCTGGACAGACATTTGTAGCCTTTCAATTTACATTTACCAGTTCAACAATGAACGGTAGTAATAATAAAGGGTAGCCTATAGCGAGTTAATTGGGGAGTGCCATTGATTGAATCAGAAGCTGGGCTGATAGAGCGCTTGCGCGATCTATTTCACACCTCATTTGAAAATGGGGTTCAGGTTGGCATAGGTGATGATGGCGCGGTAATTGCTGCCAGTGATAATAAGTTAGTTGCAACTGTGGACATGGCGGTAGAGGAGATCCACTTTAAAAGAGAGTGGTCCACACCCTTTCAAATTGGCGCAAAGTTAACGACGGCAAACTTAGCTGATCTCTTTGCCATGGGAGCTACACCTAAATACTTACTTGTGGCTGCTGCGATAACAGAGGTCAATAACTCCCAAACTGTTACCGATCTTGCAAATGGGATTAGATCAGTTGCTGACAAGTTTAAAGTTACTGTAATTGGTGGAGATTTAAGCAAGGCTGAAAAAATGAGCCTAAGCATCACCGCACTTGGCGAGCTAGGTGGCAAAGCGATAACAAGAGATGGTGCAAAGGTTGGCGATTTGGTTTACCTAAGTGCGCTGCCAGGTTTATCCGCCGCAGGTCTAGCGATTCTAACTAGAGGACTTAACCGACCAAAGTATGTTGTTGAGGCGCATCTAAATCCAAAATTAGTGGCTCCAAATAATTTAATAAAGGTTGCGAACGCGATGTGTGACATAAGTGATGGCTTAGTTACTGATGCAGGAAATATCGCAAAGGCATCTGGGGTCAATATAGAGCTAAGCAAAGAGTTACTGCAGAAATCAGGTGATTACAAAGATCTTGCCGAACTTGCTACTGAATTAGGTGAGGATGTTTTTGATTGGATACTAACAGGCGGTGAGGATCATTTCTTCTTAGCAACAGTCTCGGCCGATAAAGCCAGTGATGATCTTGGCTTATTAGTTGGAAAGGTTGAAGCTGGTAGTGGTGTTGTGAATTTAGATGGAAAAGCAATTACAAAGGCTGGATACCAACACTTTTAATTAACGAGAGACTTTTCCAGACTTCAAGCAGGAGGCGCAAACATTCTTACGCTTTGTTTGACCATTGATCATGGTGCGAATCTTTTGAATATTTGGATTCCAACGACGGCGAGTAGCGCGCTTTGAGTGTGAGACGTTATTGCCAAAGCTAGGCGCTTTGCCACAGATATCGCATACTGAAGACACTTTACGTACTCCCTTGTAATTGGTTTAACTCACTTAATAGAGGCGAAAGATTACCTTGCCAGGGTATTAATTGGCTAATCCAGTGGGTAATTACGCACAGATAGCCACTGGGCGTTAGATACTTCCACTATGGCCACTCTTTCAACCCGATTAACAAATATCGTGGGCGACCGAACAGCACAGGTCTTAGAGAAATCTTTTGGCATAACCATTATAAATGAATTACTTCGACACTACCCACGCAGGTATGTAGTTCGAGGTGAATTAACTGATATTTCAACCTTGGTTGCCGATGATGAGGTAACAATTTTGGCAGAGATTGAAGCGGTAAAGCTTCGACGTGCAAATGGTAAAAACATTCTTGAAGTAGTAGTCACCGATGGCAGCGCGAATTTATCCTTAACTTTCTTCAACCAAGCCTGGCGCGAGAAGGATTTAAGAGCAGGAAGAGTTGGCCTATTTGCTGGAAAAGTTGGAGTATTTAAAGGCAGGCGACAGTTGGCTCACCCAGATTATCAACTGATTCCAGATGGCGATGATGTAGATGCGGCGGTAGCTGAGTTTGCTGGGAAGTATTTACCGGTCTATCCAGCAACTGGAAAATTACCTTCCTGGAAGATCATGCAGTGCATGAAATTAGCAATTGATTCGCTCGATGATTTACCAGATTACCTACCTGCCTACATCACTGAACAATTTAAGTATCCATCATTAAAAAAGGCATTTATAGATATTCATCAACCTCCTGATTTAGAAAGTGCTGAAAATGCTAGGCAGCGACTAACATTTGATGAAGCGCTGCTGTTGCAATTACTACTGGTGCAACGTCGAGCAGAGATAACCAAATTGAGCACCAAATCTAGAACTCCAAATACTCCGAAATTGGTTACAGCCTTTGAGAAGAAATTGCCATTTAAATACACAGCCGGGCAAATTGAGGTTAATTCTCAAATTGAAAAAGATTTATCAAATAAATACCCGATGCACCGCTTATTGCAAGGTGAGGTTGGCTCAGGAAAAACAGTGGTTGCACTTCGTGCCATGCTCTCAGTGGTTGACTCATCTGGCCAGGCGGCATTACTTGCGCCAACTGAAGTTTTAGCTCAACAGCACTATCGAACAATTACTAAAATTTTAGGCGAGTTAGCACAGGCTGGAACTTTACAGGCTGGTGAGATTGGTACCCAGGTTGAATTATTAACTGGATCATTATCTACCGCTGAGAAAAAAGAGATTCATGCCAAATTAGCAACAGGTCAAACTGGGATTGTTATTGGCACACATGCATTAATTTCAGATGGTGTTGCGTTTGATGATCTTGGGTTAGTAATAGTTGATGAGCAACATCGATTTGGTGTTGAGCAACGAGATGCACTGCGTATGAAAGCAAAACAGCCACCTCACCTGTTGGTTATGACTGCAACGCCAATTCCAAGAACTGTGGCAATGACTGTCTTTGGTGATTTAGATATATCAACCCTAAAGGAGTTACCAAGTGGGCGAGTTGCAATCACAACTCATGTAATTCCAGTACTAGAGAAACCACACTTCTTAGATCGGGCATGGCAAAGGGTGAAAGAGGAGGTGGCAAAGGGCCATCAGGTTTATATCGTTGCCCCAAGAATTGCTAATCCAAATAAGAAGTTAACTGAGCGAGAGATTGCTGCTGCGCTATTGCTAGGGGAGGAGCTATTAGACAATGAAGAGATGGTGGCAGTTGAGGAGTTAGCGCCGCAATTAGCAAGTGGCGCACTTTCTGGCTTAAAGATTGCAGTTTTACATGGAAAACAATCTAGTGAAGTTAAGGATCAAACAATGGCAGCCTTTACAGCTGGTCAAATCCAAGTTCTGATCGCAACTACAGTCATTGAGGTGGGCGTGGATGTGCCAAATGCTTCAATGATGGTAATCATGGATGCTGATCGATTTGGCGTATCTCAACTTCACCAATTACGTGGTCGAGTTGGCAGAGGAAGCGCACCTGGTCTTTGTTTATTGGTAAGTAGCGCGCAGGAGGATTCACCCTCAATGCAACGATTAAATTCAGTCGCTGCCACCTTAGATGGTTTTGAACTAGCAAGAATAGATTTGGAACAGCGCAAGGAGGGTGATGTGCTTGGTAGGTCACAATCTGGTGGTAAATCCCACCTTCGTTTACTTAGAGTTTTGCGAGATGAAAATTTGATCGATCAAGCACGTGAGGTTGCGGTGAAAATTTTGGAAACAGATCCAGAGCTTAGTAATTTGCCTGAGTTAAATGCTGAGGTTGAAAAACTTAAATCAGATGAGGCAGCGAGATTTATGGACAAATCATGAGCATGCGAATAATTGCCGGTCTTGGTAAAGGCAGAAAGTTGTTTTCACCTCCCTCAATAACTAGGCCAACCTCAGATCGAGCACGTGAGGGATTGTTTTCATCATTAACCTCAACATTTTCAACATTGGATGGATTACATTTCTTAGATCTTTATGCTGGCTCTGGTGCGGTTGGTGTCGAAGCCCTATCCCGAGGTGCAGCACTAGTTGAAGCGATTGAGAGTAATTCAGTAAGCGCCCAAGTTTGTGAAGACAATTTTGCACTAATCTCTAAATTAGAGGGTGTTGGTAAATTTAAAGTTCATGCTAAAACAGTATTTGAATTCTTAAACCACACCGCCAGTAAGCCGTATGAAATTATTTATATAGATCCACCTTATGAGGTTGATAATCTTGAGGTTGAGAAAATACTTAAAAAGATTTTAACTCTTGGATTACTTAGTAAATTCGGCGTGGTGGCAATAGAGCGAGATGCAAAGGCTAAATCTTTCACCTGGCCTGCTGGATTATCTGAGTTAAAGGTTCGCTCATATGGGGCTGGTGCTATTCACTATGGCGTCTTAACTGAGCGCATTGGCTAAAGAAAATGGCTAACTGCGCAATAAGTTGCTAGCGTTTTACTCATGAGACGGGTTGTTTGTCCAGGTTCTTTTGATCCAATTACTAATGGTCACCTAGATATTATCGCTAGGGCCTGCACCTTATTTGATGAGGTTGTTATTGCAGTATTAGTTAATCAAACCAAGAGCTCATTGTTCACCGTGGATGAGCGAATTGCAATGATCAAAGAGGTAACTGCTAGATACAGCAATGTAAAGGTTGATTCATGGAGTGGTTTATTAGTTGATTACTGTCGAACAAATAAGATTCCAACAATAGTTAAAGGTTTAAGGGCGGTAAGTGATTTTGATTATGAGCTGCAGATGAGCCAAGTAAATCTACAATTGCAAGGGGTTGAGACCTTGTTTATGTCTACTGCACCATCTCATTCATTTTTGTCATCCTCATTGGTGAAGGAGATAGCAAGTTATGGCGGAGATGTTTCAGCTTATATGCCTGCTGCTATCGTTGATAAGTTAAAATCAAGAGTTAAGCGAAAGGAGTAGAAATGGATTCTATTGAGAATTTAGAGGCAGCAATTGCTGCCGTTGAAGAGGCTCGATCAGTTCCGTTATCAGCTTCCTGTGTTTTAAATCGTGGTGAGATGTTGCAGTTACTTGATCAAATCAAACTCTCATTTCCAAATGATCTAGCCAAGGCAATTTCGATTCTTAGAGACAAAGATATGATTTTAGAAAATGCCCATACTCAAGCAGATGGAATAATTGCGCAAGCAAGAGATGAGGTTGCAAGATTGGTTGAACAAACCACCATCGTTGCCAATGCCCGAAAAGAGGCAACTCGAATTCTGTCAGAGGCTAATGCAGAGGGGAAGAAGAATCGACAAGAGATTGATGAGTATGTCGATGCTAGATTGGCAACTCTTGAGGTAATTTTGAATAAAACCTTAGATGTAATTAGCAAAGGTAGAGATCAATTAGGTGGAGTTGAAACCAAGCACGCACTCTCTGATCTAAACAAGTAGTTTGATGGCACGTTCAATTTATATCTTTAATACCCATGACCTGCCTCATCGGGCCGGTGAGATGCGGGAGTATCAATTAGATCTAAAAATTCCAGAGCCAGTTGGTGTTGATCTGCTCTCGGTAAAGCCAGGAGAAGTCATTGAAGTTGATCTACGCTTGCAATCAGTTGATGAAGGAGTTCTCGCTACCGCTCGAGTAATGGCCACCGCCACCGGTGAGTGCACTAGGTGTCTAAAGCCAATTACCTGGCCAATTGATGAAAACTTTACTGAGCTCTATTACTACGAACTTGCCACTGGTAAGCGAGGATCTAAATCTAAATCCGGTAAGGAAGAGGAGATTGATTTAGAGGAGGATGATTTACGTTTTATGGTTGGCGATGATATTGATCTAGAACCGGCAATTCGCGATGCAGTTATTTTAAATTTGGCGGTCAATCCACTTTGTACTGAGGATTGCCCAGGTCTTGAAGAAAAGCAGGGGCAGAGTTGGGCGTATTTGTCAGCAGAGCAAGAACAAACCCCCGCCGATCAAAGATGGGCTGCCCTGAAGGATTTCCCGCTTAAAAACTAATCGTTTTTACAAGATCCAACTTTTCGTAGATAATTCTCATCTTGCGCAAAGCGCAGTTATATAAGGAGTAATGATCATGCCAGTACCAAAGCGAAAAATGTCGCGAGCACGCACTCGCTCTCGTCGTAGCATGTGGAAGACAACTCCTGCTCACTTGGCAACATGTGAACAATGCCAACAACCAAAGTTGCAACACACAGCCTGTCCAACCTGCGGAACTTATAACCGTCGCCAGGTTTTAGAGGTCTGATCTGTACTCTGACCTAACCGAGCGACTCGGAATATCGGTTAAGGAAGAGTTGCTTGAACTTGCGTTAACCCATCGCTCCTTTTCATATGAGGCCGGCGGAATTCCAACCAATGAGCGTTTAGAGTTTTTAGGTGATTCAGTTTTAGGTTTAGTCGTTACTGATGAGCTTTATAAAAAGTATCCTGATTTAGACGAAAGCAGATTAAGTCCACTTAGATCTGGCGTGGTAAACATGCGAGCTCTTGCTCAAATTGCCCGTGATTTAAAATTGGGTGAGCACCTTAGAATCGGTAAAGGTGAAGAAGCAACAAATGGTCGAGATAAAAACTCGATACTTGCTGATTCATTAGAAGCTTTAGTTGGCGCAATTTATCTTCAATATGATTATCCAAAAACTGCTGAAATAGTTTTAAAGTGGATGCAGCCATCATTAAGTTCAGTTTCTACCTTAGGCGCAGCACTTGATGGCAAAACTGCATTACAAGAAATTGCAGCCACCTTGAATTTGTCAGCACCTGAATATGAAATTACTGAATCTGGTCCAGACCATGATAAAAGTTTTGTTGCAATAGCAATTGTCGGTGGCGAGAAATTTCCAAGCGGTGAGGGAAAGAGCAAGCGCGAGGCTGAACAATCCGCAGCTAAGTTAGCTCATGAAGTATTAAGTAGTAGAGTTAACAAGAAGTAAAAAATCTGAGCGCGTAATGCCAGAGTTGCCTGAGGTTGAAACTGTTCGAAGCGGACTTGAAAAATATGTGGTTGGTAAGAGAATTTCTACCGCACAAACCTTTCACCCGCGAACTGTTAAGCCAGGTTCAATTGCACCACTATCTGCTGCGGTTGATTCAAGGATTCAAGCAGTTAAACGTCGCGGAAAATTTCTATGGCTAGAGCTAGATCGCGATTTCACCTTAGTGGCACACCTTGGTATGAGCGGTCAGCTACTTGTACAACCAGCAACTGCGCCAACTCAGACCCATATGCGAGCGAGATTGTCATTAGCTAGCCGGCTAGGCAAAGGCAAGGATGAAATTAGATTCATTGACCAGCGAACCTTTGGTTGGCTTTCCATTGAAGAGCAAAACAACGGTATACCTAGATGTGTTGAACATATTGCTTTTGATCCATTTGAGACTGAGTTTGATATCAAGCAGGTTGTTGCCAAAATCAAATTGAAAAAATGTGCAATTAAGCCTGCCATTCTCAATCAAGAGGTGATAAGTGGAGTTGGAAATATTTATGCCGATGAGGCGCTCTGGCGAGCAAAAATACATCCGGAAGTAATTTGCGAGGATTTATCAGAGGCAGAGATTAATAAAGTAATTACATCTGCAATCTCGGTAATGAAATCAGCCATAAAAGCTGGTGGTACATCATTTGATCAGCAGTATAAAAATGTTAATGGCGAAAGCGGATATTTCTCAAGGTCATTGAAGGTTTATGGCCGTGAGGGTGAAAAATGTTCACGATGTGGCAGCACTATCCACAGAATTGCCTTTGCCAATCGCTCATCCCATTTTTGCCCGCGTTGCCAACGGTAAGTAGCCCAGATTTTCGGCAGTTTTTAGATAGGTTTGCGCCTATGAGGGCGAAGCTATGTATCTAAAAAGTATCAACCTAAAAGGGTTCAAGTCCTTTGCCTCCTCTACCACCTTAAATTTTGAGCAGGGCATTACTTGCGTAGTTGGCCCCAACGGATCTGGTAAATCAAATGTGGTTGACGCACTCTCTTGGGTAATGGGAGAACAAGGGGCAAAATCTTTACGAGGCGGAAAGATGGAGGATGTAATTTTCGCCGGCACCTCGGGTCGAGCTCCATTGGGTCGCGCTGAAGTATCAGTAACTATTGATAATGCAGATGGTGTTCTACCGATTGATTTCTCTGAAGTAACAATCACCCGTGTTTTATTTAGAAATGGTTCATCTGAGTATTTATTAAATGGTGAAACCACAAGATTATTAGATATTCAAGAGTTGCTAAGTGATAGCGGTATTGGTCGGGAAATGCATGTAATTGTTGGACAAGGCCAGTTAGATGCAATTCTGCTGGCAAATCCTGAGGAGCGTCGAGCATTTATTGAAGAGGCTGCCGGAGTTTTAAAGCACCGCAAGCGAAAAGAAAAAGCAATTCGAAAATTAGATTCAATGCAAACTAATCTAGCTCGAATTCAAGATCTTACAGTTGAGCTACGTCGCCAATTAAGACCGCTAGGCAAGCAGGCTGAGGTAGCAAGAAAGGCCTCGGTAATTCAATCAGATGTAAGGGATGCAAAGCTTCGCTTACTTGCTGATGATTTAACTCGGATGAGGTCTGAGATGGAGGTTGAAGTTGCTGATGAAAATGTTTTGCGTGAGCGAAAAGAGCAGGTGGAGCGGGAGTTAAACACCGCAAGGTCACGTGAGATTGAGTTAGATGCAATTGCTGCAAGTGAGAATCCACAATTAATTGCTGCTCAAGAAAACTTTTATCGATTAACTGCGCAACGCGAACAAATTCGTGGTGTTCAGAACTTGTCCTCTGAACGTGCCAGGTTCTTAGCCGAAGAGGCAGAGGAAGCTAAAGCAATTGGTCGAGATCCAAAGGCATTAGAGGATGAAGCTTTAGTTTTAAGACAAGAGGAGTCAACACTTGCATCGCAAGTTAAACTTTCACAAGAACAATTACAAGTAGATTCAAATTCATTAAAGGCAATTGAGGAGCAGTTAGAATTAGAGGAAAACCGGGTATCTGCGTCTCTGCGAGCGATTGCAGATCAACGTGAAGGAACTGCAAGGCAAGAAGGTCATATAAATGGACTTCGATCTAGAATTGATGCCACCACTGGCGAGATAACTCGATTAACTACTGCTAAAGATTCCGCTGAAGGCAGATTACGAGGTTATCGTGAAAGTTTTGCATTAATTGAAACTCAAATTTCATCGCTAACGGCAACAGAGCCAGGCCTGGATAATCAATTTAATAAATTAAAGGGTGATTTAAAGTCTGCAGAAGCAGAGTTAAAGTTGTTAACAGATAAGTTGCAATCTACTGAAAAACTAAGAGCTGGCTCACTTGGAAGATTAACTGCATTCACTGAGATAACCGAGTTAGTGGCCACCTCACAAAATGCCAATTTGATTGAGAAAATTTTGGTATTAACCTCTAACTGTGAGGCTGAGGTAGCAAAGGTTTCAGCAGATTGTGATCGCATTAAGTTTGAATTGACCACTTCACAAAGCGGTTTTGATGCAATCAACCGCGAGTATGAGATCGCACTTTCTAAGTTAAATGATTCAGATGCCGCCATGACTGGATTGGCAGAGCAATTAGCGGTTGCGGGCCAGAATGTTAAGAACACAGGTGAGGAATTAGATCGCTTAATCTCTGCTCTGGATGCAGCAAATGAACAGCGCACCTTTGATGAACGAGATTTAGCCGCTGCTATTGCTCAATTTGAGTCACATCAAACTCCACTAGAACCTGATTTAACTCACCTAGAAGATTTAAGGTCGCAGGTTTCTAGTGCTCGCTCAAAAGAGGTTGAAGCAAGATTAAGGCTGCGCACAATTGAAGAGCGACGAGATGCTATTGCACAGCGGGCGATTGCATTGGAAAACCAAGCAAGTGCTGAGCGAGATGCAGCTTCAAAATCAATTTCTCGCAGGGAGAATCGAGCTCAGGCTGCCATTACTGCACAAGAAATAGCAGACACTGCATATGAGGCATTAATCCAAATTGAATCTTCGATTTCAAAAGCTGGAGCAGAACGTGAGCGACTTGAGAAATCACGATCTGATCGAGAGGGTGAAATTTTAAGTCTAAGAACTATTGGTAGAGAGTTGGCAATTGAGCTAGAAAGACTAACCTCCAGTGTTCATAAAGATGAGATTGCACGTGCCGAAGGAAGATTGAGAATTGAGCAACTTGAAAACAAAGCGGTAGAGGAGTTAGGTGTTGATGTTTCAACTCTTCTAACTGAGTATGGCCCAAGTAATGATGTACCGACATTTTATGAAAATGAGCAAGGTGAGTTTGTGCCTGGCGATTTGATCCCATACCGAAGAGATCAACAAGAAAAACGTTTAGCACAAGCTGAGCGCTCACTTACCTTACTGGGCAAGATTAATCCGTTAGCCCTTGAGGAGTACTCATCTCTTGAAGAGCGGTTACGTTATTTAGCAGAGCAATTAGAGGATTTGAAGAAAACTAAAAAAGATCTACTAGACATTATCAAAGAGGTGGATGATCGGGTACAACAGATATTCACCGAAGCTTATAAAGATACAGCCCGCGAGTTTGAACTTGTATTTGCTCGACTATTTCCGGGTGGTGATGGCAAGCTAATTCTTACTAACCCTTCAGATATGTTGACATCAGGAGTTGATGTAGAGGCTCGGCCACCTGGCAAACGAGTTAAGCGATTATCACTTCTATCAGGTGGTGAGCGATCACTAGTAGCTGTGGCTTTGTTAATTGCGATATTTAAAGCAAGACCTTCTCCATTTTATGTAATGGATGAGGTTGAGGCCGCTCTTGATGATACAAACTTGGGAAGATTGTTAGGTGTCTTTGAAGAGTTACGCGAAAAATCACAGCTAATTATTATCACCCACCAAAAGCGGACAATGGAGATTGCTGATGCACTCTATGGTGTGACTATGCGCGGTGATGGTGTTAGCGAAGTAATATCACAACGAATTCGTGAAGTTGACACAGTTTCTTAAAAAGTAGATGAGTTTATTTAAACGATTATTCAATGCAGTTAGATCTGGCTCGGTATCTAATGAGCAGTGGGATGAGATTCGCAGCAATTTAATCTCAGCTGATCTTGGCGTAAAGCTAGTTGATCAAGTTATTGCAGAGGCGAAGTTGGCAAAGCCTGAGAATGCACAGCAATCAATTACAAAAGTGATTGCACAATGGCTAAGTAGTAAAGATAGGGCAATAGCAAAGAATTCAGATCGGGTAACCACCATATTGGTTGTTGGGGTTAATGGAACTGGCAAAACAACCTCCACTGCAAAGTTAGCTAATTTAATTAAGAATGAAAAAAAGAGTGTTTTGTTGGCAGCAGCTGACACATTTCGCGCAGCAGCAGTTGATCAATTGCAAACTTGGGCAAAGCGAATGGATCTAGAGGTTGTAAGCGGGGCAGCAAATGGTGATCCTGCAGCTGTGGCATTTTCAGCAATTACCAATGCTAAATCTGAAAATTACGACTATCTTCTTGTGGACACCGCTGGCAGATTACATACTAAAGAAAATTTGATGCAGGAATTGGGAAAAGTCATTAGAGTTATCGAAAAACACTCACCTGTTGATGAAATTTTATTGGTAGTTGATGCCACCACTGGGCAAAATGGAATTAACCAAGCTAAGGTGTTTATTGAGGCAGCTGGTGTGACTGGATTTATTCTCACTAAATTAGATGGCTCGGCAAAAGGCGGGGTGGCCCTTGCAATTGAGAAGGAGTTTGGTTTGCCGATTAAATTTATCGGCACCGGCGAGCAGATCTCAGACCTAGCCCCCTTTGATCCTGAGCCTTTCATCGCCTCTTTGTTTGATTAAGTAACAAACTTTTAACATTTGCCTTAAAACTGTCACCAGTTGGAAACTTAAAAAACCACCTGATTTAACCCGTTTCGGCCAATGTATCGCCATCTCAATGGCGAGGTTTCCCAACTATATGAAGACTGTGAAAGCAGTTATTGGTAATTGGAGATCAAATGGCAGAAGTGGTTTTAAATACAGGTGATACTGCTTGGGTATTGGCAAGCACTGCATTAGTACTTTTGATGACACCAGGGTTGGCTCTTTTTTATGGTGGCATGGTTCGTGCTAAAAGTGTTTTGAATATGATGTTAATGTCAATGGTAACAATTGGCATCGTTAGCGTGTTGTGGGTTATCTATGGATTCAAATTAGCCTTTGGCTATGAAGCAAACTCACAATGGTATGGAGAAATATCTCTATCTGGCTTAGGCAGTGCGGTAAATGAGTTAACTAATAATGGTGGCGTGTATCCGATTCCATTACTGGCATTTGCGGCTTTCCAACTTATGTTTGCAATCATTACTCCAGCTTTAATTTCAGGTGCAATTGCAGATAGAACTAAATTCACGGCTTGGGCAGTTTTTGTAACCGTCTGGGTGACTTTGGTTTATTTCCCGGTAGCACACTGGGTCTTTGCCTTCGGAAATAAGGTTGGCGATACCGTAACAGGGGCAGGCTTCTTAGCGGCCAGAGGTGTGCAAGATTTTGCCGGTGGTACAGCAGTTCATATCAATGCTGGCGCAGCTGGTCTTGCAATGGCAATCATCCTTGGTAGACGCGTGGGATGGCGACGAGAATCAATGCGACCACACTCATTGCCATTGGTATTAATTGGTGCTGGTTTACTTTGGTTTGGTTGGTTTGGATTTAATGCCGGGTCAGCATTGGGAGCAAATGGCACCGCAGCTTTGGCATTATTAAATACTCAAGTTGCCACTGCAGCTGCAGCATTGGGATGGCTTCTTGTTGAAAAAATTAGAGATGGTCACCCAACATCGTTGGGTGTTGCATCTGGTGCAGTTGCCGGCTTAGTTGCAATTACGCCAGCATGCGCATTTGTTGCACCATGGGCAGCGGTTGTAATTGGTTTGATTGCCGGAATCTTGTGTGCGCTAGCAGTTGGCCTTAAATATCTATTTAACTTTGATGATTCACTAGATGTAGTTGGCGTTCACTTAGTTGGTGGATTATGGGGTTGCTTGTCACTTGGCTTCTTTGGCAGCAGCGCGGTCAATAGCCTTGGCTTAGATGGCATCTTCTATGGCGGTGGCACAACATTACTTGGTAAACAGGCATTTGGAGCTTTCTTTGTTTTAGCTTACTCCTTCATCATCACATTAATCATAGGCTTTGTTATCGATAAAGTGATTGGGTTTAGAGTTAAAGAGGAGGCTGAAATTTCTGGAATTGATTACGATCAACATGCAGAAACTGGCTATGAATTAACCAATAGTTCAAGAGGGGGTTTTAGTTCATGAAACTGATTACTGCAATTATTAAGCCACAAAAGCTAGATGCAGTTAAGGAGGCTTTAGTCGCGCAAGGCATAACTGGTATGTCTGTTTCAGAAGCCAAAGGTTTTGGGCGACAACTAGGCCTGACTGAGGTTTACCGTGGAACCCAATACAAGGTGGATCTAATACCGAAAATAAGGTTGGAAGTATTAGTAAGTTCTAAGGTTGCAGATAAAGCAATAGAAATTATTGTCAACGCTGCTAGAACCGGAAGTATTGGCGATGGCAAAGTATGGGCAACAGCTGTTGATTCAGTAACTCGGGTTCGAACTGGTGAAAGTGGTGAAGAAGCAATCTAAATAAATTGTAAGATGCTTCCATGTTTGAAGCGCTAGGCCAGAGAATTGCATCATTAGTTTCTGGCCTGCGCGGCAAAGTTTCGCAGGCGCAGTTGGTCGAATTTTCATCTGATATAAAAAATGCCCTTCTTGACTCAGATGTTGCCCTTTTTGTTGCTGATAAATTCTCAAAACAGGTACTTGAGGAATTTAATAATCAAGCTGAAGCAATAAATAAAAGCACAAATCCATCCCAAAAAATTTTTGAGATTGTAAATAAACAATTAACTCAAATTTTGGGTGGATCAGAACGCAGGCTTAAGTATGCAAAAGTAGCGCCAACCATAATTTTGTTAACAGGTTTGCAAGGTGCGGGAAAAACCTCACTTGCCGGCAAATTAGCCAACTACTTAAAAATGCAAGGGAATACACCTTTATTAGTTGCAGCGGATTTACAAAGACCTAACGCAGTTAACCAACTTCAAGTAGTAGGTGAATCAATCAAAATTCCAGTCTTTGCACCAGAGCCTGGCAATGGTGTTGGCGATCCCATCTCAGTTGCAAAAGCAGGAGTTAAATTTGCAAAGGAGAAATTACATAATTTTGTAATTATTGATACAGCTGGCAGAACTGGTGTTGATCAAGAGTTAATGAATCAAGTCACTACAATCCGCGATGCTGTTAGCCCAGATGAAATTTTCTTTGTAGTTGATGCTATGACTGGACAAGACGCAGCGGTAACGGCGAGAGCATTTGCCGATGGTGTCGGCTTTGATGCCTTGGTCTTAACCAAATTAGATGGTGATGCTAGAGGTGGCGCAGCTCTGTCAATTGTTGAAATTACCGGAAAGCCAATTATTTTTGCATCCACTGGCGAAAAAATTGCAGATTTTGATCTCTTTTATCC
>Ga0214923_10005569_pt1 | contig 14576 bp, 15 predicted proteins | sample LL1510_MetaG_FD_177993 | JGI IMG/M metagenome (GOLD analysis project Ga0214923, IMG submission 177993) | Freshwater microbial communities from Lake Lanier, Atlanta, Georgia, United States - LL-1510 | ecosystem: Environmental > Aquatic > Freshwater > Lake | place: USA: Georgia | collected... | reverse complement strand
AGAGAATCCAACTTGCAAAGTTTAAAGGACGAGCAATCGTGAGAATCATTTTATCCGAGTGGGTTCTGGCTATCATTTTGGGGACAAACTCGCCAAAGATTAAGATGATTGGAGTGAGAAACAAAAGATTGATCCATTCCGGTGCGTAACCCAGTTTGTTTTTAATGAAGAGAGTTGAGATTGTGGTAGTACAACTGATCGCCAGAGTTGTGCCTACGACTGTGGTTGAGAAAAGTCTTTCAGGTTTGGATAGGAGATTTTTGGCTAGTAAAGCACCCGGTAAATTTTCTTTTGCTTTTCTCAGCAATTTTGGGCGATTAGCAGATAAAAATGCAATTTCGCTGCTTGAAAAGAAGGCCTCGGCTAGAAGAAATGGAAAGATGAGGCAAATCAGAACTCCTAAAAGGCTTATTATCATCGATTCATTCCCTCAGACTTGTGTTGGGTTTGAAAAAGGGCATTGAGAAGATCTTCCAAGGTCACCACGCCGAGGTAGTGTCCGTATTCGTTCACAACGAGCGCAATATGAATCTTTTTTTGTTTGAACTCGCGGAAAAGTCGAGAGATCTTCTTGTGCGAGGAAACAATGTAAGGAGCAAAGGTTGCTTTCTTAAGGGCATCGGTATTAATCGAAATGTCAGACTCAAGAAGAAGTTTGAGAAGCTCTTTCGTATATAGAATTCCTGTGACAGATTGATTAGTTTTTGAAAGCACTGGAATTCGAGAAAATGTATTTTGACGAACCTGGGTTAAAGCCTCACTTAGTGTACAGTCGTCATAGAGGGTAAAAACATTTTTCCAAGGAGTAATCACAGTCTGAACGGACCGGTCGCTAAATTTAAAAACGTTGAAGATCATCTGTTTCTCTTCTTGATCGAGACTGCCACTTTCTTCACCCACTTCAATTAAGTTTAGAAGATCTTTTTCATTAAGAGCCGTGTTTGTCAGAGGACGTATGTTAAATATCTTGAGAATTTCTCCGCTCAATGTGACAAAAACTTTTCTAAATGGGGTTAAAATAAAATGGGCCCAGCTTGCCGGATAGACCAAAATCGATGCGCTTAAAACAGGGATTCTAAATCCTAGCACCTTAGGTAGAATTTCTGAGAACAAGAGTAATAACAGCGTTGAGATCAACACTGAGAAAATACCCGAAATCCGAGGATCCAGTGTGGAGAAGTTGTTCGACATGAGTGTCGCAACAAAAGTTCCTATCAGGATATTTACGCATTCATTACCAATAATGAGTGTTGATAGAAGTCCTTCTGGTTTCTGTATCAAGTTACGTATTAAGCGATATAGATTGGGCTTAGTTCTTTTAATGCTTTCTAGTTGAGTTCGGCTCAATGAAAAAAGCGCAGCTTCACTGGCCGCAAATATGGCCGCAATGAATAGCAAAAGTGGAATTAGGACATAGTAGACATGAATAGACATGAGAAAAAAGTTAAATGTAAGAGATTATTCTATTAGTTATGAAGGTTTCTTGTCAAAAAACAGTAACTTAAGTAGTTTAAAATGATGAATTCCAAATGGCTCCAGTCTCAGCAAGATCTGATTAGAGTTCAAGCCGTCTCTTGGCGACAAAACCGCTTGATTCTTTTAGATCAGACTGCGTTGCCCAGGCACGAAAAGTACTTAGAGTTGGAATCAACCGAAAGTGTCATTAGCGCAATCAAAAAACTTGTCGTACGTGGAGCTCCGGCTATTGGAGTTGCTGGGGCTTATGGGGCTGTCATCGCAGCCCTTGAGGTGCAGGCTTTGCCAGTCCACGAGCGAAAAGCGCAGCTCAATTTGAAACTAAAGGCCATTGAAATGGCGCGTCCTACCGGCGTTAATTTAAGTTGGGCGGTGGGGCGAATGTCAAAAATCTGTGATGCTTGGACCGGTCCTGTTGATAAGGATCTAGTTGAGTTGTTGATTGATGAAGCCATCCAAATTCATCAAGAAGATATCGACTCAAATTTCAAAATTTCCAATTTTGGAACAGATTTATTAACCGAAGGTCCAGTTTTGACGGTTTGTAACACTGGGGGGTTGGCGACCGGAGGAATAGGAACTGCGTTTGGAATCCTGGCTAGGGGTTTTAGAACCAAGAAAGTATCTCGAGTCTATGCTCTAGAAACTCGTCCTTTGTTACAGGGCATCAGACTTACTGCTTGGGAGTTAAATCAACATCAAATTCCTTATACGATTATCTGCGATAGTATGGCGGCCTCAATTATGAGGCGAGAAAAAATCTCAGCGGTTATTACAGGAGCTGATCGAATTGCTGCCAATGGAGATGTGGCTAATAAAATTGGTACTTATGGCCTGGCATTGCTGGCGAAAGCCCATGGGATTCCTTTTTATGTAGCGGCTCCAGTTTCTACTTTTGATTTAAATTTAAAAACCGGGCACGCCATACCGATTGAGGAACGTCAGGACGAGGAAATACTATCTGTTTTAGGTGAGAATCGTCCGGAATTCGAAATTCCAGTTTGGAATCCCGCTTTTGATTTAACGCCTCACGATTTAATTTCTGCAATAATCTGTGAAAGGGGAGTGATTAACACTCCAAATCAGGAGACAATAAGGGATACTCTAAACAGGGAAACAGTATGACAGAAACGACCCTAAACTCTCAATCTGAAGTAGGCCTCAGAGAATTCGTTAAGGAGAATGAAGTTAAGGTATATCAATTTTTGCAGCTCATGTTGTTCGGTTTTTCTGGGCTTGAGGATGTGACTCTCGAGGTCTTTCGCAGCTTTGGAAAATATTTTCAGAGACAAGTGACTAAAAAAAACACCGACTGGGAAAAGACAGCACTTAGAATTGAGTTGTTTTCTTTGGCCTGGGAAGCGGTGATTAGAGCGCAAGATGAAATTGAGTACAATTGGTCTTTTGGTCGAGACACGCGGCCGCTGAGACAACTAGATAGCAATTTACTTATTCAAGAAAACCAACATCAAAAGTGGAAAGTAGATACTGAAGTTATTTTACCCAGGCTAGCCAGAGTAGATATTGATTTTAGAGCTCCCATGGTATTGCGTGACGTTTTATGTTTTGATGATGAAGAGGTGATAAGAATTTTAGAGACCCGGTGGGGGGTGTATCGACATAGGCTTCATCGGGGACGGCTTGCTTTTCGAGATAGCTTAAGGGGAAGGGAAAGTCGAAGTTCATAGAAAAATCTGGATTTCTTTATATGGTGATTACTTGCTTTTTTTGTCAGAATTTACTTTCAGATTATGTGGAAGGCATTTTGCCCGCTAATCGACATGGTGAAATTAAAAATCATCTTATTCAATGTGCTCAATGTGACCAAACTCACAAAGATTTAATTTCCTCGATTGAGATTCTCAAGGCCTTGAAAGTGCCCAATTACGCCCCTGAATTTTCAGTTCGGATCGTTGAGGCATCAGAGGCAGGAAAAGTGGTCGCTTCCCGCCCGTTAAAAATTTCTCGGGTAGTTTTAACATACGCTGTACCTCTCTCGGCTATCGTTCTCATTTTGGCATTTTCTACCAGGGTTTTTCCTTGGTTGTCTTGGATTCAATCTCAAGCCGATGAAAAGCAATTTGTTAGATACTTTCCAATGTCAAACGGAGCTATTGATATCATCGAAGAACAAGCAGGTTGGCTAAGCTCGAGAGAACTCCGTGCGGGAAGCGTTTGGGAGGAAGGGGGATTATCTCCCGATGAATTTGAGAAATCTTTCCAGAAGAAAAACCCAATCGGTGATTTACCCGAATAACATTGAGTAAGATAAAATTATGGAAAACCTACCAAATACGGGAACCCGACCCAAAATAATTGATAGTATGTGGACTTTTATCGTCGCAACTGCTTGTCTAGGTCCCTTCGCGTTACCCTTGTTGTGGAGAAATCCAAAGTGTTCCAAATTCACTAAGATTTTAGGAAGTTTGGTGGTTTGCCTGTTGACTGGGCTTTTAATTTGGATAGCCAAAGTTTATATAGAGCCTCTAATGGATGAATATCAGAGTTTGATGAGCCAGCCCAACTGAAGAGGAGTTAAGGTCGTGAAAATTGCTATCAGCCAGATCGATCCAAGAGTTGGGGATGTGGCTTGGAATTTAAGATTAATTCTGGAGCAGATTGATCGTTCTAAATCATCACGGTGTGATTTGGTCGTTTTCCCGGAACTAGCCGTAGTGGGCTATCCCCCTCGAGATCTTTTAGATTTTTCACACATTATCGATGAGAATCTTGAAGCCATTGAGACAATTAGAGAAGCTTCCCAGGGGATTTCAGTAGTTGTGGGTTATGTTGAGAGAAACTCTTCGAAAGTGGGTAAGCCCTACTATAATTCAGCTGCTGTTTTGCAAAATGGAAAGCGAGTTGCAAACTATCGAAAGTGGTTACTTCCTTATTATAATATTTTCGAAGAGGAACGTTATTTTGAATCAGGGTCTGAAGTGGGACATTTTCAGCTCAAAAATAGAAATATTGGAATTACTATTTGTGAGGATTTGTGGAACGAGCCAGGTTTTCTTGAACGACTTTACGAGAAAAACCCCACAGATGCCCTGAGTAAACATAAGCTGGATTTTGTCTTAAACCTCTCGGCATCTCCCTTTGAACTTGGTAAGAACAAAATTAGAGAAAAGTTATTTAATCAAGTTTCCAAAAAACTCAAAGCTCCGATCATTTATTGCAATCAAGTGGGAGCTAACGATGAACTTATTTTTGATGGGTGTAGTTTCGTCGTGAGTGAGAAGGGAAAAATGGCCCAATCTAAAGCTTTCGAACCTGAGCTCTTAGTTTGGGATTCAGATATTATCTCCACGACGGCTACCGAAGGAGAATGGACAGAGTCTCAATGGTTACTTGAAGCCTTAACCTTGGGGGTTAGAGATTATTTAGATAAAACCCCCGCTAAAACAGTCGTTCTAGGCTTGAGTGGGGGAATTGACAGTAGTGTTGTTGCGGCGATTGCGGTTAAGGCTTTGGGTCCTAGCAGAGTGTTTGGATTTGCTTTGCCTTCAAAGTTTAATGCATCTCAGAGTTTAGAAGACGCTCAAAAACTTGCACAAAATTTAGGAATTTCTTTTCGCTCTTTTCCCATAGAAAGGATCTATGAGGTCTTGAAAGTTGAGCTGGGTCAGGGATTAGGTCATCTTCCCAAGCCACTAACTCTAGAGAACATTCAACCTCGAATTAGAATGACCCTCTTAATGGCAATAGCTAATGAAGAGGGGCACCTGGTTCTAAATACCAGTAATAAAAGCGAAATCTTTGCGGGCTATGCCACCCTTTATGGGGATACGGCTGGAGCTTTAGCGGTTTTAGGAGATTTAACCAAGCAACAAGTTTATGAGCTGGCTAAAACATTAAATATACAAAAAGAAGTTATTCCCCGGAGGGTCATTACTAGGGCTCCTTCAGCGGAGCTTAGAGAAAATCAAACCGACCAGGATACTTTACCCCCTTACGATATTTTGGATGGGCTTGTAACTGGGCATGTGAACAGAACAAAGTCCTTATCAACCGCTGATTTTCCTGGGGTAACCAAAGAGAACTTAGAGAAAGTATCCCGTCTAAATTCAAGCAGTGAGTACAAACGTCGCCAGTTACCTCCAGCCCTTAGAGTCACATCTCGAGCCTATGGCATGGGGCGTCGAATCCCGGTCGTGGGGCGAAAACCCTCCGAGTAAAAGCACCAAAAGGCTTGCAAGACCGCGAGGGCAGTCCTATAGTCTGTCGGCGTATTTTTATCTTAGAAAGGACCCAAATATGAAATGTACTTTAGCATTACTTGCAGTTATTTCCGTAAGCTCTATGAGTTTAGCCGCAGTGACCGGTTCGGTTGGTTTTTCTGGCGCAGCTCCCAAAACTGAAGCCATTAAAATGAGCGCTGATCCTGCTTGCGCAAAAGCGAATCCAACTCCAGTCATGAAAGAAGATGTTGTCGTTAATGCGAACAAAACTTTAGCTAATGTTTTCGTGTACGTTAAAGAAGGCGTCAAAAAAGAGTCTGTTCCTGCAGCTCCTGCAACACCCGTGAAGCTTGATCAATCCGGTTGTCGCTATGCTCCTCATATCATTGCTTTGAGAGTTGGACAGCCTCTTCAAATTGTGAACAGTGATGCGGTTATGCACAACGTTCATAGCATGTCTAAACAGAGCAACTCCTTCAACATGGGAATGGCCACCAAAGGACAAAGCATTGAGAAAAAACTCACTAAGCCTGAAGTTATGATGAAAGTGAAATGCGATGTTCATGGTTGGATGACCAGCTATGTTAACGTGATGGAACATCCTTATTTTGCAATCAGCAATAACACTGGTGCTTTCACGATCGACGGACTTCCAGATGGTGAATACACTTTTGAAGCTGTTCACGAAAAACTTGGCGCTAAAACAGCCAAAGGTAAAGTTGCTGGTGGTGTAGCTAAAGTTGACTTTGCGTTCTAATTGAACACGAAGTTTTGAGTTAACTTTCAGTAGTAAGAGTTGTTTAGATGTTGAGTCCACTCTCTGATAGCGGTTTTTTAGGTCAGAGGGTGGACTTTGTTTTTTACGGCGTTCTTTTGGTTTCTATGGCTTGTTTTTGGGGGGGGGAAGTTTTCTGGTGGCTCCAAAAGCTTAAGGGCAAAGGCTCTAAAAACATTGAGAAGAAGCACTTCGAAGTTGCCTGGTCTATCATTCCGTTATCAGTACTTCTTTTTTTAACCTGTGTTGAAACTCAGTTTTTCTCACCTAGGAATTTGCGATTAAAAGCCTTGAATTATTTCCAGCCGCAAGCTCCCATTTCAAATCCAGATAGCCAAAAAATTCGAAATGAACTTCGTCCAGATTTGAAAAATAAAAAAAATGTAACTCCAGTAGTAAGGATGTAGTTATGACGCCAAATAAAAGTAGTTCTTGGCTTTCTCTTGTCACAAAAATCACTGTGATGATGACTGTGATTTTGTTATCGGCTGGGGCTTTAGTTACGAGCACTGGCTCAGGATTAGCAGTCCCTGATTGGCCGCTCTCTTATGGCCAATTTTTTCCTCCGATGATTGGGGGGATTTTGTATGAGCATGGCCATCGATTGATTGCGGGAGCTGTTGCCATATTAGCTGTAATTCAAGCGGCTTGTATTTGGAAGTTTGAGGAACGAACCCAAGTGAAAAGACTTGCTTTGTTCTCGGTCATTGTAGTTTTAAGTCAGGCGACTTTAGGAGGATTAACTGTTTTGTTGAGACTTCCTCCTTCCGTTTCGGTGTCTCACGCTTGTCTTGCCCAAATATTTTTCTCGACAGTTTGTGTGATTGCACTTCTTACTTCTCAATATTGGAGAAATTTTAAAGCTTCAAAAGAGGTTGCATCGGATCATGTTCTTCAATGGGCAGTGCTGGTTTTACCGGTCGCATTTTTCATTCAGCTTTTGATGGGTGCCACTATGAGGCATACTGGAGCAGGCTTAGCTATTCCTGATTTTCCAAGAAGTTTCGGGCAGTGGGTTCCTCCTACCTTCACGCAGCCCATCTTGATCCATTTCGGCCATCGCGTGGGTGCTTTGACGATGGTTGTTTTAGTTAGCTTAGTAGTGATGAGAATATATCGAAAACACTCATTGAAGTTAGACCTTATAGGAGCTGCGGGACTACTTTCTGCGTTTGTAGCAATGCAGATCATGATGGGGGCTATTATTATCTGGTTGAGAAAACCGGTTCCTCTCACTACAGCTCATCTTGTCGTGGGTGCTAGTTGTTTGGCGACATCCGTAGTTCTCGCGGTATTAGTCAAACGCAATGCTTACGAATTTAGAGCCGATTCAACGCTAAGAGCATCGAAAATCAATTCTGGAGTTTTAGCCCCGTGAAAAGTGAGCCTTCACACTTATCTGATCTTGTCCAATTGACGAAGCCCAGGATCTGCGTTTTGGCACTCCTGATGTCAACACTTGGGTATATGATGGGGAGTTCTGGGGAGATTTCTGGTTGGCACTTCTTTTTTACTCTGCTGGGAACAGGTTTAGTGGGCGCGTCCTCCTGCATTTTAAATCAAGTTGCGGAAGAGGAAGTAGATGGGTTGATGTTGCGTACTCAGAATAGACCCATACCCGCGAAACGCATTAGCTCTTCTGAAGCCATTAAACTCGGGGCGATCATGGGAGTTCTTGGCGAAATCATTTTACTCGTAGGGGTTAATGCGATTACCGCTATATTGGGAGCTGTAACTTTACTCACTTATGTAGGGGTTTATACGCCCAGTAAGAAAGCAACTCCTATGTCCACTTTGATAGGAGCGATTCCGGGAGCTATGCCCCCGTTGATGGGTTGGACAGCAAGCTATGGTTCCGTTTCTATCCAAGGGGTTGTTCTATTTATGATTCTGTTTCTTTGGCAGATTCCTCATTTCCTTGCGATAGCATGGCTCTACAGAGAGGATTATGCGAGAGCTTCGCTTCCTATTCTATCAGTTGTCGACGACAACGGAAGCGCCACTTCTAAACAAGTTGTACTTTATTCCATTGCTCTTCTTCCTCTGACTTTAGTTCCCACGGTTTGGGGCATCACGGGGATTATTTACTTGTGGGGGGCTTTGATTCTAGGGCTTGTTTATTTGTTTTGTGGTCTTTTACTTTCCGTCTATCAAACTCGGAGATATGCGAGACTTCTCTTTATTGTTTCAATCGTCTATCTGCCGATTCTAGGGGGACTGATGGTGTGGGACCGAATAGTTTGATTAAGCCAATGATCCACCTCAAAGATTTAGTCTATTCTTATCCCGGGCAAACATCCCCAGCACTCGTGGGTCTCTCGTTAAATGTTCCAAAGGAATCGATTTTCGGCATTCTGGGCCCCAACGGAGGGGGAAAAAGTACAACTTTTAAAATACTCTCAACATTGATCACGCCCGACCAAGGCACGGTTGAGATCGATGGCGTTGATCTCATACGGTTTCCCAGTAAGGTAAGAGCTCTGTTGGGAATCGTTTTCCAATCTCCGGCATTAGATAAAAAACTTACTGTGGAGGAAAATCTCTATCATCAAGGGCATCTTTACGGGATTAAGGGTCAAGTGTTGATAGAAAAGACCGAGTTTTTGTTGAAGCGACTAGGTCTGTGGGAAAAGCGGGAGGAAAAAACAGAGAACCTATCTGGCGGACAGAAACGAAGACTTGAGATCACGAAGAGTTTAGTTCATCAGCCGCAAGTTCTTATTTTGGATGAACCCACCACAGGATTAGATCCTCTGGCTAGAAGAGAGGTTTGGAACTACTTAAAGTTTCTTCGGGAAAATGAAAAGATGACAATTTTAGTAACAACCCATTTGCTTGAAGAAGCCGAAGATTGCGACGAAATAGCTCTTATTGATCGGGGGAAAGTGGTTTGCGAGGGCAAACCCTCTCAACTGCGCCACGGCATGGGAGGTGATCTAGTCAGTATACGAACTTCTAATCCAATTGAACTAAGAGCCAGTATTAAGGAGAGGTTTGAGCTTTCCATGACAAGTTTGGGCAATGATTTAAGAGTGCAGCCTAAAGATTTACAGACATTTATTAACTTCTTAGTTAAAGAGGCATCTCAAAAGTTTGACAATTTTACCGTGGGCAAACCGACTCTCGAGGATCTGTTTATTGAAAAAACAGGACATCATTTTTGGGAGGAGAGAAAAGCAGGAAAGGTGCAGGTGAGTTCATGACGGGGGCCCAGGTCTATACCCTTCTGCCGGCGTTGAGTTTGGGAAGGCGAGAATTGGTAAGATTTTATCGCCAAAAGGCGCGGATTATCGGAAGTATAGGTACTCCTATAGTGTTGTGGGCACTGTTAGGTTCGGGGCTTCAAGCTGCTTTTCCAACGACTGCTGGGAATTCAAATCCAGTGAACTACCTTAAATATTTTTTTCCGGGAAGCTTGGTCCTCACAATGTTGTTTACTTCTATTTTTACCAACATCTCAGTGATTGAGGACCGTAACGAAGGATTTCTTCAGGGAGTTTTAGTAGCTCCGGTAACTCGATGGGGTCTCGTGATGGGAAAAGTCGGTGGAGGAGCAACTATTGCTCTAATTCAAGGAATGTTCTTTTTGTTTTTAGCGCCCGTAGCCGGAATTTCTCTTAGCGTGGGAGCCTTCATTCAATTGATTTTTGCGTTAATGGTCAGTTCAATCTGCCTAACGACCTTGGGATTTATCTTTGCTTGGCGTTTAGATTCAATTCAGGGATTTCACTCAGTGATGAACTTAATTCTAATGCCCATGTGGTTACTTTCGGGAGCTTTTTTTCCAGCGAGTAGGGCACCCCTAATTTTAAAAATAGTGATCTACTTAAATCCTCTCACTTACGGTTTTTCTGCTATACAAGCCTCGCTTCAAGGTCATTTATTAAGTTCCTCGATTTTAACCTTTTATTCTGCACTCGCCATTGAGGTTCTGTTTTGCGTGCTCCTAAGTCTTGTTGCTGTTTGGGTGGTGAGTTCAAGAAAGAAAGGCTAAAGATCAATGAAAAAGAAATTGGCGACAGGATTAACACTTCTATTTTTCATGCCTATGGTTGCGATTGGCGTTCTCCTGGCATTCAATGCTTTTCAACACAAAGAGTTGCCGGTCATCACGACAATTCCTGAGTTTTCATTCACGGAAAGAACGGGCAAAGAATATGGAACCAAGGATTTAAAAAATAAAGTTTGGGTGGGAAGTTTTATTTTTACGTCGTGCAGTGCCCAATGCCCACTTATAGTAACAGAGCTTCAAAAAATCCAGAGAGCCTTAAGGTTTAAAGACAACTTTCGCATTGTTTCGTTCACTTTGGACCCTTTAACCGATACCCCAAAACGGTTGACTGAGTACGCAAATCAAGCCAAAGCCGATCCCTACAAGTGGCTTTTTCTAACAGCCGACAATAAAAAAACTCAGGAGTTGATTCAAAAAGGTTTTATTCTCCCTAGCCTAGAGAGCGAAAAAGCTTACGGGGATATCGTTCACAGTTCAAAACTGGTGCTAGTCGACGCTGGGGGAAGAATTCGGGGATATTATGACAGCATTGAATCTAGCGAGATGAAGCAGCTTCTGAAAGACGCTAAGACTCTAATTCGTGGGACTTATTAAACAGCTCACTAAAATCGGCAAAGTAAAAACTTATTTGTTCGGTGGAGGAACAGTAGGAGCAGCAGGGTGATGCTCATGATCCTCGTTATCTTCGTGAAGTACTAGCGGCAGTATCACCATGGGCAATCCTGCAAACCGTATCTGTCTTTGAATCGCATAGGCCGTTTCGTTATGAAGAATGCGATCAAACCACGTGGGATGTTCGAAAATAATTTCGCCGGCAAAGAACATCGCATGAGGATACTGTTTTGAAACATCTACACAGAGCTCTGAGGCCTCACTCACTACGTCCGTCCCGATTCTGAAAGCGTATTTCGCTGGGAGACCTAAACGATTAGCAACTGCAACATAGCCCTTTAAGGTTTCTTCGGTTCTTTTTTCGATTGTATCGACCTCACCCTTTTTGAAGAATTCCGAGTTGATTACTCCAATGGAGATGAAAACAATATTGTGAAAAGTGTTCGGGAAAAACCGTAAAACTGCTAACAGGCTTCTTCTGCCTAATCGACTGTAGCCCCCGACTAAAATTGCAGCGGTAGGTTTTTTGGGGTCAAACATGGGGACCGGTTTGACCTTGTGCTCTAAAGCATGTTTCTCTGGGTTTTTAGTAACTTGTTTTACTCGCAACTCAATATGCTTAATTCTTTGACCAATTTTCTTGTAATGGTTTCTGATGGCGTAGCATAGAGCCACACATAGAGAAGTAAAAATAATTGTGGCCCATGCGCCCTCTAAAAACTTTTCGACAATCATGATCACAAGGATCGTGAAGCAAAGTAAAAATCCAACGATGTGAATTAAGATATTCTTTTTCCATCCATCCTGGGTTTTCCTAGAGTTGATCCAGTACCGAATCATCGCAAGTTGCGACATTGAAAAAGTGATAAACACATTAATACTGTACATCACGACTAGGACACTAATTCTACCGCGAGTGAAGAATAATGTGCCCATCGCTGCTAGTCCCATGAGAAGGATTCCATTCTGCATGGTAAGGCGATCTGATAAACTTGCGAATCTTCTCGGAAGCCAATTGTCGACGGCCATATTGGCCATCACTCGAGGGCCGTCGATAAAGCCAGTTTGAGCTGCCACCAAAAGCAAAATACTTTCAGAGAGAATAGTTATAAAAACAAACCAATAACCCACTTTGAATCCGGCTAGAGTCCAGTTTCCAGCAAAGGCCTGCGCTAGGACGGCATTAAGCGTTTGTCCCTCGACCGGTTTCACATTGTAAAGCATGTAGTTAATGAGAAGCCCGCCTGCTGTGATGGAAAGCGAGACGGTTAAATAGAGCATGGTTTTCTTTGCTGTCACCACTCTGGGTTCTCTAAGGGATGCCACTCCATTTGAAACTGCTTCAATTCCAGTATAAGTTCCGCCCCCCATTGAGTAAGCGCGCAAAAACAGCAGGAATAAACCCCATTTTCCAATCGTTCCAATTCCGTGTTGGTAACCTGTCACGGTGGTCTCAACTAAAACGGGGAAATCTCCCAAATGCGAAGCGATTCCCCCGAAAATTAAAATGATATGAGTGATTACAAAAAGCATGAAGAAGGGAACAATGACAGATACTGATTCTTTGAGGCCACGCAGATTCATAAGAATCAGGAACAAAATTGCCACAAACTCTAAAGGGAACTTTAATCCATGATATTGAACCGGGATCAAGCTGAAGATTGCGTCACCACCACTCGCAATAGAAACTGCAATCGTTAATATGTAATCGACTAGAAGAGCTGAGCCAGAAACGACCCCAGCGGGTTTCCCGAGAAGTTGTGTCGCTACAACGTAGCCTCCACCGCCGTGGGGAAAATGCTCAATCAATTTTCCATAAGCATAAGAGATAATACAAACTGTGAAGGCAGTGGCTAAAGCTAAGGCTACACCAAGGTAAGAATACTCTCCCAAAACTCGGTAAGCTTCATCGGGACCGTAAGCGGAAGATGAGAGCCCATCAACCCCGAGTCCCACCCAGGCCAAAAAAGCAACTAGAGAGAGTTGGTGGGCTAGATGTGGATCATGGGGGTCTCGGGCTCGCCCAAGAATGCCATGCCATATTTTCTCCCAAATCGTCTGAGGTAGTTGGCGTTTCCCATTCATAATTAGCGCTGACTATTTAAAAGTCCGGAACAAGGGGCTCACAGTACTCCCGTCCTAGTTGAAGTCAACCTCCTTGCCGAATATAAAAAATAAACAATAATAACAGTTGCTTAACCTGCTTTTTTTAGTGGTAAATGAGGGGTGCAGGGGTCAATGTTTTTTTCCAAAGTGATGTCCGTTTTCTTGTTTGTCTTAGTCTGAAGAATTTTGAAAACTTCAGGGTCGAATTTACCCTCAGGCATATTGGCCATGATCTCTAACGCTTCTTTCGCTGGGCTAGCATCTTTATAGGAACGTTTGGTAGTTAATGCGTCAAACACATCCGCTACAGATGCAATTCTAGAGAGATTTAGGATCTGATTTTCAGTTAACCCCTGCGGATACCCTGTGCCATCCATGTGCTCGTGATGTTCGTGAACGATGCGTTTAATATCATCAGATATGGTAGGGACATTTTCTAACAATTCATAGCCGTAACCGGGATGTTTTTTCATTTCTACCCATTCGTCAGAATCGAGCTTTCCTGGTTTGTTGATCAGTTTCAAGTCGATTTTTCTTTTGCCTAAATCATGCAAGAGGCCCCCCAGGCCAGCTGTAACAAGAATTGTCTTGTCCTCACTCATTGTGCTTTTGCAGATGGCAATACTGTAAACTGAAACATTCACACTGTGATTGTAAGTATAATAGTCGTGTGAGGACAGTCTCATAAGAGTTGTAGCTGCATTGAGATCACTTGAGATAAACTCAACCATATCTTCGACGAGTCCTGTGCTCTCTTGGGCTATTCTCGAGACGTCACTATTGTTGAATAGGTCCTCGATATGATTGAAGGCAGTTTCTTTAATAAAGCGTCCACGAAGTTCGTTTGGAGAGTCAGGATCTTTGACGATTTCTCTCAAGCTTCCAAGGTATAAATTTTTTTGTTCGCGTAGAACATAGATCGTTTTTAAACCATGTTTAATCAGTTGATCAACCCGATCCTGAGTCACCACATCCCCGGCTCGTTTGAATAGAATAAAGTCGTTAGCAATTTTTAGAAAAACATCGTGATTTAAAGGCCGGCCTACAATGATCGACTGAACCCGTGTCGAAAATAATTTAGAAAAATCAATTTTCATGAATCTTTTGAAAGGAATTTAAGTGGTTAATTTTCATAAATACTTATCGGGTTTTAGGGTCTTAATATTAAGATAGGCCATTAGTATTTAGTCCAAAGAAATATTGCGTTGAGTCACGAAGGTTTCTAAGCCTATATTATGACTTAAATATTCTCTTTTTGATTAAACTAGGTTAGGTTGACTATCTTTAAATCCCCATCTTTTATCGGGGCGTGGCGCAGGGGTTTAGCGCGCTTGCTTGGGGTGCAAGAGGTCGTGGGTTCAATTCCCGCCGCCCCGACCAGTTTTTTAAATTTTTGGATTTATTATCTTTTTTA
>Ga0214923_10005568_pt1 | contig 14579 bp, 17 predicted proteins | sample LL1510_MetaG_FD_177993 | JGI IMG/M metagenome (GOLD analysis project Ga0214923, IMG submission 177993) | Freshwater microbial communities from Lake Lanier, Atlanta, Georgia, United States - LL-1510 | ecosystem: Environmental > Aquatic > Freshwater > Lake | place: USA: Georgia | collected... | reverse complement strand
GGCCACGGAGGCGGCCACGGCGGCGGAGGCGGCCACGGCGGCGGCCATGGAGGCGGCCACGGCGGCGGCTACGGCAAAGGTGGAGGCGGCGACGGCAAGTGGCAATACCTGGGCCAACGCCAGACGCAGTACATCTGGGACGCCGGCTATGACGACACGCCGCTCGTCCCTTTTCTGCAGTACGAGAGCCACGGCGCCAGCGGCTTCATGGGCTGCATGAGCCGCGCCATCAACTACTGCGACCGCAGCTTCGCCGGCGAGGGCTTCAGGGCCTGCATCCACGGCGTGCTGCTGGCCAGCGACCTGCTCCCCGCGGGCGTCAATGGAGGCATCATGGACGTCGACGGCGGCTTCTCCGCGGGCCTGCAGATCGTCTGTCCTCGGGATACGATCGACGTCATCCCTCGCGTGATGTGATGCAAGAGACAAACCATCATGATGGGAGACGTCTACGTGCTGCTTGCCTTCGTCGTCATGACGCTCTTCGTGCTCTGGCTGGAGTGGCGCGAGAGCGGCATCATCGACGCAAGCCGCGCGGAGGCCTACAAGCTCGTCGACAGGCCGTGCCGCGGCTACCTTCGCATGACGAAGGACCGTCCGCTCTGGCGCGTCGCCTTCGTCTGCGCCAGCCTCATCACCGTCGCGGCCACCGTGCCCTACGCGGCCTGCCTCTCGGGCAGGTGCGGTGGCCTCACGATGTCCGCCTTCTGCGTGCTCGTCTTCGCCACGAGCCTCGTCAGCGCTCAGAGCGCTCTGAGCTACTACACCTGGCACCTGCTCTGCCCGCACTACACCTGCTCGGACTGCAGCCTCGGCTCGAAGGCCGAGTAAAAGCGCGCCGCCTGGGCCGCGAGGGGGCCGCCGTAGAAGTGCGTGCTGCTCCACTTGGCGTCGCCGGCGGCCGCCGCCTTCCGCTCAGGCGCAGCCGCGCGCTCGCCGAGGGTGGCCAAATCGGGGGAGTAGCGCACCGCATTTGCGTCCGCCGAAGCTGGCGGCTTCTTCGCCTTGGACTCTTCCGGCGCCACCAGAGCGGCGTTGCAGTCGCGCCCCTTCTCGATGGAGTCCAGCATGGACTTCATCTGTTCGATGTCCTGCTTCAGCGCGCTGAGGTCGCCGCTCGCCGTGGGAGTCGGCAGGCCCTGCAGCTCCAGCGCGGAGCCCTTCTCCAGGCGAACGAGCAGCTCTTGCTGGTCTGGTTTCGGCGGGGGCGGTGCGGGGGTTGATCGCCTGGCGAAGGTCGCCAGCAAGAAGAAGAGGAGGCCGCCGATGGCCAGCACCACCAAGATGGTCACGGTCAGCTTCTTGGAGAGGCTCCAGTGCCTCGCGAAGCCGAAGATTCCGCCGCGCCGAAATTTCAGCGTCTTCGTCTCCTGCGGGCTGCTGGCAGCGGCCAGGGCGGTGTCGTTGAGCGGCGTGGCAGGCGTGGTGTTGCTGGAGAACGGCGTGAAGGCGGCGTCGGGTGCGGCCGTCGCGGACTGCTGCGTCGCCGTCGATACGCTCTGGTCCGGCAGGGGAGCCGTGGAGAGCGCCATCGAGGGGGCCGCCGCCGCAGGCGCCGCGGCGAGGGGCGCAGCGGCCGGCGCGGACGGGGACGGCGCCGCCGGGGTGCTGAAGTCGATGGTGGCCGGCGCGATCGTGGAGCTGGCCCCGGGCATCGCGACGTAGCTCGACTGCATGCCCGTGCCGCTGCCGTCGCGTCCGACCGCGGCTTTGGCCACCGCCGTGCGCGCGGAGTCGAAGCGCGCCATCGCCGTCGTGCTCATCTCGCTGGAGGTTCTTTGTCCTCTGCACTCAAAAACCGTCAGGTGTCAGCAGAGACGGCTGCGACAGCAGCGTCAGCGGCAGCGCCGCCTCCGCCCCGAAGCTGTCGTGCAGCTGCGGCTTCGCGCCGCGAGCCTCCTCCTCCTCCTGCTGACCGAGCGCCGCCCAGCCTTCCGCGGTGCTTTGCACGACGTGCGCCGAGATGGCCTGCGACGCCAGGCCCAGGATCCAGCGCACCCAGTTCCGCGTCCTCTCGTTGGGACAGACCGCGACGAGGCAGCTCTGGCGCTCAGACGCGCTGCTCCGTATCTCGGAGGCGAAGCGCAGCAGTCTTGGGGCGTGGGGCATGAGGTTCGTCATGCCGTCCGTGAGGTCGTAGAAGGTGGCGAAGCGGCGGCTGGCGGCGATGGCGCAGCGCAGGGTCTCGATGCCGGCGCAGACGTCTTCCTCCAGCAGCTCGCCGCCCTCGCCCTGGACCACCAGCACGTCCAGGTCGCGCAGCCTGTGACGCCAGACGGTGTAGCCGGGTCGGAAGTCCGCCAGCAGCTCCGCCTCCGACTCCGACTCCGCCGGCGCCGCCATGCGAGACCACGGGCGAATCTTTCCGTAGGCCGTGCGGCGAGCCGGCTGCCTCGGAACGCGCCCGCGCAGGGTAAAGCATGGACGAAGAAGTGCGGTGGCGCGCCACCAAGGAGAAGTGCCTGGGGCAGTTCGAGCTCGTCAAGTCGATGCGGATCCGTCAGAAACGCCACATCTTCCTCATCCTGCGGCAGTGCGAAGACCTCAGCTCTGACACCTTCCTGCCGTGCTGCGGCCTGCACTGCGGGGAGTTCGCCTGCTTCCAGATCCTGGCGCAGAGCAGCCTCCGCAAGGACGAAAGCTGCGCGGAGCCCGCGGTCGGGTGAGGCGCGGCCCGACGCTGGCCTCAGTGAAAGAGGACCTGCCGCGGGCTCCGTGCACGCGACCTCTCGCGCGCCCCGCCGCCGCCGCCCGCGCACTATGCGCCGCGGAGGAGCTGAGCATGGCGGCGGCCAGGGCAACAGCCGCCGCGCCATGCAGCTCGCCGTCCAACGCCTCGTGCTCCAGCCGCCGCCCTGCAGCACCTGCTTCCCGGCCCTCTGCCTCGGCCTCGACCTAGGCGGCGCCCCGGGGCCGCTGCCGCTCCCGGGCCTGCTGGCGCCCATGAGCGGCGCGGCCACGCTGCAGCCCACCTGCGTCCGCTGCGGCGCCGCGGTGGCCTGGGGCGACTGGCGCGAGCGCGCCGTGATGCTGCCGATCGGCTCGGGTCGCTTCTTCGGCCGCTGCGAGCGCTGTCGAGGGAACGACGAGAACTTCAAAGAGACCACCTGCCATGGAGTGCCACATTCAGGACCGACGTAGCGGGGAGTTTGCCAGGGCCCTCGCCGCCGCGGAGCTGACCGCGCCGCCGCAGGAGCCCGCCGCGCCGCCGGTGCTGCAGCAGCTCCGCGGCGCCTGCCGCCGCGTCGTCTCCGAAGGCCCCGTGACCGTCCTCGCCCTGGCCCTGGCCGCCCTGGCGCTGCTGCTGCTCCTGCGGCCGCCCTTCGTGCTCAAGTTCGAGCAGGACCAGCGCCGACCGTGGCGGGGCTGCACGCGCCTCTCCTGGTCCAGCGTGGCCGTGGCCGTCGCGCTGGTGGCGCTGGCGCCGCTGCTGCTGCGCTTCGTCATGGCGCGCTCCGCCGGCTGAGGGACTTTGCCTGCCTTCGGGCTGCGGGAGCCGCGTTCCCCTCCGCGTCGGGGTGTGGGCCGCGGAGAAAAACAAAGAGGCCCGGAGCCATGTCGTCGCTGGCGGCGTCGCAGCCCACGCTGGCGGTCTCGGGTGAGGTCGGCGTGCTGGCCGAGGAGAACGCCCAGCGCCTGGCCAGCATCTTCATCGAGGCGGCCATGTCGTGCCTCTTCAACATGCGGGACGTGGTGGAGCAGAACCTCAGGTCCAGCGGCAAGCTCACCCCGACCAGCTTCCAGCAGCGCTACGCGGTCTGCCTGCAGTCGCTGAGGCAATGGTCCGCGGACATGCTGCAGGACGAGATTGCCCGGATCGAGGCCGCCTACCCGGAGACGCGCAAGCTCCACCAGTTCGTAGTCGTGAGTGTGCTGAGCGAGGCCGCCTACGCCGACAAGCTGGCGGCGCTGCACATCCCGCCCGTGGCCGAGACCTACCACTGCTTCCTGAAGCGCATGGCCGCCTCGCCCGACGTGCAGCGCGGCCTCTCCTTCTTCGAGCTCACGCTCTGCCAGCGCCGCGTGGTCTTCCTGGAGGCCTTCCGCAACGCCTTCCACGACGTGGCCTGGCGCTGCGCGAGCGCGTCGCCGCCGATCTCGGTGGCCGCGGCGGCTCGCCTGCCGCCGGCGCCCCCGGCCGCGCACGGCGCCGCCTCCAGTGCCACGTCCGCCTGTTCCAGCTCGGAGGCCCCCGCCAGGAGCCGACTGGAGCAGGCGATGCAGGCGGCCCGCGCGCCCTCGCAGGGCAGCCGTGGTGCAGCGGCGGCGGCGCCGCGCCCCCCGTCGTCCTCCGAGGCGGACGCGCCCGCTCCCGCTCCCGCCGTCCCCAAGGACTCGAAGGCCGTGGTGCTGCTGGACTCGCCGTCGCCCGCCCCGCCCGACGAGGACGCGGCGGCGGCGGACGCTACGGTGGCGGCGGAGCCTCGCCCCTAGCCGCGCTCTCACGGCACGCAGGGCCCGGCCAGGCCCGCCGGCAGGCAGGCCTGCACGGGCGCCGCGCCGACCTGGGTCGGGAGGAGCAGGCAGTGCTGCCACCGCGGCTTGTGGCTGCCGGCGAAGGCTGGGGCGTAGGCGGCGCCCTGCGCCAGCGCCTTGGAGAAGGGGTACGGCACCGGCGCCGGGCAGGCCGCCTGGCCGCAGCTGTTGGGAACCTGGGCGAAGAAGTAGCCGCGATCGGCCGAGAAGTTCAAGACGTAGAAGTCCGCGCCGCTGCTGCTGCTCTGGAGCCGCAGCAGGGTGCGCATGCAGCCGACGCTGGCGAAGAGGTTGGCCAGCAGCGAGGTCTCGCCGGGGACGAGCACGATGCTGTTGGGGAAAAAGCCGTCCGGCACGGCGGAGAAGAGGTCGTCCGCGAAGAGGGCGCGGTTCACCCAGGACGCGACCAGCGGCTCCGGCAGCCGGTTCGCCAGCTCGAGGATCACGGGCACGCAGGGCGCACCCACCGCGATCTGGCCGTTCGAGTAGAGGTAGCCGTTGACGTACGGCTGGTTGTCCATGCCGCCTTCCTTTGACAGGGCCGAGAAAGATGGGGAAAGGCGGCGAGGGGGGCGCGCCAGGCGAGTCGCGGGAGCCGACCCGCCCCCCTGCCCGCTATCCCGCTGGCCTGCGGCCGGCCGCCGTCTTCTTCCGGGCGGAAGCCCGCGGCAGGGGCGTGGGCTGGGCGTCCTTCGCCTCCTTGGCCAGGCGGCAGACCGTCTGGAGCGTCTTGCGCGTCTTGTCCGAGAGCTCCGAGGAGGCGGCCGCCGCCTCGGCGCTCTTGTGCAAACGGCCCAGCAGCTTCTCCAGCCGCTGGTCCGAGACGGACCGCACGTCGCTCTTCGGCGGCGCGGCGCGGCGGCTGCTGCGACGCGCGCTCTTCGTCTTCTTGGGAGGCATCTGTTTTCTTTCGTCAGGGACTGTCGCGAAGCCGCAGCCAGCGTCTGCAAAAGAGAAACCCATGGCCGACGGAGCGGCGCCCCAGCAACGCTTCGAGCTGCGGGGAGCCGCCCAGGACGCCGCCGGCGTGCTGGAGCAGCTCCGCGTTTTCTTTCAAGAGCTTCGGGCCTCGGACGCCTCGGAGCTCACGCTGGACGTCTCGTCCATGCCGGTGCTGGTGGACGCGAGTTTTATGAGGCAGCTCACGAGCTTGCTCGGCGACTCCGCGGACTGCTTCGCGCAGGTGCAGCGGCTGCGGCTCGTGACCGCAGGCGGCCTGCAGAGCCTCATCGTCCGCAGCGTCGTGCAGCTGCTGCCGCAGCGCCTGACCGTCGAGGTGGTGTCGCTCGAACGCGATCAGCAGCTCTGGCAGCGCCTCGGCTGAGGCCGCTCCGCCGCCTCGGGCACGCCGCCCGCCCCCGCCTCCGCCTCCGCCTCAGCGAGCACCAGCGCCCATCTCGGAAAGCTCAGGAAGGTGTGCTGCACGACCCATTCGGCCTCCAACCGGTTCCAGGGGCGAGCCAGAGTGGCGCGCGCCGCCGCCAGCGCCGCGCCGGGCGGCGGCGGCGGCGGGGCGGCGCTTCGCCGCTTGGCCTTCTTGCGGGGAGGCCGGAGCTTCGCCGCCGCCGCCGAGCCGCCGTCGTCGACGCCCTGGCCCGCAGTCGTCGTCGTCGCCGGCGCGGCCTTTGCGGCGGTGACGACGACCTGAGGGCCGCAGAGCGCCGCCTTGCGCTCGAAGGCCGCGCAGAGGGCCAGCGTCGCGTAGAACTCCAGCAGGCCTTCCACCGTCGTCTCCTCGGGGCCCCTGAGCAGGACGCAGCCGCAGTCCTTCAGAAGCTTGCCCTTGATGCCGTCGAGGAGCTTCTGCTTCCGCTGCAGCGTGGGCGCCGCCTTCTGCGCCAGGTCCTCGATGCAGCGGGGGTCCTGCAGGAACTCGTCCTTCATCACGACGCAGTCGAAGGAGGCCTTGAACATGCACGCCGCCGAGGGCGGGGGGCGCTCGGCCTGCATGAGCCGGGTGGCGATCAAGCACCTGCACGCTTCGTAGACGGCCACGGCCGCCTGATCGCGGAGCTCCGTCAGCTGGCGGCGGAGGTCGAGCCCCGCGCCGCGCCAGCAGGCGGCCAGCGCGGCCAGGGCCGCCCGGTCCGGCCAGCTGCGAGCCGGCGGAGAGCGTCGCCGCGGCAGCCGCACGATCCGAGTGGGCGCCATGGCTGCGGCCGCCAGGCCCCGCAGGCGGGGGCCGCGCGTTTGACAAAAGCGCCGGAGACTCGAGACGAGCGGCGACGAACGTCCGTGACCATGACCAAGGAGGCGCCGGCGCCCGAGCCGGCGGCGCTGTCCCTGCGCGGCTGTCCCTACGACCACGCCGGCCCCTGCGGCGGGGACGCCTGCTCCCTCTGCTACAAGTACCGCTGCCTGAGCTGCGGAGAGCGCAGCAACCTCCTGATGACCTGTCTCTTTTGCGCCGCGCGGCCGCCGTCAGGCGCCTCGCTCGCCGCCGACCCGGCGGTCGCAGAGCAGCAGGGCCCGCCTCAGGCTCGAGGCTAAGGAGGGCTCCAGGATGGTGGGCCAGACTGTGCGGGCCTGAAAGCTCCGGCGCAGCAGCGCCCTGAGCGCCTCCGGGCTGTGATCGGGGGCGGCGGGCGCGGTTTCGAGCGCGAAGAGCTCCTCGCGGCTTTGGCAGCCGAAGGCCATGGCCAGCGCCAGCTGGGCCTCGCCCCTGTACTCGTCTTCGGGGGCCCCGAAGCCGCGCAGCCCCAGTGGGTCCGCGCGGAAGAGCGCCTCGGAGAGGTGCAGCACGCCCGGCGCGGACCAGTGCGCGGCGGCCTTGGGCTGGGCGGCGTGCGCGAAGAGCGCGTTCAGGCACGCGCCGAGGCAGAGCGCGCCGCGCTGCTCGAGCGGCGGCGGTAGCCTCGGCGGCGACGGGGGCATGGCGGGGGGCGGCCGGCGGCGGTACCGACGCGAGAAGCCCACCGCCGACTGATCAAAAGACGGGCGAGGCATGCAGGTGCGCGTGAAGAAGTTCGATCCGGAGACCATCAAGAAGGACAGGATCATCCTCATCGTGGGCAAGCGCGGCAGCGGCAAGAGCAGCCTGCTCAAGGACCTGCTGTACTGTATGCGCGACCGCTTCGACTTCGTCATGGCCATGTGCCCGACCATGGAGAGCTCCACCATGCTCAAGGAGTGCATGCCCGAGGCCTGCGTCTACAACCGCTTCAGCCCCGGCAAGATCGACCTGCTCGTGCAGACAGCCCGCGAGCTGGCGGCCAAGAACAAGGAGCGCCACTTCCTGCTGGTGCTGGACGACGTCTTCTACGACAAGACCGTCGGCCGGTCGCAGAACTTCCGCTTCCTCTTCTTCAACGGGCGGCACATCCGCGTGACCGTGATCCTGCTCTGCCAGTACGTCGTCTCGCTGACGCCCGAGCTCAGGACCAACGTGGACGTCATCTTCTCCATGCGGGAGACGGTGCTGGCCAACCGGCTCAAGCTCTACCAGATGTTCTTCGGCGTCTTCGGCTCGCTGGAGGACTTCTGCGCCGTCTTCGAGCGCTGCACCCAGAACTACGAGTGCATCTGCCTGGACAACACCCTGCAGAGCACCAGCGTCACGGACTGCGTCTTCTGGTACAAGGCCCGCGTCGACCTGCCGCCCTTCCGCCTCGGCTCTCGCGTCTACTACGAGCTGCAGGACAAGTACCGACGCGTGGAGGGCTCCTCCATCCCGTCCATCGAGGAGCAGGAGTCCGTGGCCAAGAAGCCCAAGGTGCTCGTGCACCAGGAGGGCAAGGACGAAGACGCTGAGGCGGCCGACGTGCGCTGACGCCGCCGCCGTTGCCGCCGCGGCCTCACCGCCTCGCCGCCCGCCGCCTTCGACGGCCATATAAAGCCTCGCGAAAGCTTTGTTCCCAGGACTTCGTCGGCGTACTGTTGATCAAGCCCATGGATTGCGCCTCATCCATCGCGATCCGCTGCTCCTTGTCATTCAACAGCTGTTCGAGTTCCTTGTGGCGAGACAGCGGATGCGAAGCCGGCAAAGCCATGACCGCTCGAGGCTTCAAGGCCAACGCGCCCGCCCCCCCGAATGCGGCGCCGGGGCGCGAGGCAGCGACGCCGGCGAGGGTCGCGGCGCCTGCCAGGCTCATTACCGCCCCCAGCGACGCCCTGGATGGCCCCTCCCCGGCGTCCATGGGCACGTGCATCACGCCGCGAGGCAGGCACAGGTTCTTCATCCAGACGCACTTCGCGACGGCGTTGCAGGCCCGGCGGTCGCGGTATTCGTCGCAGTCTCCGATGTCGTAAACCTCCGGCGCGGAGCGAGAACTGGCGCTGCTGGCCGTGGGCGAGGGCGACGGGGAGCCTGCGGGTAAAGGAGCACTGTTCTTCTTCGAGGGCGAGAGCATCGGCCCCGGGTCCTTTTCGAAGATGTCGCACTCGCGGTTCAGCATCGGCCTGAAATTCGCGATGATCGAAGGATTTGTGCTGCACGACATCTCGTAGATGTTCTGACGAGTCTCTGGGTCGCCCTTCTTCAGGCGATCACAAAACGCGTCTCTCTCCTGTTTCTTGTCTGGAGGGCTGTACTTGTTCCGCCATGCTTGCCGGCACTGCTCGGCGTCTGGGCGGCCGGGGAGAGGTAGGGGCATTGGATTTACATGGAGAAGACAAAACATGACGTCGTGGCAGCAGGTGCAGGTGCAGCTCAGCGAAGCCTGCGACGAGGGCTGGCGCGTCAGCCGCTTCGCGGTGCCCCGCGGCGTGCTGGAGCGCGAGGGGCCTCTGTCCTACTTCGCGGCGCACCTGCGCTTCTCGCCGGAGCAGCCCGTGGACCTCGGCCGCCTGGACGCGGCCGTCTCGCAGCCCCTCACGACCTACCTCAAGACCGGCGCGATCGCCGCAGGCGCGGAGGCCGCGGCTGCCCTGGACTACGCCGCCGACGCTTTCCTGCTCCAGAGGCTCAAGGCGCAGCTCCAGAGCGTCGGCGACGCCGGCGAACGTTGCGCCCGCTTCCAGTGCCTCAACTGCAAGGCCTTCGTGCCGGAGGAGGCCCGCGCGGAGCTCTGTCGTTTCAAGCCTTTCCGGCGGCTCCTGGCCGGACGCCTCGTCTGCTCCCGATGCGACCTCACGGGGTCGGACTGCCACTGCCACTGCAACTTTCGCCACGTTTTCGAGAACGAGCCGCCGCCGCCGCTGCAGCGCCTGGGTCAGCCCTGAGTCCCCCTCCTCCCCGCCCGCGCGGCGTTCATCGGAGCCCGCGCAGGGCCTCGCGCAGCGCCTCCTCGGCGAGGCGGTTGCGTGCGCCGAAGCCCCGCTTGCCGCCGTTCGAGACGTCCTCCCGGCAGACGGGGCACTTGGCGTCGAGCAGGAGCACCCGGGCGGCGCAGCCCGAGCAGACGTACAGGCTGTCTGAAAACTAATATGATGCAACTACAACCGTAGTCACAAACATGGACGTCCCGATGAGCTAGGACTCATTTGCAGACAGCTATGTAACAGGAACTGTGGCTTGAAGTGAACCCACGCTCACAGCATCATCACACCACATTCCCAATGACTGGGGTTGATGAATGCCATCATTTGCTATTCAGCATCAGGCATGCGTACGCCCACAGCCCATTGCCTCAATCGAGGCTTCAACTCATGAAAATCAGAAGGACGATTGGATAATTTATCCGTCCCCCGAGTGAAACACGCAGGTCTTGGACGTCCTGCGCTCTGCTCAAGAAATAAGTGTCGGATGTTCATGGCGCCATGAAGATCGTGGTGGAGGATTTGCGGACCAGTTGCCGTCCTGTTTCTGCAATTCGGGCAAGCCTCCAAAATCCACGATCTCCTGCCGTGTAATTTAGCTTTGTAAAGCCTGGCACTTCGACACATTGAACAGACTTGGCTCGTTCGAAACTCGTCGATCATGGTGACGGAGATTCGATGAACCTTCTCCATCCTGAAGCGAAGGCGTCCTTGTGGTGCTGCGGCGTGACCAAAACCTGTTGAGCAGGCGTTCGCATCGCCGAGCCCCACGACTGTGGACTCCTTTGCAAAAGGACGTAGAGAACCTCCAAGTATCTGTTTGATTATCTGATCCAGAACTCGATCTCGACGAATGTAAGCCTCGAATCTGGTTCGCCGCAGACATCGCGCTCGCTTGGCAATGATGATGTCTGTAAGCAATGGAAGGTATGCTGCGAGAAAATCATCCCATTGAAAGATGTCGCGAGAGGTCGGTAAACAATTCATGGCAGACCAAAGCGTACGACCATCATTCAGTGATACGGACTTGAGGTGCTTCTCTCCAAGATGCTTTACCTTGTCAGTACGGCATCGTTGACGGAACTCGGCCGTGGGTACTGCAAACCGTCCTTCCACTGCCATTTCGGTACCATAAACGGCATAGATCATATCGATGCGACCTGGATCAATGCAAACAACTCGTTTTCCTGCCATGGAAATTGGAGGTGCATCATGAGCTTCACTGACTTGGCCTGTTGCAGTTTTCCTCCGTTTCTTGCCAGATTCGATTGTGGCTTGATCTGGTGAAGGTCGCTTTGCATAACATCGTTTGGACCCAAAGAAGAGAGAAGCGCTGACCCCATCAGTCCTGAATGATTGAAATGTAAATGTATCGCCGTCTCGATACCTTGACCGACGTTGGAAGGTCTTGAGTCCAGGGAAGTGCTTCAAAAATTCGGCCTGTGAAGCTGTGGCTGTCTTGATGCGCGCTGCATCCGGTAGCTCGCCGCGACCCACAATCCCGTTCACCATGCTGGCCAACGTGGATGGATTGATTTGGATATGACGTACTTCAGGACTGAAGAGAGGCAGGATGGCCTGCGGTTTGGCACTTCGATGTGAGAAAAATGACTCGACACGACGACCTGGACGAGGCAGATGAACTGGAAGCAAATAGGCCATATGCTGCACGCAAGCGATGCGATGCTCCTGAAGATCGTACATCCAATGCAGCAGCGAAGCAAGCTTGGTCATCTTCGTGTCATTCTCGATGAAGGACGGGTGCGGACAAGGCAAGGCGCTTTGATGCTTCGCAGACCATGATACCCCGATGTCCAATACATGTTGTCGAAGATCGGCAGGGCAATCATCCGGAAATGCGTGAGGAGTCCGATGGCCTGTGCAATGATGACACGATGCTTTGACGATGTGTCGTTGCATTTGCGTCGACAGGGTTACACCAGTTGATTGCAGATAAAGACAGATTTCTCTTTGAAATGCATGCCCGAGCTGTTTGTGAAACGTTTTGGACACCATGTTCTTGCATGCCGTCTGCATCTCAATGACAAGTGCTGACACATGCGCCCACAAATAATCATAGCAAATCGGCGGATGGACTGCAGATGCGATTGGAACTTCATTCGAAGGTACGTGATATGTCTCGTAACCAAACAACTCCTTGGCGACATCTTGTATGGCCACCAATTGTTCAGTTTGAGAAGGTCGTCCTCGATTCGTGTATCCACAGACAGATATGCAATTGCGCCACCATGTGGGATCTTGCACACGAGGGCAAGCATCACCATTCCTCAAAGTTTTGAGGAGAACTGTGGTGGCGACCAGAGAGCCGCGAACCGCCAAAACCTGGATCGTCTGCACATCTCGCTCAATCTGAGTTCGGATTGGCGTCGAAGGCAGAAGGCGTCCAAGCGCAAGTTTCACCGAAGACGATCCTTGGCATCCATCCGCCATTCCATTTCGAATGTGGTGGTGGTAGTTTTCCTTGAAGCAAGAACGCGCAGATGATTATTTGAACGCACTGGCAGCGGTTACCCGGCCAAACCCAAATGTGCAAAAAAAAAATCATATTTCTTTAGCAACCAAGCAAGCCGCTGCAAAGAAATGAAATGACTTAAAACTGGTGATCGAGAAGTCAAAACGTAAGATGATGCGTCTGAAATTGTCAAATCGAGCGAATGTCACTTCGACTGCATATCTAATGTCATTCCAGCTTTCGTCTGTGCGTTTATGTGGAATAAAAGCTTGTAGGCCGAAATGTTTGCATGCATTGCGACAGGATATGGTATCATAACCTTTATCTGCATGCAAAACGTGATGTTCTTTGATACAACATGCCTTTCTTTTTGCCACTCCCAGGAGATGTCCAAGGGTCATACAATCATTTCGGTTCCCTTGATGAAATGCCAATGCAAGGGGGACACTTTTTGAGTCCGAGAGAAGTGACACCTTTGTTGCCTTTCTTCCGCGGTCAGTGTGATTGCGCCCCAATACATCACGACCATGAACATTCTTCACGTATGATGTGTCCGCGACGAGAGGGAGTTTAGTTTGAGCTGTATATTTTGCAACCAAGTTATAAAAACCATCTTCAAACACTCTCAATCGAGTCCATGTACGGAAACGATGGTAAACAGTTTTAAAATGAATGCCTTGTGGGCAAGGTAATTCCGACCATTGACAGCCTGTTCTGCATATAAAAAAGATGCAATTCAATGCTTGAATGGTTGAGAGTTTTCTTGGTCGACCTGTTTTTGATATAACATCATGTCGAAAGATGATGTGGACAAGCTCATTTTTGCAAGCCACAGGCATCAACATGCCTTTCAGAAGTCTTACTTTTTCTTTTTCGTTTGAGATGCATTATAAGACTTTTCAGACAGGCTCGTAGTGATTGCCTTCCTGGCACATGCGGATGCCCTGCGTGGGCAGGCCGGCGCAGACGCAGCACTCGAAGCGGTCCAACGGCCCGAGCTGCGCCCGCAGCCCCGCCGGCAGGTGCGGCCAGCAGTCGCTGTTGTCGCCCAGCAGCAGCTTGGCGAGGCTCAGCGGCTCTTCGGCGGTGCGACGCCGCTTCGCAGCGGGTTCGTCGTGGGACGAGGCCGGCGCCTCGGGGCTCCAGAGCTCGGCGCCGGCGTGGACCAGCGCCGAGCCGTCCTGCCGCACCGCGACCCGCACCAGCTCCTCGTCGACGGCGTAGCGCGCGTCGACGACGCCGAGCAGGCCGCCGTGCAGGGCCAGCAGCCCTCGCACGAAGACGCGGTCGTCCTTGAGCGACGCGGCGACGCAGCGACGCCAGAGCTCGCGCAGCAGCGCGGCGCCGGTGCCCGTGCAGCGCAGGAGGGCCTGCAGACGCGACGAGTCCGCGGGCCGCCCTTCCAGGAGCGCCCTGGCGTGCGGGCCCGTGAAGGCGGCCTGCACCAGCTCCCAGTCCAGTTTGACCTCGCGGTTGGCGCTGGCGACGCAGCCTTCCCAGAGATCACCGTGAGGCCAGACCGTCTCGCCCCGCTGCAGGGCTCGCTGGAGGCTCTGCTCCCTCGCGAGCTTCGACAGCACCGCGCAGTCCAGCGCTGCAGCGAAGAGCAGCAGCGGCCGGCTCTCCCTGATGGCGCTGCCGGCCCGGGTGTCGAGCAGCTGGACGCCCCAGCGCTCGAGCGCCAGGCGCACGAGCTCGTCGTCCGCCCAGAGCGGCGAGCATACGAGGTCGTCCGGCGCAGCCTGCGCCGCGGCCTGCACCACTTCCCTGTCCGCCTGCAGCGCGGCGCCGACGTGGGGCAAGACGCCGGGCTGCGCGCGAGCGTACGACAGCGCCACCTCCCGGTCGAAGCGCAGCGCCTCCGGCAGCCGCCGGAAAGACGCGCCGCGGTCGTCCACGTGGCAGGCCGCCAGTAACAGGAAGCGCCGATGCGCGTACGAGGCGGGCAGCGCGGCAAGGAAGCCCTCCGGAAAGTGGTCGCGCGGCCACGGCAGGGCGCGTCGCCCCTGGGCGTCGTCGCCGCCGCCGCCGCTCTGCGCTGCCACCTGGCGCTGGACGGCGTCGATCAGGAGCTGCTGCACGCCCGGCAGCTCCAGCAGCGACGCCGAGAAGAGGCACGCCGCGCAGACGGAAGCGTTGAGCGCCGCCAGGAAGATCGTCACGTCCGCCGCCAGTGCCGGCGTCTCTGTCATGGCCATGTCCAGCAGCCGCAGTGCGAAGAAGTTTTTCTGCATGGACTCCTGCGCCAGCATCAGGAAGAGCACGTCGCGGTTGCCCCAGAGCCGGGGGGGCAGCTGTCGCCAGAGCCCCTCGACGTCGTCGGGCGCCGCCAGCAACGCGGCCCGCACCAGCTCCGCGTCGCCCTGCAGCGCCGCGCCGACGTGGCCCAGCACGCCGCCCTGGAACTTGGCGTACTGCAGCGCCACCTCGCGGT
>Ga0214923_10005567_pt1 | contig 14582 bp, 14 predicted proteins | sample LL1510_MetaG_FD_177993 | JGI IMG/M metagenome (GOLD analysis project Ga0214923, IMG submission 177993) | Freshwater microbial communities from Lake Lanier, Atlanta, Georgia, United States - LL-1510 | ecosystem: Environmental > Aquatic > Freshwater > Lake | place: USA: Georgia | collected... | reverse complement strand
CTGGCGATGCTGGCCGAGATGGTACCTCTCCTGCAATGGAGAAAATCCCAAGAGTTCAAGGCGGCGGCGATCGACCTCTTCCGGCGCTACGCCGACGCTGTCGCACCGCACCATCTGATTCCCCCTGCGATTGCCCAACCAGGCCCGGCTGGCGACCAGCAGCCAGAACGAGCATCTGCTGCGAGTCACGCCGGGGCCTCTGTCGGAGCTGCAGCCTCGCAAGCAGGCGGCGCAGCAGCCGCTTCGACGGAGACTTCCGAGGTGCTGGCCCAGCTGAGGCAGCTGGCTGGAAAGCCTGATCTGCGTCTACGCGTGACGGACGACCAGATGGTCGCCCTGATAGATGTGGCGACACTCTTCATGGGGGTCACTAATGATGATGCCAGTAAGGCTGTCAGGCGAGTTCTCGAAGCATTTCCAGCAGTGCGGACCAGATGTCCGATCTGCCAATTCAAAGGCGCCCGACAGAGACCTATCCACGTGGCACCGATTGCAGTTGCCATCGAGTTTGCTTTCTTGCTCCCAGGTCACCGGGCCTCCCAGCTGCGCATGCAAGCCGCCCGCTTGCTGGTACGTTACCTCGGCGGCGATCTTTCGTTGATTGACGAGATCGCACAGCTCCGGCACGTGCAGCAAACGCTCGCCTCCGTCCCGACCGAGAGCCTCACGCCAGAACAGCAGGCCGTGCGCGCCTGCGGGGCCGCCGTGGAGGCTGCCACGCCGCAGCCGCGCTTGGCGGGGCCACCGCCGCATACCGAGTACCTGCCCGCAGCTCCGAGCTGTTTGGACGGCGGCCAGTCGACCGACCTGTACGTGCTGTCGTGCGAGCGCGGCCTCAGGCCGGGGCGGACCAGCATGGCTCAAAAAGACACGCGACTCCTCTGCCACCGCCGGGAGTACGGCATCGATGCCTTCTTCTTGCTCTACGCGCCCAAGTACGGGCACGTGGAGACGGCCCTCCATCGTTACCTCAAGCCACTCAGCGTCGAGCCAACCAACCCGCGCAACGAGCTCGTGGCCGCGGGCAGCATCTCCGTGGACGCGCTCAAGGAGGCCATCCAGCGCCTGGACGCCGCGGCCCGCCAAGAAGCGGCCGCGAGGCTCGAGTCCGAGGTCTCGCACAAACGGAGCCGCGAGGAGGCTCGGGAGGAGCTCGAGCAGGAGGCCAAGCGTCGCCGCGACGATGCAGATGCGGAGCTCGAGCGGAAGCTGAGGGAGGTCGACGCGGAGGCCAAGCGGAAACGAGAGGATGCCGACGCCGAAGTCAAACGAGAGACCTCTCGCAGGCAGAAAGAAGCAATGTTCGCCACTTTTCTCGAGCTCGCCAAGGGCGGTAACGAAGCCGCGCTCTCGACCTTGCTGAAGACGACCGCGAGCATGCTCGCGTAACATTAACAGACGCGGAAGCCCTGGAAAGACGTGATCGGAGCGGGGAAGGGGTTGTTGCCGAGGATGGTGCACGCGTTGTTGGCGAGGGCGTTGACGCTGATCGTGTCGTTCGCGTTGAGCGAGATGCAGCCCGTGACAGCCGTCACGTAATTGCCGATGGCGTTGGACGTCGTCGTGGCCGAGAAGCCGGAGGGGCTGCCGTTCTTCAGCAGGCTCAGCGTGAAGATGGTGGCCGCCACGGCCGTCGACCACGTCACCGTCGCCGTGAAGGAATACGTGCCCGCTGCAGGCGCCTGAAAGGCGCTGACGGTCGGGTCGTAGGCTGGATTGGCGAGGACCACCTGCGGAAAGAGCACCTGCTGGTTGGTGCCCAAGGGCAACGTCGCGTTGGTCAGCGCCGAGGCCTTGAAGGCAGGAGGCGGTGGGGGGCAAGGCGTCGGACAGGGCGTGAAGGGGTTGTAGCAGGGCGGCGGACATCCGGTGGCCTGGTAGCACAGCGCCATGTCAGTCTTTCCTGTCTGCCAGGGGAAAATTGCTCCTCTGTGCAAAAGACCATGACGTGTGCGGGCACGAATGCCTTCTCTCCCTGGCCGGGCCCGAACCCCTGCCCCTACCCGAGCCCCTGCCCCTGCCCGCCCGCATGCGTCTTCTGCGGGCCGACGGGAGCGTCCGGCCCGCCGGCCATCGGCGCTTCCTACGCCTTCACTGTGGGGTACGGAGCCGCGGCGCCCGCCAGCATCGGGCCCTCGCCCACCGCCGTCGTGTTCAACCAGGTGCCCGACGGTCTCGCGCCGGCGCCGTATTTCAGCCCCGTCACCGGCAGCTTCCAAGTCCCGGAAGACGGTCTATACCTCGTCAGCCCGTGCGTCAGCGTCGACTTCGCCAGCGGCTCTGCGACGGCCAAGGTCGTCCTCGTCAGCATTAGTGTCAACAACGTCGTGATCTCCAGCTTCGACCTCACAGCCACGGTGGTGGTTGCTGGCGTGGCCACGCGCTACGGCACCGCGGCCTGGAGCAGCGTGCTCAGCCTCAAGACCAACGACGTTGTCCAGATCAAGGCTTCGACCGACTTGGGTACGCTGCTGCTGGTGCCCGGTACTTTTCCCAGCTATGCCACCAGCCTCGCTATCGTCTCTCTCTTTTAACGCCAGAGGGAAAAGCGGATGAGCTGCGCCTTGGCGGCCGTGCCGTGCTGCCCGAGCACCTGCCCGAGCCCCTGCCCGAGCCCCTGCCCCTGCCCGAACCCCTGCCCAGCGCCCGCCTGCCTCGTCGGTCCCACCGGTCCTGACGGCGCGGCATCGCCGAGCCCGGCCGTGGCCTTCACCGTGGGCTACCTCCAGGCGGCCGCGGTGCCCATCCCGACGGCCGCCACGCTGCAGATCGTCTACAACCAGCCGCTGGCGGGCGCCTCTTTCCCTTCCTACAACCTGGCCACCGGGTTCTTCAAGGCGCCGGGCGCCGGACTCTACCTCTTCAGCGTCGCAGCCGCCGCCGCCTTCACCGCCAACCAGAACGTGACCTTCAGCCTCGTCAGAAACGGCATCGCGCTCTCCAGCGCCTCGCTGCCGGGCACGGCCGGCCAGACCGCCTCGAGGGCTTGGAGCCTGCTCCTCAGCCTCGGCGCCGGCGACCTCGTCTCCGTGCAGTGCAGCTGCTCGGCCGCCGCCAGCGCCAGCTTGCCGGCCCCCGCATACCCGAACTTCTTGCAAAGCCTTTCTGTGGTCTCACTCTTTTAACAAAAATGAGCGTCTACCCGCAGCTGGCCGCCGTCTGCTGCCCCTGCGCCGTGCCGACGCCGTGCTGCCCCCCGCCGCCGGAGCCTTGCGGCCTCTCGCTCTGCGCGCCGACCGGCCCCAGCGGCCCCACCGGCCAGGGCAGCACGCGGGCCTTTTCGGCAGGCTACTTCGCGGCCGCGACCAAGGCCATCGCCCAGGCGCCCAACGCGACGCAAGCGGTCTTCAACCAGGCGCTGGCGGGCACGTCGCCTTCGTTCTACAGCACCGTCAGCGGCTACATGACGGCTCCGGCCAGCGGGCTTTACTTCGTCAGCCCCGCCGTCGACGTGGTCTTCATCGCGGGCGGCGGCCCCAGCAAGGACATCGTTACCGTGAGCCTGCTGCGCAACGGCGTCGCCATCAGGAGCGCCTTCGTCGCGGCGCCCAACGCGCCTTCCGCCGCCATCCCGCGAGCCACGGCCGGCTTCGCGACGGTGGTGAGCCTGCTGGCCGACGACCTGCTGTCGGTGCAAGCCTCCTCGGCCGCCGCGGCGAGCGTGCTGGGCGCCGCCCTGGCCCCCACCTTCTTCGCCAGCCTCTCGGCCATCGCCCTCTTCTAAATCAAGATGGGGGCGCAGACGGCGGCGGGGGGATCCTCCTGGGGCGCCGGCGTCGGAACCGCCTCGCTCCACGGGCAGGCCTCCAGCCGCGGCGGGGGCGGGCAGGCTCCGCCGCAGAGCGCCACGGCGGCCGCGTCGAGCGCGGCGTCCAGCAGCGTCCGGACGCAGACGCCTGCGACGAACGCGAGGGCCAGCAAGAGCTTAAGGTGGAAGCAGCCGCGAGACATGGCGAGGAGGACGAGGGCGGTTGGCGTGAGACGGCTGCCGACAGCGGCGCGGGCGGCGCGAGGCGAGGCGAGTGATGTCGGTGCCTTGGCAAAGCATGAGCGGCTGCGCCCTCTGCGCGCGCTCCTCCTGCCCCTTCTCCCCGCCGCCGTGCCCCTGCCCCTGCCCCCAGCCCGGCAGCTGCTGCGCCGTGGCTGTGCCCGGGCCCACCGGCCCACCCGGGTCCTTCATGCCCACGTCCTTCTTCCAGGCCGCGGTTCCGACTTCCATCGCGACCAGCGCCGTCCCGGTCGCAGTGCCGTTCACCCAAGTGCTGGTCGGCAACGACGACGGAGCGTTCGACCCCCTCGTCGGCCTCTACACGGCGCCGGCGCTGGGCACGTATCGCTTCGACTGCACCGTGACGCTGGCGCTGACGGGCGCCGGCGCCTTCGTGACCACGGTCGTCTTCTTCGTCCAGGGCACGCCGCCAGTGCTGCAGAGCCAGCTGAGCGGCATCTTTCAAGGAGGCGGCACGCAGAGCCTCTCGGGCAGCACGCTGCTGCAGCTGCTGCCCGGCCAGCAGGTGGGCGTGGCGTGCGCCGTCACGCCGCCCCCGGGCGGCGTCGCCAGCATCGCGGGCCCAGCGTCGCCGCTGTCGCCGCCCTACCCTTCGGTCTTCAGCGCCACTTCGCTGTTTTGAAGAAATGGCGGCGCTCTGCGGCGACCCCTTCTACGCGGCCGCAGGCGTCGTGCCGGGCTGCGAGCCGGGCTGCGCGCTGCGCTGCACGCCCGCCGGGCCGCGCTGCCTGCCGGGCTGCGTGCCTCGCGGCTGCGCGGCCCCCAGCTGCCCAGGCCCCACAGGGCCGCGCGGGCCGCGACCGCCCGCGGTGCTCTTCCAGGTTGCGCTGGGGCTGCAGCAGCCCGTGCTGAGCTCGTCCGCGCCGGTGCTCTTCGACGCCGTCTTCTTCGGCGGCGACTACTACGACGGCGCGACGGGCGCCTTCACCGCGCCGCTGGCCGGCGTCTACGTCCTCCAGTTCCAGGCGACGCTCGTCGAGACTGCCCCCATCGTCGGCGTGGATCAGGTCACGTTCGCGCTGCAGGTCGACGGCGCGCCGCTGCGGAGCGTCAGCTGTGCGATCTCGGTCTCGGCCCCCGACGCGACGGTGTCGGGCCTGGGCATCCTGTCGCTGCAGGCGGGGCAACAGGTCACCGTCGCCGTCGTCGGCTCCCAGGACGCGCTGGCCGCCGTCGCGCCCGGCCCCCTGGCGCCGCGCTGGACGAGCTTCAGCGGCTACTCGCTGTTCTGATCCGCCGAGGGCTCTCGCTGCCGCTTGCGCTCCAGCAGCAGCTGTTTGGGCGAGCTGGGCGCGTAGCCCTGGCGGCCGCCGCTGCCGGCGCAGCTCACGTGCGTGAAGTTGCCGCTGCCGCCGGCCGCGGAGGCCTCGGAGGCCTCGGGCACGTGGAAGGCATCGTCGCGGAAGGGCATCTCGATGGGCGCGCCGCCGGTCGCGTCGGCGCGGGCGCCCTCCAGCATGTGCACGGCCTCGCCGTCCATCATGGTGAAGACCACGGCGTCGGACTCCGCGTCGCTCTCGGGCGCCGGCGGCTCGTGCAGCAGCTCGCAGACGCCGGTGCCGACGCGGCAGGCCTCGCCGATCATGATGCGCGAGGAGTGGCAGAGCACGGGGTCCACGTCCGCGTAGATGGCGCTCTCGGCCAGCCGGTCGGCCACCTCCTCGAAGCTGGCGCGCGCCAGCGGGCCGCTGTCCGCGAGCTTGTTGATGCCGTGGCGGCTCACGGGCAGCAGGCCGCCCAGGGCCGTCATGAAGGAGACCAGCAGCAGCAGGTGTCGCTCGTTGATGTAGGAGCCGTCGAACTGCAGCACGAACTGCATCTGCTCGAAGAGCACCGCGGTCGCGGCCTCCACGCCCAGCACCGCCAGTACTTCCTGGACGTCGTTGGAGGTGCAGCGCGCGGCGTCCAGGAAGGGCAGCGCGAAGGCCGCGGCCAGGTTGGAGCCCTGCGTGAGCAGCGTGCTGCAGCTGCCGCGGACGCAGCCCCGCTCGGGGCAGAAGCGCAGCAGCGCCTCCTCCTGCAGCACGGCGCTCTGCAGCCCCACCAGGCCGCTCAGCAGCACCTCGCGGCAGAGCTTGTGCGCCAGCTCCTCGGTGAGGTTGAGGAGCTGCAGCGCCTCCTGCGGCGAGCCCTCGGGGTGCTGCGTGGCGCCGGCGCCGCGGGCCAGCGCCGTGAAGCGCACGCGCAGCACCCACTCCGTGTGCAGCTCCTCGGAGGCCGCGACGTGGCAGGGGCAGTGGCGCTCGAGGAGCGAGGCCACGTCCGAGGGCGAGAGGCCGCGCGGCACCAGCAGCCCCGGGTCCAGCGTGAGGCGCGCCACGAAGGCGCCGAAGACGGCCGGGGCGCGCGCGTGCACGAGCCGCAGCCGCGCCGCCAGCTCGGCGTCGAGCGCGCTGTGCTCCGACGCGAAGAAGTCCGGCTCGTCGAGGAAGCAGACGTCCGTCACGGCCTTGCAGAGCCGCAGCTCCACGAGGCCCAGCCGCAGCTTCTCCAGCACGGGCGGCGCCTCGAAGCTGGGCAGCACCACCAGCGTCATGCTCGGCGTGCGGGGGTTGCGGGTGCAGTCGATGAGCTCGTTGATGCGCGGCACGCCCAGCGTCACGTTGTGCGCCTTGATGCCAGCCCGGTGGAACTGGCGGGGGACGAGAGAGAGAGGGAGAGAGAGAGGGAGGTCATCGGGGCTCAAGGCGTGAGCAAAAGGGAGGGGTGGCGCACCGTGTTCAGCGTCAGCTGCGTCAGAGGCTCGCCGATGGAGGTGGAGGCCAGCGGCCCGATGGCCTCGCCGGGCGCGACCTCGGCGCGGCGGCAGAGGCCCCGCACCAGCCCCACCAGCGCCTCGAAGCGAGCCGCCCCGCCGGGCAGCGCCGCCACGGAGCGATGCCGCAGGTGCCAGCGCAGCAGCAGCTCCAGGTGATGCCGCCAGCCGAAGCGCAGCGGGCAGAGCTCCGCGCAGAGCCGCTCCACCTCCTTCAGCACCGCCGCGGGTTCCAGCGGCGGTGCGGCGCCCCCGGAGGCCTCGGAGGCCTCGGAGGCCGCGGGCCCCCCGGCGCCGCCGCGCTGCAGCAGCGCGTCGAAGGGCACCGGGACGTAGCAGGCCAGGTCCAGCTCGCGGCTGCAGCGGCGCAGCTTGGCCTCCAGCAGCCGGCGCCAGCAGGCGAAGAAGGGCGCGCGCTCGGCCTCCGCCAGCTCCGGCAGCAGCCGCTCCGGGCTCCAGCGCAGCGGCTCCAGGCTCTGGCGCACGATGTAGAGGGCGTCGTAGCCGTCGGCGCCGTACTCGAACTGCACGATGTTCTGCCGGGAGTTGCGGCAGGTGAGGTCGTAGGCCACGCGGATGGACTCCATGGCCTTCATGAGCTTGCGCTGCAGGTAGCCCGTGGAGGAGGTCTTCACGCTGGTGTCGATGAGGCCCTCCCGGCCGGCCATGGTGTGCATGAAGAACTCGCGGCTGTCCAGGCCCTGGAAGTAGGAGTGGCGGACGAAGCCCTTGCGCGGCAGGCCCGCGGCCAGCGGCGCCGCGGGGTCCACGCGCTGGCCCTCCACGGACTGCTGGCCCACGAGGCCCATGAGCTGCGTGATGTTCACGAGGTTGCCCTTGGCGCCCGAGACGATGTCCTGGTAGAGCGCGTTGCGACCCTCGTCCAACCGCGCGTGCACCAGCTTGCCCGCGTCCGTCAGCACCTTGTTGGCCAAGCTGGACACGGCCTCCTCCAGCACCTCCGGCGGGCTGGCCGCGAGGCCGGCGTCCGCGGCGATGCGGGCCGCCTTGTCTTCCGCCAGCGCCACCAGCGTGCGCATCTGCTCCAGCGTCAGCGCGTCGGGCTCGCAGTCCGAGAGTCGGATGGAGAAGCCGCGCCACTGCAGCCAGCGGCTCAGCAGCCGCTGCGAGTCCGACAGGAAGCGCTGCGCGCACTCCGGGCCTTCGAAGAGCCAGAGGTGGTGCACGAGGCCGCCGGAGGCCGTGCCCAGCGTCTGGCGGCAGCAGCGGCCCCGCAGGAGCTGGCCGTCCGCGATCTCCACGCCGGTGCGGCCGTTCTGGTAGTGCAGCCGCGGCGGCAGCAGCAGCGAGAAGGCCTGCTTGCCGCTGAAGCGCTCGCCGGCGGGCACGGGCCGCGGCGGGTAGCGGAGGCAGGTGTGCAGCGCGCAGAGCTGCCGCCGGTCCAGCGACACGTCGTCGCCCGTCAGCAGCCAGGCGCCGATGAGCGAGTCCTGCACCAGCCCCACGCTGGGCTTGTTGGACTGCGCCGAGATGATGTGCTGCGGCACCGCCATGAGCAGCCGCGCCTCCGCCTGGGCCGCCGGGTCCTGGGGTGCGTGCACGTTCATCTCGTCGCCGTCGTAGTCGGCGTTGGAGACGCTGGTGCAGGCCAGGTTGAGGCGGAAGGTGCGGGAGCCCCTGCAGATCAGCACGCGGTAGCCCATCATGGAGCCCAGGTGCAGCGAGGGCTGACGGTTGAAGAGCACGATGTCGTCGTCCTGCAGGCAGCGCTCGACCACGTCGCCCACCTGCAGCTGCTGCGCCTCGAGGTCGCGGTTCGCAAACTCTAGGATGGTGACACAGCGGCCGCCGCGGCAGATGGTGCGGGCGGGCGAGGCCGCGTCCCGGACCAGCGCGCGCACCTCCGCCAGGTTGCACTGCATCACCGGGATGGGTACCGTCAGCTTCTGCGCCACCACCTCGGGGATGCCCACCTGGTCCACGTCCATCTGGCTGTCCGGGCTGATCACGGAGCGCGCCGAGAAGTCCACCCGCTTGCCCATGAGGAAGCCGCGGAAGCGGCCCTCCTTGCCCTTCAGCCGCGCCATGAGGCTCTTGGTGGGCAGGCCCGAGCGCTGCACCGACTGCCGCTGGCCCCGCAGCTCGTTGTTGATGAGCGTGGAGACGTGGAAGGCCAGGTCGTTCACGGCCTGCTGGGCGGCCAGGCTCAGCCCCACCCGCGGGATGGAGCCTCGCTCCTTGTGCAGCACCGCCTGCACGTTGGCGTTGGCCTTCAGGATCTCGACGTACTTGGCCGTCAGGTCGTCCTGACCCCGGGCCGCCGAGCCCTCGGAGATCACCACCGAGGGGCGCACCACGGGCGGCGGCACCACCAGCACAGACAGCACGAAGTGCTCGGGCCGCGAGAGCGGGCTCAGGCCCAGCAGCGCGCAGTCGTCCTCGCGGAGCGTGCGCAGGATGGACTGCACCTCGCTGGCCGTGAAGGGGCGGCTGCAGTACTGCTCCTCCTCCGGGTCTGCGAACTTCACCTTGGAGAAGTCGCACTTGACGTGCTGGCCCTGCTTGCTGTACTGAGGCACCGGGCCGGCGCAGCTGGGACAGACCTTCTTGTTCTTGGCCAGCGCCACGGCCAGCGCCAGCTTCTGCTTGCGGTCTCGGGCACGCCGCAGCTGCGCGCGATCGGCCTGCGTCAGGAGCAGCTCAGCGCAGAAGAAGCAGGCGACCTTCAGCAATTTCAGCACGGTGTCCAGGAAGGAGGGGTGCATCACGGGGTAGTTGAGGATGATCATGCCGGCGTGGCCCGGACACTCGTTGATGCCGCGCTTGCAGGTGCCGCAGGCCAGCCGCCGGTCCACGCTACCCATGCGGTGGTCGGCCAGGCCGTTGGCGATGGGCAGGCTGTTGCTGTACAGCGAAGGCTCCGTGACGTTCACGACCGCGAAGCGCTTGATCTCCTCCGGGGAGAAGATGCCGAACTCGACGTGGGAGACGAGCTCGCGGCCCGCGGCGGCGGGGGCCCTCTTCACCATGGCGGCGGCGGCGGCGGAGCGAGGGGGGGCGCGCGCGCATGCGGCGGGGAGGAGAAGGGGAAGGCGCTGCGAGCCGCGGGCGACGGCGAGCTTCGGAGGGTTGCGCGAGCAGGTCGTCTCTCCCCAGGGGGCGTCGTCATACTACTTTTTCACAGCCTGCGCGCACGCACTTGGGCGTCCAGCGCCTGCGCCGTCGAGGCGGCCGAGCCCTGCCAGGCCGCGCAGTACGCGTTGCTGGGCGCCAGGCCATCAGGCCAAGCGGAGGGCGGAGATGGGGGCGTGAAGGTGTGCAGGTGCGTCCAACCCACGCTCGCCTCGTCGCCGTGGTGCAGGCAGAACATCTTCGGACCCAGCTCCATCTCCCGCCCGACGCCTTCGATGAGCGCCGCGAGCGCGGCTGCCCGCGTGGAGGGCTCCATCTGTTCCACGTTGACGTTGCCCACTGCGAAGCTCTGAAAGATGCAGAGGCGATCGCCGACGTCCTTGGGATTGTCGAAGCAGACCGTCTTGTACGTGGCGTTTTCGTTGTGCGCCATCGAGGCCTCGATGTTCACGCGGGTGGTCTTGCTGCCGCAGGAGATGCCCAAGCCGCCGGGGTAACCGGGGATGGCGGGGCCGCCGGGGTGTGCAGCATAATACTGGAAGGCGCAGTTGCCGTACTGCGGCAGCGGCCCGAGACACTCGTCCTGCCACTGCTGCTGCGAGGCCAGCGGGTGCCCGGGGTACGCCGGGTAAGACGGTTGAGTTCCCTTGGCGGGGTAAGGCTTCACCGGATTGGCGCAGCTCTGGGCCCAGGGCGGCGGAGTGGACATGTTGCGCCTTTTACCTCTCCCATCAGTTCTCATATGGGAAAAGTGTTATATCACAGTGTGGGAGCAGACAAAAAAAAACGGATCGGCAAACTATTTCTGCCGTCTGGCGGATGTCTTGCGCCGAGTCCTGCCCGCATCGTCGGGGTCGCCGATCGAAGAAGGGTCGGCGGGACCGCCGGGTGGACTGTGGACTGCGGGTGAAGTCGGCGATCCAAACCGACAATTCTCACTGTGTGTATAAAAATGAACGTCTCGATCGCATTTGTTTTGCTCGTGCTCATCCTTGCATGCATTGGCCTTATTGTGGTCGTGCATAAGGCTCTACAATCACCGGGTCCGCAGCCGCAGCCCGGTCCACCTCCGTCCCCCGGTCCGCAGCCCGGTCCGCCGCCATCCCCGTCCCCGCCGCCATCCCCTCTGACGCCGTATCAACAGCTACTGGATTTTTACGACAACGATGGGGTCCTCGTGCATATGCTCGACCTCCCCACAGTCGCCAAGTATCTCAACAGGGACCCATTTTTTCTCGAGGCCAATGACCCCGGCATGGTGGACTGCAGCGCTGCTGGGGATGAGGGTGAGTTCTACGGAACGTGCAGCGCCTGGACGCTGCTCCGCAAGGACCTCATGCCGATCGTCTTCAATAAGCCGACCGTCGAACTTGGAGCCTACATGACGCCACTCGTCGGCATCATCGTGGATCCGAATATGATGAAGAAACACATCACATCGATGAGCATTATCGACTCGGACACGAACCATCGCGCATGCTGTCTCAATCCAGGGGACAGTGAGTTCACCTCCCATTTTGGCTGCTACTCCGGCGAGCAGTCATTACCCGGAGGTACGCTGACGTTTCCGAAGCAGAAGACGCCGATGAGTCCCAGCTGCAATCCGAGATGCGAACTCGACGATGATGTGTGCAGGTTGCAAAACTCTGGGGCGACGCTTCAGCTTGGCCGCTTGGGCTGCGACGCGGCGTCTGGCCCCGACTGCGAGAAAGACTCACCACTCCTCCTCAGCAACTGGGGGTGTACGAACTGCACTCTCCGCGGAACTGTTGCCTCGACCCGGGACCTCGAAAAAAAATGCGCCGCCTGTGCCATGCCGCAGCTTTGCCAGTTCGACACAGTCGGCACGGACCACGTCTACTGGTCTCAGTTCCGATTCCAGGGCGGGGCCATCAATAACGTCGCTGAAAACGGAGCAAGGTTCGCCAAGCTGGTCGCAGCTGACGATGGGGCCCTTCGAGACAACTACATGTTGGGGACGTTGCAGTGCAAGTTTCACGTCAAGGACTGGGACCATTGGATCATACAGATGAAGACGCTCTACAAAACGTGGCTCGCAGCTTATGATGAGAAGAGCAAGACGCTCAAGCAGGCGTGGCAGGGCGGTAACACCTTCGGACAGAATTACATGCTCGCAAATCCCCAATACTGGTTCCCATACTTGGAGAACGAAGTCAGCATGTACTTTCAACCCAGGAAGCGCAGCGGCGACAATCCCAAATGGGAAACTCAGGCCCAGCAGCAGAGCAAAGATCTGCGAGAGGCGATCATCGGGTTCTTCTTCGTGGGGAAGACGTGCGTCGAAATGCATCGAGAGCTTGACGAATGGCCAACGACGATGTACGGCACAACGTATTCCAATGCAGCCGACCGATGCAGAGGCTGGCTCAAGACGTTCGAGGACAAGGAGAGTGAGCAAATAAACAAAGCTATGCAGCTGAGTGCATCGCTGTGCAAGAAATTCAACGAAACATACAGATCCGGTCGAAACGCACCCCTCGCTGGTTTGTTCAAGTTCGTCGGCTCTACCAACACCTTTTTCCCCCTTAAGCAACTGCAACAGGTGCTAAACGAAGGGAGTGTGCCTGGCAATCAGGTATTTGAAGATGCCACTGCGACTCTCGGCGAGGCAAACACTGTCACCGACGTCGAAGTTGCAGACCTCGCTTCCGTGCAGCAGACTTGGCGGCAACTGGCGTATGCTGGTCGAGGCGGACGAGACGCGACGCCGCCGAGCTGAGCGTCGTTCCGCTGGAAAGGACGCGGGACACGTGACGCGGACGCGACCTTCGAGTTCTCATACCGGCTCCAGCAGGCGGCTCGGCACAGGCACGGGCTTCACGTCCTGGCAACCGGCCACCTCCCAGGCAGAAACGAAACAGCGTTCGGTGGTGTCCCAGCCGTTTGTGACGCAGCGGTTGTACGTGGTCGCGCAGTCATGATAATCCAACCCCAACGTGGCCGCCTGGCATGCGACATACGTCGTGCTGCAGGCAGCCAGCGCGGTGAATCTGGCCGCGGAGCAGATGGGTCCTGCGGTGACGTCCAGGACAATGGTGTGGTCCGAAGGACAAAATGACGTACTCATTCCGTTCGCTTTCCATACTCTCAATATGTTTTTTTTTCACTCGAAAAGCAATTGACAATCGTCCGCGCCAGCCTGTACAAAATCTGGGGAGCTCCGCAGCGGGCTCGACCGCTGCGCAAGGCCGTTGCGCGGACTGCACAAAATATCGGGGCGGACGAACGCCCTTGACTGCACAAAAAAAACTGTCGGATCAGAGCGCCAAGATCTGTGCCATCTCCTCATCCGGCATGGAGCAGCTGCCACACGCGGCGCGCGCCTTGGGCTCCCTTACCCAAAGATCGACGATCTCGACCGTGGGGTAGATCTTCTTGCTGACAACCGACAGCGCCCAGCAGCGGACGGCGTGTACTCGAATTTGTGCGCCTCGAAGCATGTGGTCGGCGATGAGCGGCTCGATCTTGTCCCAGCCCTTGACGACGTCAGGCTTTGGCTCGTAGGTCTCGCCATCGGCCTGGAGCTTGAAGTAGCGCATGGTGCCCAGCCTCTTGTCGTCGCCACGGATCACGAACTTCATCTGCACCTTGCTGGGCCAGATGTCCGTCTTGGGCTTCAGGATGGACTGCAGGTACTGCGTCGCGACGAGCTCGCGGTTCTGCAGCGGCTGCTTCAGGTTCAGCACCTCGGCCGACTTGGCGAAGATGAGGTCCACCAGGCTCCGTTCAAGACGCTCCACCGTGGCCTGCTGGCTGTCGGAGATCTCGAAGACCAGCTTGATCTTGTTGTCGGGAGTGCCCTCCTGCGTCGTGGGTTTCACCTCGTAGCAGACGGTAGACCAGGGGTCGAGCCCCTGGAATCCTCCCGCCGTTCCCGTCTCATGGAAGTTGAAGAGCTCCCCGTCGCGCATGGGCGCGCGGAGGTTCCAAGTGAGTTCGCCCTTGCGGTTCCTGGGTCCCACCAGCAGCTGCCAGCGTGTGAAGTCGACCTCGGAGTGGCCCTGCATGCGCGTACCCGCGTTCGCGCGGGTCGCAGCCCGCGGGCCCTGCGCCGTCGATGCCTGCTCGGCCTCCACCGCGGGCGTGGCCTCAGCGGCGAGGGCGGCGGCTCTCTTGGCGGCGGTGGCGGCTTCATCGCGAGGCGGGCTGCGACTGCGGCCGCGGCTGGCTTGCGCCGCGGACATCGCGTCGGCGGCCGCGGCGTCATCGCGAAGCGGGCTGCGACTGCGGCTTGACTCGCGGCTGCCTTCGGTGGCAACCATTGCGACGCTGGCACGAGACGGAGAGGGCGAACGTGGTGGGAATCTCTCTGCAGCTCGGATTTGATTCAGGTGGATATGGTATTAAAAGATTTCTGAACGAACTCAACGCTTCTAAAGAGCCCGTTAAACCACCTGAACACGGTTACTCTTGGCACATCAAAAGGATGAGAAAAAATGCGTCTGACATCCTGCTTTTAACGCTGCCGTGAGCTGCATTACTTCGTACCTCCTACCCAAACCGTGGTTTGCCAAGACTGTACCCTGATTGCTGGTATTTTTTTTTGCTTTTGCGCAGTCTTCTTGCAGACGGGCTCTGTGTTTCCATATCCAGCCCTCACACATGCCGGCAATTCACGCAGGCCTTCGGACCCCACAACTTCTGCAGGATGCAGCCTTCGCGAGCGGCAGCTGCACGACCCGCCGCAAGGGGCTGCTCGCCCCC
>Ga0214923_10005566_pt1 | contig 14590 bp, 16 predicted proteins | sample LL1510_MetaG_FD_177993 | JGI IMG/M metagenome (GOLD analysis project Ga0214923, IMG submission 177993) | Freshwater microbial communities from Lake Lanier, Atlanta, Georgia, United States - LL-1510 | ecosystem: Environmental > Aquatic > Freshwater > Lake | place: USA: Georgia | collected... | reverse complement strand
TTAAAAGTAGAATTAAGAGATATTCATATTTTAAATGTAAGAAGGATTAAAAGTAATCATGTTATTTTTTATTTAATATTAATCAAAGATAAAAATAATAAAATAAAAGAAATTAAATTAGGTAGATCAACATTTGAAAGAATTTTAGAAAGGTTATGTGAAATTACAAAAGAAACATAAAAAAGACTAAATAATAAAGATATTACAATAGAATTGATTAATTTCTTTCCCATTCCAGATATTTAAACAGAAAGTTTTATACACCAACAATTAAAAGTATATAATATGTCAATTTAAGGAACAAATGAATATTATTATCCGAATGATACAATAGTTCATAAATATTTAGAATATAAACAATATTATGAATAATAATATGATAATTAAACTATAAGAGAATTACAATTAAAAGAATTTGTAGAAATACAAATGAAAGAATAAAAAGAAGAAATTAAAAAAAATTATTTGAAATAAGAAGAAAGATAAGAAAGACAAGATAAAAGAGAAGATTTTATAATGAAATAATTAGATTCTATATAAGATCAATAAAAAGATTTAAAAGAATAAAGAATAAAACAAGAAAACGAATTAAAAGAATAAAAAATAAAACAAGAAAATGAAATAAACGAATATAAAAAAGAATTTAAACAAGATAAATTAAAACAAGAAAAAGAATTTAATGAATATAAAACAAAATAAGAGAAAGAATTAAAGGAATAAAGAATAAGGTTTGAAAAAGATATGTAAGAATAGAAAATTCAATAAGAAAAAACATTCTAAAAACAATTAAATCTTATAAAATTATAATATTTATAGTAAATAATAAATGATATAAAATAATTATAACCTTTTACAATTTTGAGAATATAAAAGCTATTAAATGGAAATTTAAACGATTTGAGACTAACGATTAAATGATTTATATATATATAGTGTTATTATACGAGAGGCCTTTTTAAGCCTATGAGTTTCATATAAAACTCTATTGTGTTTCGTCTAAAACTAATATAGAGTTCTTATATATACTGATATCAGTTTTTATAGAAAAAGGTACCCTTAAACATAATAAAAATTTAAATTATTTAAAAAATAATTAAAAAAAAATATAAAAAATATAAAAAATATAAAAAATATAAAAAATATAAAAAATATGAAAAAAATATATTAAATAATCATTTTTTAATTTAAAATCCAGGTATGTTTTAAAGTATATTGATATCATATTTATTTCTTATTCCTTCTAAAAATATTTATAATTTAAGTTATTCTGTTTAACCTTCTATTTCTTTTTCTTTTTATTTAACATCAAGTTCTTTTTATTTGGTTTATTATTCAAGTTCTTTTTATTTGGTTTATTATTCTAGTTCTTTTTATTTGGTTTATTATTCAATTTCCTTTTATTTAATTTCTAATTCTTTCATTTTCAATTCTTTTTCAGCTTATATTTACATTTATTTTGTTTTTTCTTGTTCTATTTATATTTAAAAATCTTATTCATCCTATTCATCCTATTCATCCTATTCATTCTATTCATTTTATTCATCTTATTAATTTTATTTATTTTATTTAGGTTTATTATTAAATTTTTTTTTATAATGTAACACTTATTAACTATTTTATTATAATTTTTATATATATATTTTAACACCTTCAAACACATCATTTATTAAAACATATCTGTATTCTGTTTTATTTTTTTTAATTATACATTATCCTATTTATTTTATATTAAATAAATCTTCCATTTATTTTTCAACTATTTCTTAAGTTTAAAATATAGCCAACATTATAAATTTTTCCGCTATATATCTATTATATAATTTTTATGTTGTATTGCTCCATTTTCCTAATTTTATTTCCTATAAATATAATATTTTGTTTTCTTTAACTAAAATTATTAAAATTTATATTTATTTTTAATCATTTTAAATATCTAAAAAAATTTTTATTTATTCAAATTCTTATTCGTTATCAATTGTGTTTTAGTCTATAATTAATAATCTATGCATCATATATTAACTTTAATCTCCTTATTTTAATTTAGATATTTTATTATTTGTATTATTTATTTCCCTCATTCTATCTATTGCAATTTTTATTGTATTTATTTTATCTGGATTAAATTATTTTTAATATTATTTATCTTATAATATATCAATTCTGGTTTATTTAGTTTTATATATATATTTTTCATCTTTATATTTTTTATTATAACTATTTTTTATTTCATTTATTTGTGCCAATTATTCATCAAAATTTTCAGAAATATTAATATTTTTAATAGTTTAATTAGTTTAATTACTAGCTTATGATTAATTATCTTTAAACGCTTATGATTATATATCTTCGTTATCAATTTCATTACTTTCGCTACTTTCATGATCAAATATTATTTATTTTTATTTAAAAATCATTTATCCGTTTTATATTTTTATATCTTCATTTAAAATTTTATTTAACCATTTTTCAAGTTAAATATAATATGATTTAGTTTCTTTAATATAAGACATTTCTAGTAATTTAAAATTATCCATTGTAATTAAAGAAGGTGAATAATTTTTTGGCATTTATTTTTCATAATCAAATAATGCTAAATTTATCTAGGAGTTTTCTTAATTTCCGACTACATAATTTTATGTAGTTTGATTTTTCAAAAAGTGCTAGATTATTTATTATTATAATTTTTTATATTCATCTTTACTAATTGAAAATGTTTTATCTTTATTGTTTGTTTCAATTGTATTTTTAGGTGTTTTAAATATTTTTGACGCATATTCTATATCAATAATTATTATTTTATCTTTAAATTTCTCATATATTTATTTATTACAATTCAATCTTTACAATTATTAATAATATTCTTAAAAATCTGTTTTTATTCCTTCTTAATCATAAATATATTTAACTATTTTTTCATCTAATTAAACAATATCAATTGATTATAATTCAAATTCTTTTACATCAGCTTTTTTTTAAGTGAAAAATACTAAATGAACAATATTTTTTTATTCAAAATAATCTTTTGATTCTTCTTTATATTCTTCTTTATATTCTTCTTTATATTCTTCTTTATATTCTTCTTTATATTCTTCTTATTATTATTGAATATGTTATTATTATTATTATTAATCATTTTATTATTCTTATTCTTATTCTTCTTATTCTTGATCATCTTGTTCTTCTTATTCTTCTTGTTCTTCTTATTCATCTTGTTCTTTTTATTCTTTTTGTTCTTCTTGTTCTTCTTTTTCTTTTTCTTAATTATTTTGATCATCTTTTTATTCTTCCATTTAATCCATTTATTATTCTTAATCATATTAATTATCTTTTTATTCTTCTATTTAATCCATTTATTATTAATTATCTTAATCATCTTTTTATTCTTCCATTTAATCCATTTATTATTCTTAATCATTTTAATCATCTTTTTATTCTTCTATTTACTCCATTTATTATTAATCATCTTAATCATCTTAGTTATCTTAATCATTTTATTCTTATTATTAAATAATTTATATTTATTGTTATAAAAATTATTATAATTCGTTTTGCGTAAATTTTTAAACATATTCATATGTAAATTATTCATCATAATTTATATATTCTAAAAAATCATTAAATGTTATATTGTTAATAAATTTTGTATGTCCGTTTATTTTATCTAAATATATTAAAACTTTTATTTCTTGTGCATTAATTTATTCGTCTTACATATTTTATTAAGCTTTTTATTATTATTATTAAAAAATAGATAATTTTAAAGGATTGGTTTATTTATTATAATATTATAAAAATAATCCAAATTTTTTACACCATTTTTATTTATAAAAATCTTTTAATCGCAATTTTTCTTCGTTAATATATTTATAATCTATAATCAAATTTTCAAATTCGATTTAATAATTTTATTTTATCCATAAAATATATAATAATGTTAAATATTATTATTTTTTTAATGTACCAAACGAAGATGTTTAATCAAAATATTCAAAAAGACTCTTTAATTATTATTCTTTATATTATTTTTTTAAATTATTTAAAAATATTTATTCTTCACAAATATCTAATAAATTATATTTATTTTATATATACACATCACTTTATTATATAGAATTAATATTATTAAAATATTTTTTTAAAAACTAATCAATATTTTTGTCATAGTTATTCATTTTATTACTTTTAACATATTAATCATAACTATTTTATATATTTTAATTTAAATCTTAAATACTTTAATTTATTTTAAAAGATGCTGTAAATATACTATATTAATCATTTATTTTATGTTAACATAATATTAATATTTATTATTAATCTTACATATATTTATTTTTTTTATACATATTTTTATTTTTTCAATTTTAAAAAATAGATAAGGTTATTATACGAGAGGCCTTTTTAAGCCTATGAGTTTCATATAAAACTCTATTGTGTTTCATCTAAAACTAATATAGAGTTCCTATATATACTGATATCAGTTTTTATAGAAAAAGGTACCCTCAAACATAGTAAAATATCTTAATTGAATAAAAATTTTTTAAAAAATGTTTTATTAATTATCTTTATATAATTATTTTATATCGGGTTTAATTAAAAAAGAAGTTTTGTTAATTTTCTATTGCAGAATTTTCTGCAATAGGATTTTTCTAAAAGTGCCAATTAATATAAATTTTTTTTTATTTTATATTTTCATATGTTTATTTCATATTTTCAAATAATTTTAATAAAAAAAAAAAGTTTTGTTAAATTTTAACTACGTAAATTTACGTAGTTTGATTTTTCAAAAAGTGCCCATTATTATAAATTTTTTTTTTATTTCATATTTTCATATGTTTATTTCATATTTTTAAATAATTTTAATTAAAAAAGGAGTTTTCTTAATTCTTAACTCCACAATTTTGTGGAGTTCGATTATTTAAAAAGTGCCCCATTATTATTAATTTTTATTTTTTAATGATTTTACTTATAAGAGGAGTTTTTTTAATTATTAACTGCGTAAATTTACGCAGTTTGATTTTTCAAAAAGTGTTTATTATTATAAATTTTTTTTTATTTCATATTTTCAAATAATTTAAATTATATATGAGTTTTTTAATTTTCTATTGCACAATTTTGTGCAATAGGATTTTCGAAAAGTGCTCATTATTATTAATTTTTTTTTTATTTCATATTTTCATACGTCTATTTCATATTTTTAAATAATTTTAATTAAAAAAGGAGTTTTGTTAAATTTTAACTACATAATTTTATGTAGTTTGATTTTTCAGAAAGTTCCCCATTATTATTATTTATAAAAAAATAAAAAATATAAAAATATACTCTAATGTTATTATACGAGAGACCTTTTTAAACCTATGAGTTTCATATAAAACTCTATTGTGTTTCATCTAAAACTAATATAGAGTTCCTATATATACTGATATCAGTTTCTATAGAAAAATCTGCCCCAAACATAGTAAAAAATCATTTATTCAAATCGTAAATATTTGCTACATCTATTGTTTCTATAATATTTTAATAATTTAATTATAAATATAATGTTAAAAACATATTTAAAGTCTCATATTTTTTCATTGAAAATCCATTTTGTGTTATTAAATTCAATTCTACTTAAATATGTTATTAAGGATTCAAAATATCATTTAAATCATTTAAAAAGAAATCTTTATAATAAATTTCATATTATAATACTTATTTTTCTACATTAAATAATTATTATAGATCAGGATCGCTTTAAATATAATTTCTATATCCTTAAAACGTTTAAAATATATTATCCATATTACCAATTTATATACCATCTATTAATTATTAATATAATCTATTATTTGTATCTTTATCAGCCCCTAATTAAATAATTCCATTATCTTTTATTCTTTTAATCAATTCTATTAACTAAAATACTATTTATTATTATTTATATATTTAATCTTATTATTATACTAATTAAGCAGATACTAAAAAATAAATTTGCCCTTATTTATATAAAAATATATTTTTCAAATTAGTAATATTAGAATATTGTATTGGTGATCTAGTTTCTTTATATTCATTTTATCTATTTGTAAATATTTGTTCAAATAACATATCAATTTCACAATTCCCTTCATATAATGGTTAATTTATATAAGGATATCCATTTTCATAAATAACTATATTATCCAAACAATAATAATTATCTTTTAATTGAAATGTACTTATTATATTATTATTTTTTATTAAAATACAATCTTCTTTTACCGTTTAAGGAATTGATTAATAAATATCTTGTTTATTTATATTTTATTATATTTAATGGAATATTCTTTATATTTTTTAATAATCTTGTTCATTATCAACATTTTGATTGTTTTTATAAAATGTATCTACAATATCCTAAAAATTAAAAACTGGTTTTTCTTTATAATCTATGTCATCTATTAATGTTTTTACATTTTATAATGATTATATTGGCTAATCTTTTAAATTATTTTGGCCGATTTCTTCTAATGTATAAAATCCGCCTTAAAATATATCAGATATCGCCAAAACATTACTAATCATAAAAGTTGGATTTATTTATAATTTTCTTTTAAACCTATGTAATTTTTACAATGATTAAATATTTTTTGATTCAGGACCTATTTAATAATGAAAAACGGCCATAATAAAGTTATTCATATTTTTATAACTATCTAACTATCTAATTACATAATAAACATATTAAATAATGTTTTTCCTTATTATAACATCATTTTAATATGAATTATCTTTTAAAGGTTCCATTAAACTCTAAGTTCTAATTATTTTCCTATCTTTTATTTAAAATCCTTCATATTTTCCTATTTAATATTGATTCATATATTGATCTTGGCTTAAAAATTGTGTGTTAAAATTATTTGTATACAATGGAGTTAAAAAATCTTTAAATAATCCATATATTTACATTCTGTCCTTTTTAGAAAGTATATTAAAATCTAATTAGTTTATATAAATTGGCTATTTGACCATATTTTATTATTTTTACGGAACAATAAAATCATTATTTTTTATTTTTTTATTATTTTTCACTGTTTTTTATCCTCCTCCTTATTTATCCATTATATATTAAATATTTTTTTTATTTTTTATTTTATTTTACTATACTTTTTATAAAATATACTGATCATAAATATCTTCTTCTATTTAATTATCATATATCAAATTAGGGCATTTATTACCTAATTTAACTTTTATCATTTGTAAAATTTCTTCATCTGTTTATTATTATTATATTTTTATTTATATTTTAAGTTTATTATTCAATAAATCTAAAACTTTTTACAAAGATTGATGTTTATCTGATGAATTTTCTTTTATTTATGAATATTAAAAATCTGATAAATAAATATCTAAATTATTTTATTCAATTAGTATAGAATCTGTATTTTAAAGATTCAATTAAAAATCTGGAATTTTATCTTCTATTTACATTAACAATTAATAATAATTTAATAAAATAACAGATACTTTATCAATTCCTTCTAATTTTTATACTTTTATTTAATCAAAAAATTTATTTATATTTATATTTTTTATATTTTAAAAAACTTATGTAAATATTAATTTATTCTTGTCTTGGTGGACATAATTAAATAAATTTACTCTTATATTTTAAAATAATTTCTATAATATTTTATTATAATATATATTATTCAATAAATTAAAAATTTATTATGATTCCCCTAATATTTAAGATATTTCTTCTATTATTTATTCATTAACTATTTATTCCTTGTTTTTATTTATATATTCTAAAAATTTTTATATTTTTTAATCTGCTTACTAAAATTCAATTTGCTAATATATAAAATCATCATCACTTTATAATTTTACTTCTTTATTAACCAATATAGATTATAAATTTATTTTTTCAATAACAATTTTAGAGTTAAGATCCTTTATATTTAATAATTTATTTTTTTCAATGTATTTTTTAAATGTTATTCTATCTTCGTTTTTCATATATATATGTTAATGATAAAAAAAAAATGAGTAAATATGTTTATTTATAAAATAAAAGGGAAAAAAAAGATATAAAAAAATATAAAAAAATATAAAAAAATATAAAAAAATATAAATAAAATCATTTATTGAGAACATAATATATTTTTTATATTATATTATTTTTAAATAACTATTATATTTAATTTTTATCTTCAAAAATTGATTTATTTACGCCTAAAAATTATTTGATTTGTTCATATAGTTAATTTAATAAAATATGTAAATTATTTGATAGATATATATTTTCTTAATTCATTTCCATAAAATCACATTGTTTTTATTGTTTTTATTGTTTTTATTATGATTGTAAATATTCAGAATTTTTAACCATCCACAAAAAAATAATTTTTCTATTTATTTCATCGTTTTTTTGTAAATAATATAAACAAAAATTATATAAATATAATCTTTTTGATTATTTTTTCATTAATTTATCATAAGTTTTAATAAATAATAAAATAAAAAAAAGATTTTATTTTAAATAATATTCCATTTGTAAATTTTATAAATATTAACCAAATCCAGATTTTTTAAATAAATCAATATAAATAAACAAAGGTTTCAATAACAATTTTTTTATTATTTTAAAATTTTTATCTTTTTTATCAATTCCTGTAATATCTATAATTTCTATAATTGCATCATTATTAATATAATTTTATACATAATCTATTATCATTTAAACAAATGGTTATAAATTTTCAAGTTAACATTAAATATGTTGAATATTTAATTCTAAAATCATAATATCTTTGCTTTAATATTTTAAATCTTCTTTATATATAGAATTATAATCTTTATTTTATTTTTAAACATTAGAATTTTAATGATCATATATTATATTTATTAATTATCTACTAATAAGTTATAATTTTTATTCATGTTATTTAAATAAATCATCACTTCCAATAAACCAAACAAAATTTTTAATTTACATAAAATTTTATATAAAATCCACTATTTATTTTTCATATTTTGTTTATATTTTTTGTTATATATTTTTATTATCTTTTATATTAATTGTTTTAAAATAATTATCTGATATTTTTTTTTTAATATTTAAATAAATAGTAATGTAATTTTATAATTATTCGCGCCCGGATTATTAATTAAAATGATTAACAAATTAAATTGTATGTTATATAATAAATTACAAAATATTTAAAATGCAATTTTGAATTTATTGCTCTTCATTTTCATCTATTTAATATACTATTTCTTTTTATAAATAGCTAATATTTTTATTAAAATCTTTATTTTATTACATCCATTATAAACAATATTATAAATCAATTTAATCTTATTGTTTTATAACAAAATAATTTTAAATTAAAATTTATAAACACTAATAAAATAAATCATAAAAATAATAAATTATTTGTTAAGATATTTTATTTTATTATAATATTTCTATTTCTTTAATTATTTAATTTTTAATAAATTTAATTCTTCCATCCAAACCTATAGGTTTTTCATTATTATTAATTTTTTATTATTATTATTATTATTATTATTTTTACATATATGTTATTTTTTATAATAAACATTTTTTTTTCAATTTTAATATATTATTAAATATTTTAATATATATGGAAGAATAAAATGTTTTCAATAAAAAATTATATTAATTTTAAGACCTATTATAAACTACTAATTTTTCAAGCGCTTATAAAGGTTATGATAAAAATAATTAAAAAGAAGTTGTCATAAAAAAAATACACCTCAAATAATTATTAAAAAATGAATTAGAATGTATATATTTACCAAAACATTAAAATTTAGTTGACTTTTATTAAATAAATTATTTAGACAGTTTTTATTATATAATATAAGAATATTGTTAATTGGGAACTTTAGAAAAATATATAAAAGACAAAAAATATGATAGGGATGACATAATTAAAATATTTATATAAATATTAGATGGATATAAGACATTATACTAAAATAATATATTACATAGAGATTTAAAACCATAAAATATTTATTTAAAATGGGAAAATGGAAAAATAATATATAAAATAGGAGATTTTGGATTCATGATAAAAAAAGATTAGTTAAATTAATAATAATAAAGATAAATTGGAACTTTACAATATATGGCTCCCGAAATTATGTTAGGATAATAATAAACATATAAAATAGATATTTATAGTCTTGGGATAATACTTTTTTAATTATCAGAAGGAAAAACTCCATTTGATAATATTGTTTATAATGGAAATATAAACGACTATTTTTTCAATATAAGAAAAAAAGCGATAACTTTTAATTAAACAGAAGAAAAAATTTAATAACTTATATTAAAAATGATTTAATTTAATCCATAAATAAGAATAAATTTTGAAGATTTGTAATAATATATATCAAAAAATTTTAATTAAAATAACTATGACTAAAATGACAAAAATAATTGATTCAAAACTATAAAATATTAATCCGGCGATAAATAAATATAAAAATATAATTGGAATTATTAATAATGTTTTTATAGATAATAAAGGTTTTATTTTTTCATATAATTATTCTAATTTAGTAAAATCTGGCATACCTGGAAATTTAAATTCTGGCATCTTTAAATATTTTTTTACATCAGTATTCACATTAACTTTTTATTTATCTAATAATATTAATATTAAATAATAAACATAAGAAGATAAATATATTATAAATAATATTTTAACCCATGGTAAAATATATTTTAAATTATTTTTATATGCGGTAATAAAAGAATTTTCTTATTTTTCATATTTATTTTATGATTTAAAATGATATATTTGTTCGTTTAATAATTTTTCCTACAATTATCTCAATGAATCATCTATATTATTTAAAAATTGCATATATATAAAATTGAAAAAAAAAGATATATCATTATTACAATTATATATGGATAAATAGCAAATAGTTAAAATGATAAATTATAACATTTATGGATTTAGAGAATGTACTTGTGGATAATAATTAGGAACAACTTTGCATTATTTATATAATGATTTAAAAGGAGATTTAGAGAAATAAAGAGAGTATATAAAAAAATTAAAAACAATGAATTGTTGTAGAGATTATATTTCAATGTGTGTTTTAAAAAAATATGACATATGATATTATATATGGACAATAATAACGATATTCCAATAACATTATAAATTCCAGATTCTTTATATCATTATAAATAATCAAAAATGCAATATATAAAGAAAAATATATTAGAATAGGTATATAATTTTACATTTTTGAAAGTTATAATAATATTATTAATAGTATATTTTATTTATAGGTATTTTTATAATAAATTAAGTAAATATTTTTAATAAAATGGAAATAAATACGTCTAATAACATGATGATTATTATTTATAGGAAAATATGGTAGATATGTTAAAAACTTTATCATAATGATATCAAACCATCCCATTTATTTTCATTAATTCTATTACTTGATTATATTTTGTATCATATTTTATTTATGTTTATTTTTTCAAATTTAATTGTATTAAATGTTAAAATTTTGTAATTTTTAATTGATAAATTATTTTATATAATAAATATTCATATCTTTAATCACTACTAGTATTAAATTTTTACATATAAAACTATTGGTAACTATTAAAAAAATCTTTTATATTTTATATTTCTTATTGTGTTAAAATAGGGATATTTACGCCAAAAATATTTTTCATAATATAATAAACATGATCATATAAATATGTTTTTTCATTATTTTTTAATATTTTTAATATATTATAATAATCTGGTTTAGAATTACCTAGTTATTTTTTAATTAATTATTTATCTTCATCTGAAAATGTAGATATTTTTTCAATACCTTAAAGTTGGTCAATTTATTTTGATAAATATATAATGTTTTAATTTTTTTATGTATTTTATTTTTATTAACATTCTTTTTCTGAATTTGAGCCATTATCACTATCATTATCAACTATTGAATCTTGATTATTGAATTTACTTAATCTATTATTAGAACTTTTATTTTCAAATTAAATTTTTTGTTTTTTTACCTTTTTTTTAATTGTATTTACTCTTTTATTTATTAATAAAAAATTTTTGAAAAATTAAACTTCATCATGTAAATTTTATTTTAAAAAATCTATTTATTCATAATCTTTTTATATATTGTTATTATAATACTTTTGTAAATATAAATTATTCTATTAATAATATTTTAATATGTCTTCTAGATACAATTATTCGTTATTATTAGAATTTTATTTTATTTATTATTGAATTGTATTATTTATAACATTTATATTAATATTTTATTAATTATATTCGTTTTTCTTTATTTTAATATTGTTAGACAATTTTTTCATATATATGATAGATAACATATATGTAAAAAATCAAATATCATCTATATTAAATTCTTTTTAATTATCCTTATCAAATACTTCAAAAAAGTTTACTTATCTTTATGAAATCTATTCTTTTTCTTATTTTTTCTTATCTAGTTGTTTTTTTATTTGTTTTTACATGATTTATCTTTATTTACTAGATATTTTTTGTTCTTATTCTTATTCTTATTCTTATTCTTATTCTTATTCTTATTCATGTTCTTGTTCAACATATAAATTTTCTTCTTTTTTTTCTTATTGTTAATCATCATCAGAACTATCATATGGTAAATCCCATTAATAATTTGTTTTCACTTTATTTTCATCATCAGATTCGCTCAAATCATATTCATATTCATACATATCATTATTTTATTATTATTATTCCTTCTTAACATATTATTTATAATCTTTAGTTTATAATTATCCTAAAATATAAAATTAATCTTTACTAGATATTTCAATATAAACATAATTTTCATTTTATATTACGCATTATTTTTTTTTCATTTTAGGTTGCGCATATATTCTTTAATCTTTTTTATATTATAAAACAGATGATTTTCCATCTAATTAATATTCAAATTCTAAATCATCTAATAATTATACTTCAAATCTTTATCCTTTATTAGATATTACTTTACCAACACAATTTGTTTCTTGTTATTTGAATTTCTTTTTTATATTTTTATTTCTTTTAATGTTTTTCTAATTCATATATAAAAATAAGGTTAAGTATATAAATATTTTTCGATTTTGTAAAAAAAATATATATCAAATTACTCACTTTAAGGGGAGCAAAACCATATAAAACTGATATAAGAATCATATGAAACTCAGTATAAGTATTTATATAAACTCACTATCAGTTTTAATGATTTAGCTAGTCTATAAAAGCCCTCTCGTATATAAACCCTTTCTATTTTTTCATTCATCAAATAATTATTTTTTATATTATTTGGCTATTTTTATTATCTCTTCTTTGTCTTTTTTACTCTTTTTTTTCCAATTTTAAACTTGATTATAATAAGCATAATTATTAGAAAATCTATTTATATTTTTATTTATAAAGCTATAATAAAGTGAATCCCAGATTATGTCCCAGTTTTTATCACTATCTTCTTTATATAATTTATATACATCCTTAAAATTATTTTTAATATAATTACTAGATGAAAAATATGGCCTTCTTGTTATAATATCATTTGAATATTAAGACATTCCATAAATATTTGGCACCATGACCGTTAGTAAAAAGCTATTAAAAGTTATATTTTGATTTTCTTTTATATTATATATAAAAAATATATTTTATCCTAAAACAAAATAGTATGAAAAAAATATTTTAAAAAATGAAAAAAAAAACATATACTTCTTTGTTATTATTATATATGGAAGAGAAAAAAAAACCACCAGAAAAAAATAAATAATTTAAGAATTGTAATTATTTATTAAAAAATATTAAATCTTTAAAGAGAAATGATATTGATTATAATGAAGAGGAAATTTATAAATAAATAGAATCATTTTAAATTTATAATAGAAACAGAGTTAATAATTAAATAAATTTTCAAATAAAAGAATTCAATGATAAATAATAGTAAAATAAAGGAAATATATTTAGATAAATAATATAAAATAAAGATAAAATATATTATCCAAAGAATTAATAAGAATTATCAGATATTAGAGCATTAAAATTAAGATTTTATCCAAATGAAGAATAAAAATAAATATTAGAACGATAATTTGGAGTTTGGAGATTAATATATAATAAAGCTATTGAAACTGAACAATATTTTTAATCATAAGAAAAAGAAGTTAAATATGGTGAATTAGAAAAAATTTTAGTAACATAAGAAAATTAAACTGATTAAAATTACATTTAAATGTTAAAAGGATTTTCATATATTGCATAAAAATCAAATTAAGAATATTGTAAAAACATTAAACTTTTATTAAGAAAGAAAAAATAACTGTTATTTAAATAAGAAAAATAAAAATAATCTAATTACGATTATAATATTATTAAAATAGATAATTAATATGAAATTAACGAGAAAAATCATTATATTTAAGAAAATATTAAAAAATAAGAAAATAGTAATTATTAAATATAAGAATTTAATCCTGGTAAATTATTTATTAGATATAAAAGAAAAGATGAATAGTAAACAATAGAATTAAGATGTAAAAAATTAAAAATAG
>Ga0214923_10005565_pt1 | contig 14590 bp, 14 predicted proteins | sample LL1510_MetaG_FD_177993 | JGI IMG/M metagenome (GOLD analysis project Ga0214923, IMG submission 177993) | Freshwater microbial communities from Lake Lanier, Atlanta, Georgia, United States - LL-1510 | ecosystem: Environmental > Aquatic > Freshwater > Lake | place: USA: Georgia | collected... | reverse complement strand
GACCTTCAACGACTTTTTGATACGCACAAACCTGAAACAAACGACGAAGAGCTTACTCAACTAGCTGATAGATTGAAGTTTTAATGATAAGAATTATTTCTGTTGGTTCAAAAAACGAGCCATGGATTCAAGAAGGAATAGGGCATTACCAGAAACGCCTAAAACCACCTTTTGATATAGAATGGATACTTTTGAATAGTAAAGCAAAAGATAGCGCTAGAGCGCGTCAAATTGACTCACAGACCATATTAAGTCTCATAGATAAGTCGGACTTTGTGATATTGCTTGATGAATTGGGTGAGCAGATGACTTCGATGCAACTAGCGGGTTATCTAAGCGACAAGTTTGTAAATAGTTTTAGGGTAGTTTTTGTAATTGGCGGAGCATATGGGGTGGATAGCCTAATGAAACAGAGAGCTAATAAAATTTTGTCTGTTTCGAGTTTTGTATTGCCACATCAATTGGTAAGGTTACTATTTACCGAACAAATTTATCGTGTTCAGGAAATATCTCGAAATAACCCCTACCACCATGACTAGCATATTGACAAAAGCTTAAGCTTATGCTAATATAAGAATGTAGTTATACAAAACAAACATGAATAAAATAAATGAATTACAAATTCCCACTGCTTTGGCACTGACTGCTGGTGCAAGTATCTTACTTCACGACACCAGTGTAGATAGGGCAACTTCGACTGTTATTACAAAACCAACAGAAAAAGTCGCAGTGTCAACAATTGCAAAAGACGATACCCCACACGATCATATAAGATCATCCAATCTCAACCCAGCAACAACTCCTAGGGCTCAAACCAGATTGAGTGATGAAAAAAAATATATCATCAACAAACGCCTTATGGGAAGCAATAACGATTTTGATCATATTTGGCCGTCAGTCTAACTGACCAATGACATTTAGTTCCAAAGAGAGAGTTTCAATAAGCTCTCTCTTTATTTTGGCTTCGTTTTGAGTTTCTTCTACTAGTTCTTTTGGCGCTTTTTGCACGTATGCAGGGTTTGAAAGTCTAGCTTCAAGATTTTGGAGTGCTAATTTGGCTTCGTCAATACGCCTAGATATATTGGTATGATGCTCCTTAAGCGTTTTTGCGCTTACATCTAGCCACACTTCTTGACCGCTATTTGCAAGTCTCATGCCTTCGGGGTTGTCGGTTTTTAGAACCCCACGAAGTTTGGTTAGAGATTTTATAAGCAATGCATTTTCTTCTATCATAGAGCTCGAAATGTATAATAATTGATATTTTTGGCTTTTTGGTAATTCTGAGACAACTCTTCTTACCTCTGATACTAAGCTAATTAGTCTATCGAACTCAGCTGCGGAAATTTCGTCAAATTCAACCTCTGTAGGCCATGGTGATTTGATAAGCATATCGTCTCTCCATGCCAAAGACTGCCAAATAGCTTCCGATACAAAAGGTGCGAAAGGATGCGAAATCTTTAGACAGGTTTCTAGAGCCCACGCCATCATACTAGGGTTGATTTGAAACTTAGCTGATTCCACATACCAATCAGCAACTGAGTTCCAGATAGTGTGGTACATAATCTCGCTAGCTTCTGCAAAACGGTATTTTTCAATGTTTTCAGAGATTAGTGAGCTCGCTTCGTTTAGCTGTTTGATAATCCAATGATCCGCAATCGTTAAGGGTTCAGGATTTTTATATTTGAACCCCTCGCCTATTTTGTTTTCCAAAAACCTAGCTATATTCCATAGTTTGTTAGCAAAGTTTCGCCCAGCCACGACTTTTCCTACGCTAAATGCCTGATTTTGACCGGCGCTGCGGTTTGCTATGATGCCCAATCTCAATGCGTCAGATCCGTGAGATTCAATCAACTCCATGGGATTTATCACATTATTTTTACTTTTAGACATCTTTTGACCTTTTTCATCGAGAACTAAGCCGTGAAAATAGACGTGTTTAAAGGGAACTTCACCCATTTTATAAATTCCAAGCATTATCATGCGCGCCACCCAGCGATCAATCAGATCTAGACCTGTTTCCATTACAGAGTTTGGGTAAAACTTTGAAAGGCTGTCGCTTTTATCAAGAGCGTTTGTAGTAATAAATGGCCACTGACCAGAGCTAAACCATGTGTCAAAAGTATCTTCTTCTCTGACGTATGTGTTTCCATCAATATCAATAGTTTTTTGATCAACTCTTGCATCAAACACCCAATCGCTAGAATCGTTTACGTTTTGAAAGGCTGGGATAGGTATGCCCCATGGGATTTGTCTAGATAAATTCCAGTCTCTTAGGTTATCTAGATATTGTATGAGAATTCTCTTTTTACCACTTGGAGTAATGGTTATCTCGCCTTTTTCGATAGCTTCTTTTGCTTTTTCGGCTAAAGTTTTGACTTTTATAAACCACTGATCCTTAATCAAAGGCTGTATAGGTAGGCCACTCTTGTAGTCGTAGCCAACATTGTGAGTTATGGCTGTCTCACCTCTCAGTAAATCGCTAACTTTTAGCGCTGCTACTACCCTGTTTCTTGCATCATCTGCATCAAGGCCTAAGAAGTTTTCTGGCACATTCATCATCCTACCGTCAAAACCTATTACTTGTATTCTGTCTAAATTATGTCTTTTTCCTAATTCAAAATCGTTAGGGTCATGAGCAGGTGTAATTTTTACTACACCTGTTCCGTAGCTTCTATCTACATAATCATCTGAAATAATAGGTATTTCTCTATCTGTAAGTGGAAGTTGCACTTTCGTGCCAATTAGGTCTTTGTAGCGTTCGTCGTCTGGATGTACAGCAACTGCCACATCGCCAAACATTGTTTCGGGTCTTGTGGTTGCCACTATTATCTCCCCTACTCTATCAACTAAAGGATAAGCAATATTCCACAATGTTCCAATTTCTGTTTTGTAGTCTACTTCTATATCTGCATAGCTTGTCTGATAAGCGGTTGAGTAATTAACAATCCTCTCACCCCTATAAACAAGACCGTCTTTCATCATCTGTTGAAAAGTATCATAAACTGTATCTATAACTTTTTTGTCTAGCGTAAATACTAAATCTTTCCAAGAAGCACTTGCGCCAAGCGACCTGAGCTGTAGTTCCATGTTGCCTCTTTGTTTTTCTACATAGTCCCAGACCTGAGAATAGATTTCTTCTCTGGAAAAGTTAAATCTACTCTTGCCCTCTTTTTGAAGTTCTTTCTCAAAAACAACCCATGTTTCAAATCCGGCATGATCAGCACCCGGTATATATACTGCATCCTTACCCTTCATACGATGATATCTGACCATGATATCTTCTAGAGCTATAGTTAGCGCGTGTCCTAGATGCAAGTTTCCATTAGCATTTGGAGGTGGCATTACTACGCTGAAAGGCTCTCCACTTCCCGATGGAGAAAAGGCGCCGCTAGATTCCCAGAGCGCGTAGATACTAGGTTCAAAATCATCTGGAGTGTAGGTTTTTGGTAAATTCATATATATTCCACGTGGCAACACTCAATAGAGGCTCTGTTAGCCCACCATCAATTGTGAATAAATTATATCACGCATGTCGTATAATTGATAATATGTTTGAGATAATTCAGTGTGATGATAAGCAAAAGTGGGACAAATTCATACTTAATAGTGGAGGTCATCCACTTCAATTATGGGGATGGGGGCAGGTTAAAGAGTCTCATGGATGGGCTTGTGAGAGGCTATTCGGATATGTCGATGGTACTCCTAAGATCGCCGTTTCGATTCTGATTAAAAAATTACCCAAACCTTTCAAATCTATGTGTTACATTCCACGTGGGGGGTACAACACTTCTCAAGAGCTAGAAAATTTCATAAACGATATTACGAAATACCTCAAAAAAAAATATAAGCCAGTAGTGTTGACAATAGAGCCTGACTCTTTGATTTTTGAACCTCCTCAGGGATGGAAAAAATCGACCAATGAGATATTGAAACCATTAACCATACAGTTGGATTTGACTAAAAACGAATCCGAGCTATTAGCTAACATGGCCAAAAAAACAAGGCAATATATACGAAAATCCACCGCTGACATAAAAATAGTTAGATCTAAAAGTAGGGAAGAACTAAAGAGTTTATTAGATATATATAAAGATACGGCAAAAAGAGCGCAATTTAATTTGCACTCAGACGAATACTACTTCGACGTTTTGGATTATATGGGTGAGAACAATCTAATATATGTAGCACTAAGAGACAATAAGCCGGTCGCATTTTTGTGGCTAGCTATAACTATGAAAACAGCCTATGAACTCTATGGAGGTATGAATCAACTCGGATCAGAGCTCAGGGCAAACTATGCACTTAAATGGCATGCCATAAAGCAGTGCAAGCAGTGGGGTATGGAAGTATACGATTTCGGTGGTTTATTAGAGACAGGAGTGTCGACATTTAAACGAAACTGGTCTCAAGAAGATACACTAATGGCCGGCACATATGATATACCGATGTCAAAGTATTACAGCCTGTGGTCTGGTTTGTTGCCAAAAGTGAAGAAAGCAATTCAGGTTATTAAAAAAATCGGCAGAAACTAATTTTTTGACCAGCTTGTGTTGTTCATGGATAGAGTAGGGAAGACCTTTAAATCATCTGGATTAGTAGATGGTTGTACTTTGGATTGGTAATACCCAAGCGTTGCTACCATGGCGGCGTTGTCTGTGCATAGGATAGGTGGTGCGTATTCAATTTCTATGGGTATTTGCGAGCGGAGTCGATCTCTAAGTTCAAAATTTGCCGCAACACCACCAGCTATAACTACTGTCGAAGGATGATATTCCTCAAAAGCTTTTTTTGTGGCATTTACAAGTGTTGAGACAGCGGTATGTTGGAAACTTGCTGCAAAATCATTTCGCTGAGCGTCGTATAAGCGCGCGTGTAGCTCGTGAGACGGAAATGTGTAATCAACACCTACTTCAGCCTGAACAGCTCTTAGAACGGCTGTCTTGAGCCCAGAGAAGCTAAAATCATAAGGGTTTTGCATCTTTGCATGAGGAAGTTTGTATTTATGAGCATCTCCAACCAAAGCAGCGTTTGAAATAGATGGTCCTCCTGGGTAGGGTAGTCCAAGTATTTTCGCAACCTTGTCAAATGCTTCACCTACAGCATCATCTTGTGTTTGTCCGACAATTTTGTATTTACCATGATCTTCAAATATCACAAGTTGAGTATGCCCACCAGATACTATAAGTGCAAGAAGTGGAAATGTCGGTTGATTATTGGGCAGGTCCAGTTTAATTGATTCGGATTTATCTATTATGAAATTAGCATAAACATGAGCTTCTACATGATGAACAGGGTAGAGGGGTTTGTTTTTAATTTTTGCATATGTGCGTGCCGCAAGTGTACCTACAAGTAGTGATCCTATTAGTCCGGGTGCGTACGTTACAGCGATAGCATCTATATCATCCCAGGTCAGGCTTGCATCGCTCAAAGCTTTATTTATCGCGGGATTGATATACTCAATATGACTTCTAGCCGCCACCTCCGGCACTACACCACCATATTCAGAATGTATATCTATCTGAGAATGCACAACATTCGACAGAATTTTGCGTCCATCTTCTACCACACTGGTAGCTGTTTCATCACAGCTTGATTCAATACCGAGAACTTTCATGGTAACAGTATAACAGATTGACAAAACGCTTATTTTTTGCTAAGATTTTAAAAATGTAAAAAAACAAAAAAGTATAATAAATAATGTCAATTGAAATATATAATTCCAACTCTCAATCAACAGAAAAAATTCAACCAGCATATGAAGGAATTTTTCAAGTAACACTTTCTGAACCCGATGAAAAGTTTATAGCTAGACCGATCTTCAAAATTGAAGGGTTCAAAACCGGGATAATTTTTATCGATCCAAATGAAGAAGTGGCTACTAGTCAGATCAATGACAAGGAAATTACACTAGTTGACGTCCGACCAGCAAGTATTTTAAAAAAAGCTATCGAAATTCAGCCAGACGATACAAAAATGAAAGAAATACTGACAAATATAGAAAGTCAAGATTATGGCGATGATGAGTTGTTAGTTTTGGATCAGATATCAGCTTCAGTAGCAATAGACGATTACGGTCAATTTTCTCCCGAAGCTCAAACAGAAGGCTTTGCTCTTATATTATCTGCATTATCCGGCAACGAAATTGCAAGGAAAAAAGTTGACTTTAGGCTAAACGCCTACTACAAACTCACAAAAGATAAGATAGATACAGAGAGAGAAGAGATTCTAAAAGACAAAAATAATGAATACTATAAAGATATTGAGGCTTTAAGATGGGGTGATGTGGCATTCGTACATTCCACAAAATATGACGTAGACAGAAATGAAAAGGGGGTTGTCATATTACGAAGTCATGCCCATCATTCTCAAAATGACGAAAATCCATATCCAAGAGCCACACTACACTTCACTACAAATGCCGAGGTTGAAAGTCATTTATTTGGACAATGGATTAAATCTAACAGACTAATAGTTACTAGAGGGCAGTCGATTATAGATGCTAATGGTCTTCCGGCACGAATGAACACTATAGATACATATTGGTCGGTAAATCCTGGACAGCCATTATTACTTGAAGGCGCTTCTGTTGTCGAGCCTAAATCCGACCTAGACCAATTATTTATTGATGATAAAGAAAACAATACAGTATTTTACCTCGATAAACAACAATATACTGACTCAGAGAGGCTTGAAATAATAAGACTTCAAAGTATTCAATTATATGAAAGAATTTATCAAAACCCAGCCGATAGGGAGTATGAACTTGAGCGATTAGACTCAATTCTCAATCTTGAAAACTATGCCGATAAAATAGAGCAGCTGAAAGGTAACGAGTCTGCACTACTGAGAAAAATGGCATTAGATGCTGCGATGAAACAACAGGGTGTCAATACTGGTCCATTGAGATTAGAGCAGTGGTCTACAACTGATCAAAGTTTTGATAATTCACTAATAAAACTATCACTAGAGCTAGGGATACCTTACGGAATTCATGCCGGTAGCTCGGAGTCAATGATTGAAGACAGGTATGGCAGAAATAAACTACATCCGACAAACAGATTTACTGGTGGTCGATTGGAAGCCCAGAGGACTTTAGTGGCATTAGGACTCGTTGACACCAAGATTGTAGATACAGCTCCGAGCGATTTAGATGGCTAATTTATTTATCGATTACGAATATAATCTTTACCTCTAAACTTACAAAATCCTTGTAAACTCTCTACAACTCCACATACAAACAACTATAAGATTGTTAACTGCACCAGCACAGAAAATTAAGCTATAATTAAACTATGTCTAATATAAGAAGTTTAATTAAAAAATTTATCCCAGTTAGTTTATTTGAAAAATTAGAACCATTGGGACACTTAATTGAAGCTGTTTTTGCTAATGTACGATATGGTTTCCCGGCAAAAAACATGCATATCATTGGTGTCACAGGAACTAATGGCAAAACTACAACCACCTTCATGATTCATCGTATACTGCACGAGGCTGACTACAAGGTGGCGCTTACAAGTTCGGTTGCATATGGGATCGGCGATGATATAAAGCCTCAGATAGAACACATTACGACCGCTCAAGCTGGAATATTACAAAAAAGACTTCGCGATTTTAAAAAAGCGGGGGTGAATTGGGTAGTGGTAGAAACATCATCTCACGCATTAGCCCAAAACAGAGTATGGGGATTGCCTTACGAAATTGCTGTGATGACAAATTTAACTTACGATCACTTGGATTATCATAAGACCTTTGAAAAATACTCCGAAGCGAAGCGAAAATTGTTTGCAATTGCAAACAAAAACGGCAGAACATTTGGCGTAGTAAACGCCGAAGACAAATTAGCAAATAAATTCGCATCTACTATAAAACGCCATGTCAGTTATGGTGTTAAAGCGGGAGACTTGAGAGCAAAAAACATCAAGCTCTCTGGAACCGGTACGGATTATGAGGCAAAAATCGGAAAAGATTCATACGATATTCACTTAAATCTTATCGGCGAATTCAATGTTTATAACAGCATGGCTGCTATAGCTGTAGCCAGAGAAATTGGTGTTGAAAAAAAGCAAATTGAAGACGGCCTGGCGGCGCTAAAATCTGTAGAAGGGCGTGTATCTAGCGTCGATGAAGGCCAAAACTTCAATGTGTTGGTAGATTTCGCTTCAACCCCCGATGCATTTGAAAATATCTTTAGCACAGTAAGACCAATTGTAAAAGGCAAGCTTGTTGCAGTTTTTGGTTCAGCGGGTAGGCGAGATGAAAGCAAAAGACCTGTTCAGGGAGAAATAGCTGGCAAATATGCCGACGAAGTTATTTTAACCGAAGAAGACGACCGCGACATTGACGGAAATCAAATTTTGAACGAGATTGCAGTTGGCGTAGAAAAAACGGGCAAAGTTCTCGATAAAAATTATTTCAAAATTCTCAATCGCGAAGAAGCTATTAAGTTTGCTATAGGTAGAGTCAGCTCTAAAGACGACACGGTTTTGCTTCTGGGCAAAGGTCACGAAAAAACTATCGAACGAGCAAATGAAACAATTGATTGGAATGAAACTGAAGTAGCTAGGAAGTTAATAAAAAATCTAATCAAGCGATAGGCTGATACAGCGAATAAACCCACCACCTTTAATCAGTTCGGTGATTTCAGTAGTTAGTACTGTCAATCCACGCTTCTCAAGTTCAATTTTGAGATTTGGTGCTTTTGAAGACATGACCACTGTTTTACCGGTGGAAACAAGATTACATGCGAAACCGTTTTTTGCCTCATCAAGTGAAACTTCTATTTTTTCTAGATCTAAGGCTCGTATCTTTTCTTGTGAATCGACTGAAAGTGCCTCTGGACAATAGGCAATTGTATTATCTGAAATAACAGCAAGTGCGAGATCTATATCATAAAAAAAGCTATCAGGCCAGCCTGTGATTTTATTTATCACTGGCTGATTATTTTCATCTGTAGATGGTACGGCCTCTAGTTGTACGAGTTCATAACCTAAAGTATCAGCTACAAATTGTTGTGCTTCTGGATCGGATCTGTAGTTAGATCCCGCGAGAAGATACTTACCGCAGGGCAAACTATCACCTTGACCACTAAATTTGTAGTTATTTGGTATTCTGACTACTTCTTTTCCTAAATCTCGGAGTATTTTTTCTGCATAGTCTTCTTCGGATTTACGAGCATTGGGAAGCCGTGCTAGAACTGCTTTTTCTCCTCTCACTAAAGCCCAGTTAGCTGTGTATATACCGTCTTGGCAATCGATAGGTGAGGCGACTTGGACTACTTCTATCTGAGCTTGTTTAAATAGCTCTAGGACTGTCGAATGTTCTAGGTTTGCTTTTTGTTTGTCTAGCGACATTGAACCATAGTAGGGATTAATTGCTTTTTCGATTGAAAAATTTTTAGCATCACTAACAAGCAGCTTATTGTTCATGTATCTATTATACAGCCTAAATGCTACAATTATTGATATGAAACCACACTTCTTACAGTCTGAAATTTGGAAGCAATTTCAAAAAAATATAGGCAAGGAAATCGTAGAAAATTCCGGCAAGGGGTGGTCGTACTTTGCACTTGTAAGTAAGGATAGATTTGGCAAGTATCTTTACGCACCATACGGCCCGCACGCCGAAAATAAACAAGCACTAATAGAAGCAGTTGAAGATTTGAAGAAAGTAGCATCAAAAATAGGTGCTTACATGGTCTGCATAGAGCCTACACCACCATTCAAAAAAGACGAGATGGCTAAACTTTTCAAGAATCGGGGTTATCATCGTCAAGCGCATAGGACAATCATCATAGATCTCAGTACTACTGAAGATGAAATTGTGGCCCAAATGCACAAAACACGCCGTAAACAGCACCGCAATTATCCTTCAAAGGGCATAACAATTGAAAAAAGTAACACACCAGAGACACTTGAAATTTTTTACGATTTATTAAAAAAATCGTCTGGCGAAAAATCATTTTACATTCGCGAAAAAGATTTTTTTAGTCAAATTTTAAGTCATCTTGTCCCAATGGGCGGGGCGAATTTTTTTATAGCAAAATTAGATGGAAAAATTGAAGTAGCGGCACTTGTGTATGACGACGAAGACACCCGCTACTATGCTCATGTAGGTAGAGATCTGACCGACAACAGTCTGCAGGCATCTGCACCACTAATTTCATATATGATTTTAGACGCCAAGAGATCAGGTAAAAAATATTTTGATTTGTATGGTATTTCTGAGAGCGACGATGTAACAGATGAAAAATCTGGTTTTACAGTTTTTAAAAAGACATTTGGTGGAGAAATTAAAAACTACGCAGGCGCATGGGAGATACCAGTCAAACCATTGGTTTATTTTGCAAAAAGCCAGATAAAGAAACTAAAACTTTAATTATTGTTTTTAAATAAAAAAACCCTCCCTTAGGGGGTGGAAAATTCCACCCCCTAAGTTCAGGTAAACACCAGAATTATTTTTCTGGCAATTGCTCGATCACTACTAGAGCAGGTTTTGAATCGCGAAGCTCAGGTTTCGGAATAACGACATCCACGCGTCTACCGTCTCTGTCAATACACTTAACAAATTGTGATAAATCAGCGTTGATGTAGAAGTCTTGACCATACATAGGACGAATCAATAGTTCTATTTCGTTTCCGTTTGAGTCAACCGCAATTAATTGAAAATACGTATCATCAATGTTATTTTTTACAAAATAATTGATGGCACTTCCAACATTCATACTACTTTCTTTAGAAAGATGAGCATTTTCAAAGTACATAGCACACATCTCCTACCTTGGTCTAGGTGCAATGTAGCTATATTATAACATAACCTACAACATATATCAATAGATTAGTCTTTTCTAAGTGTCCAGTCGTTTCCTTCGCGTAATGCTCTTTCTTGCTCGTTTAGTAACTTTAGTACATCTGGAAAATTTGATAGATAATCCTTAGCCAGCTCTGATACAGGTCTTTCTTCAAGTCGACCGGTTTCAGGATTCATAACTTTGATTATCGTAGATTTTCTACCAACTCCTGTTTCAACTATAGCTCCTGCTAACTCAGTTGCTAACTCTCTAGCTGCTTGAGAATCTTCTCTACTTGCATTTCCTGCACTGTCTAAGTCTGCCCATTCTGCTTGGGTGATAGATTTTTCTTCAACATTATTAGTTGTTTGTATTGGGTTTTGTTCGGGACTCATGTTTGTTTCCTTTTTTATAAAGATATTTATACATTAGCATAATTAATTGGTTATGTCAATACAAATAGCATATAGTCCAATAAAATTAGCACTCGGCACTTGCAAGTGCTAATTTTTTTGTATAAAATATAAATACAAACAACATTATTTGGAGGTTATATGAGTTCAATCATCAAGCCACTTGCTGATCGCGTAGTAGCGATACGCGAAGAAGCTCAGGCAAAGACCGCTAGCGGTATTTACTTGCCAGATACTGCAAAAGAAAAACCACTAATAGCCGTAGTTAAGGCTATCGGACCAGATGTGAAATCACTCAAAGTAGGTGACAAAATCATCTATCGAGAGTATTCAACAGCTGATTTAAAAATTGATGGCAAAGAATATTTAATTATCAAAGAGGAGGATGTCTTAGCGACGTTATAAAAACATGGCAAAAAAAGTATTTTATGATGACGATGCAAGAAACAGAGTACTTGGTGGTGCTAAGGCTCTTTATGATGCTGTAAGGGTCACCTATGGGCCAAAAGGACGCAATGTAGTGATTCAAAAAGGCTACGGCGGACCAACTGTTACTCACGATGGTGTAACTGTAGCTGAATCTATCGATCTACCAGAAGCAGATGATGAAACTTTAGGATATAAAGTAGGTGCAGAACTAATCAAACAAGCTGCAAGCAAACTCAATAAAGTTGCTGGCGATGGTACTACTACTGTCACAGTGCTAACTTACAACATTTTGAAAGAAGCTAACAAACTTATCGCTGCAGGTCACAATCCTATGGATTTACGACGCGGTATCGAAGAGGCTTCGCATGAGCTAATTAAAAAACTAGACAAAATGACCGAAAGTATCGAAGGAAAGTCAGATAGGGTTGCAGAAGTTGCTACTATCAGTGCCGGCGATGAGACAATCGGAAAACTAATTGCCGAAGTAATCGAAAAAGTAGGAAAAGACGGCGTGGTTACGGTAGAAGCCGGACAAGGCTTAGACTTAGAATCTGAAGTGGTTGAAGGTTTTAATTTAGACAGGGGTTGGTCAAGTCCGTTTTTTGTAACTGATTCTAATCGCCAAGAAGCTGTATATGAAAAACCATCTATAATTATTACAGATAAAAAGATTTCTAATGCATCAGAATTTCTGCCAATAATTGAAAAACTAATTCAAGTTGGTAAAAAAGATATTGTTATAATCGCCGATGAAGTAGAGGGTGAAGCCCTAAGCGTGCTGATACTCAATAAACTTAAAGGAGTATTAAACTCTGTTGCTATAAAGGCTCCGTCTTTTGGTGACAAGCGCAAAGAAATTCTAGAAGATATAGCAATTTTAACTGGCGCAACTGTTATTAGTGAAGAAAGAGGCATGACATTTGAAAATGTTGATATTGATGTGATTGGAACTGCGCGCAAGATAATTGTAGGTAAAGACGAAACTACAATCATAAAAGGTGCTGGCAAGGATAGTGATGTTTCAAGTAGAATTAAACAGATTTATCTACAGGCCGACAACTCTTCAAGTAATTATGAAAAAGAAGAACTAGAGAAACGAGCCGCTGCACTTAGTGGGAAAGTGGCTGTTATCAAGGTAGGTGGTGCAACCGAAACTGAAATCGATGAGAAAAAATTTCGTGTCGACGATGCCGTAGCTGCAACAAAGGCTGCATTAAGCGAAGGAATCGTAGCCGGTGGGGGTGTAACGCTAGTAAATCTAGCCGAGCAAATTGAAGTCGGAAGCGGTGAGTTTAGCTTGGGTAGACAGATTTTGAAAAATGCTCTGCATCAACCGTTTCGACAAATTGTCGAAAACGCTGGTTTAAACAGCGATGCTTTGCTTTCTCAGGTGCAAGACGCAAAACCAGGCTTTGGCTTGGATGTAACCAAACCTACTAAGCAACTTGTAGATCTCAAGAAAGTTGGTGTTATTGATCCAACTCGAGTTACTAAAGAGGCTCTACAAAACGCCGTATCTATAGCATCTACCGCTGCTACTATGGGTGCACTAGTTGTAGATATACCAGAACCACCTCAGCCTGCAGGCTCTATGCCCGGAGGCATGGGCTACTAAACAAAATACCTGCTTTAAAAAGCAGGTATTTTTATCTTTTCAAAAATTATTTGTTTGCAAGAAAATCGATTTCTTTTATGACATCTAGCAAAGCTTGAGCTCTGCGAGCTTCGTCGGTAATCTTTTTTGCTGCAGCGTAAGCTGGCTGGATAAGAGCTTTGTCATCTGTACTTCTGATTAATAATAAGTATAAGTCAAACATTTCATCAGGTTCGACTGAAAGCTTATCCATAATTGGCTTTAGGTCTGATATTGCATCTTTTCGCACGGAGTCTAGGTTGCTTGAACTTGAATCTGTCACCATCGATGCTGGAGTTGGAGTGGTTGTCGGAGAGGATGGTGTGCTTGGAGTTGAACTTGCTGTCACACTTGGTATCGTTTTGTCTACAGCAGGATCAGCAGTGGTGGTTGGTGTGGTGACTGGGCTAGAAGATGGTGCTATAGGATCTAAAGTAGCGCTAGTTGCTGGAGTTGCCATGTCTTTTAATGCATTAGTTATAGCCATTGGATCGTCGTTGCTTTCTACTTGGTCTGCAACGCCAGCTAAAACTTTTGCTAATTCCTGATCGTCACTAATTGGTTGTGTGTTTTGTGGTTGAATATCCATATTTCCCGCCCTTTATAATTATTATGGTTATAGTTATTTATAATGTATCATAGTTAAGTATAATGATGCAAGACTAGGAGACCAAATGTTAGACGATCTATCTGTTATAAATCAAAAAGATCCATCTGGAGCGCTCGCTGTAGCGGCTAATTCTTATAATCAAACGATTTTTCCTGCAAAAATAATCCATCCAGAACACGATGGAAGACCCATCAAATCAGTAATTGTTCTTGGTATGGGTGGTTCGGCTCTTGCTGCTTTGGTATTTAAATCATGGATGAACTCTAAGTTGAAAGTTCCTTTTGAGATCTGTCGCACTTACGACGCACCGGGATATGTGGACTCAAACACTTTAGTTATTGCGAGCAGTTATTCTGGAAATACTGAAGAAACCTTGAGCGCATTTGAACAGGCTCAAGAGGTAGGAGCTGTTTTAGGTGTTATAACTTCGGGGGGTAAACTTTTAGAGCTTGCTGGTAGCGAAAACATCGCACATGTACAACTTCCTGGTAATTTTCAGCCTCGTATGGCTGTTACATTAAATCTCCGCGCCTTAACAGCTTTGATGGCTAATTTCGACTTAATTGACAAGTCATATTTCGACGAAATCGCTTCTTGCGAACAATGGCTCAAAGAAGAAACTTCAAAGTGGTTGCCGGATTCGCGAACTGCAGATAATTTAGCAAAACAAATCGCACTTTCATCAGTCGGTAAAACACCTGTATTTTATGGTGGAA
>Ga0214923_10005564_pt1 | contig 14596 bp, 10 predicted proteins | sample LL1510_MetaG_FD_177993 | JGI IMG/M metagenome (GOLD analysis project Ga0214923, IMG submission 177993) | Freshwater microbial communities from Lake Lanier, Atlanta, Georgia, United States - LL-1510 | ecosystem: Environmental > Aquatic > Freshwater > Lake | place: USA: Georgia | collected... | reverse complement strand
AAAACGGCAGGCTTAAAAAGATAGTCGCCGATCTGTCGCTTGATAATTATTTTATACTCTTCTTGAGGCAAAAATCATCATCGAGCGGTGGCGAATCCACTACAACACCAAGAAGCCGCACTCCTCACTTGATTATTTACCGCCAGCCCCGCTGGCTAGGGAGGTCAACATGCTTCTTGCCAACTAATTATGAACTCTGTATCTGGTACAAATTCTCCCGGCCGGTCACTTAGGGGTTTTTGGCCGTCACATCCTAAGGGAGCATTGATATACTTATAAAGCGTTGGCCCCGCTGTTGGTCGGCTCTCGTCATCAGTCCAATGACTGCTTTTCTTTTACGATCCGCATTGGCATTTTGTTACCAATCGGGCATAAATCAGTAATTCATTCATTGATTCTCAGCGCATTCGTCTACCCTCTAGCTATCTGGTTGTCATTATTCCAATCATCGCACTTTCAGTTTTTTTGGTGATCAAAGGGCTTGAGCAGAAAGCACCTCCGCGAATTACAGGACAGGATAGTTCGATACAAACGGCAATCACGGATCTTTAAAACTAAGTCTGCTGAATCATTTTTAATAACTCCAGCATATTTTTTGGCCGCAGACTATCGAGATTTTTTATCTCGACCATGGAAACCGGTCGTGCGCTGAGCATCTTGTATATTTCATTACCCTCATACAGATCGACTTCTGAATTCTTAGCCTCTATCTTAGTTTTCTTATCGAATCTGGCACTTGTTACGGCCATCAACTTAATTCTTCTTCTTTTTTGGTTACCAACAAACACTCGTTCACGATAATAATCGCTTCCATCAACCAGCTCTCTTAGAACATCTTCACCAACAAGCCCCGTTTTTTGATCAAACTGCTTGCATTGTATCAGGGCAATTTCTTCATGTGATAGACCTATTACATCAACCCCACGGTCGCCCGCTCTCGGGGTTAGAACAATCTGTTCAAATTGACCTCGGAACAATATTCCTATAAGTGCTTCGAATTCGAAATGTGAGATTTCCGACAAATCTTTTATGACCTCACTTTTCACTTTTGTTGTTGTTTGAGCATCAAAAATAGAATTGAGCAACCCTTCGTTAACTTCATCTTCAGCTGCCACAGGTGTCAAAAATGAGTCTGCGACATTTTCCCTGTTTTCAATCAACCGATTTAACTTTTCATCGAAGGTCTCAATTTGGCCACTCGAGTCTTTTAAAATAAGATAGTAAACAAAAACCGGTTTATCTTGCCCAATTCGATATACGCGATCCGTAGCTTGATTCTCTTTAGCAGGATTCCACCATCGGCCATAGTGAACAACGTGGTTTGCAGCGGTTATAGTCAATCCTACACCAGCTACCTCAGGAGATAGAATAAGCACATTAAAGCCATGGCTATTAGAGAATTTCTCTATTATCTGTTCCCTATTACTTGAAACATATTGATGCCCGCTAGCAGCTGAGCCATTAATAATGCTACAATCCAAATCGAACGTTTCATCGAGGACTTTCTTTAGAATGTCTTGCATCTTTCGGCTTCTTGTAAAGACCAATGTTTTTTCGTCTTTTTTTCGAATTGTCTTCAGGAGTTCGCATAATGCTTGTAATTTTGAGCTCTGCGCAAGCAGCTCTTTAACCGTTTTATTAAGAACGTTATCCTCAATTAATAACGGATGCTGTGACAACAAAGAAATCGATTGAAGCCCCCTAAGAGCTGCACTCTTTCGCTCATGAGATTTATTTGTTTCATCGATTATCTCTAGGTATCTGGACTTTAGTGGACCACCAAATTCACAATCAATCACGACTTTTTGCTTTTTTGGCAAATCGGCAACTGCCTCAGCCTTTGTTCGGCGCTTAACAATACCCTTGGCTTGGTTGAACTTTACTGCATGGCGCAACTTCTTCCCGGTCTCTCTTACATCAGAGGATTTGCCCGCATATTCAACCAAAAACTCCCGGAGGCTTCCGAGTGCATTCCCAGGGCATGCAAAATCCAGAATGCTCCATAAATTCCCGATTGAGGTTTCAACTGGTGTTCCAGTCATTGCAATTCTAAATAAGGGATTTAGTGCTTTAACTGCATAACTTATTGCAGTACTGGGCTCTTTTATCTCCTGTGCTTCATCGAGAATGACGATGGACCACGGAACCTTGGCAAAACTGTACTGATAGTTTTTTAACGTATCGTAATTGGTAATAATTAGTCTATTCTCTTGAATCTTCTCTGTGCTTAAAGATGAGCGCTCAATCTGTCCGATTCCTGTGTCAGAATTCTTTGTTTTGTAATCGCGCAGGCCCCTTCCATGTAGAATTTGGAATGGCATAAAAACATTGGTATCAAAGTAACGATTTACCTCTTTAACCCAATTTGGAATCAGTATAAGGGGAGCAACTAACAGCACGGGCTCATAGGGTGGGGATTGTCCTCCGAGTATTTCCTTAAACCCATTTTCGATCGCCCACGCAACGAAACTAAGTACTTGGAGAGTCTTCCCCAAACCCATATCGTCAGCTAATAAACACCCCTTGCTTATGTCATTTGAAACCAAATTCTGCATCCATTTGACACCAACAACCTGATGCTTTTTAAGAGTGTCTTCTTTCAAAAGTGATCTAGGATTGACAAATTCGATAAAACTTTCCTTCTGCACAGTCTCTTCAACATATTCCTGTTGTTCCTCATTGGTGTGAATCAGAAGTACGTGCTTGCCTTTGGATTCAGTTGCAGTTCCATCTTCTGGGGAAGGCTTTCTGCTCCTCGTTTGCAAAATAGCCTCGCACTCCTCAACGAATCTCTGCGTTACCGGAATAGAAACTTTTTCCCATTCGATTTCTGCGTTGCCTTTGCTAACAGCAGCTTGTGCTAACTGAATGAACTCAGCTGCTTTTTCTGCATTATCGAATTCAATAACCTTTTTTTCTCCTTCGATAAAATCACATTGAAGGGATAGTTTTCTGGTTCGCTCCCCTCGATCTTTTGGACTTAATAACTTATCTTCACCAAACCACTTTTCATCAGTAATTGTCGGGATAGCTCTTACAAAGCTAGGGACACCAATCCCCTTTACTCGTGGTCCAAGCCCAACTAATTCCAGAAGTTCGGGATTAATCGATTCGTCCTCGGGCAATATCGACCTTGGATTTCTAAAAAACTCAGTTCTTTTCTCGCCACTTAGCAACATTCCTCTATCTTTGATTGCTTTAAATATTGCTTTCAGCTCAGGAGTGATAACAACACGCTGTCTACCCCCCGGAATTTCCAGATCATAGACATCCCTGACTTCCCCGGAGCTCAAAAACCTTTTCTTTAATTCATCTTCTTCTGCTCCCTCAATAACTGGGTAAACTGTGACCCTTTTGCCATCATCCTGGAAGCCAATCTGAGTTCGTTCTGCAATAATGACGTTTTCGCTGCGAAGATATTCATCGAAAGTTAAAGACCTATCGGGAACCGCTAATTGCTTGAGTTTAGCCAGTATTCTTAGTGCGGCATCTTTAGTTCGCTCTTTTTCAGGGAGCTGATTAAACTCTCCAACTATGGCTAAGGTCATTGCCTGTATTGCTGGGAGCCTTACAACCTTCGTATTCCTCCATGCGAGCCCCCCCTCAGCTTCGACCTTAACAATCGCATTGCCTAGAACAAACCTTGGAATAAACCTAAAATCACTAAAGCCAATAGTTCCTACAGCGGTTATCTGAAGTTCAAAGCGTGACCAATTTATGAGAAAAGCTAGGGGATCATGCTCTCGCGCCTCAAGAATACCTAGTGATTCATTTGAAATAAAATCACCGTCGGGGAGCTTTTCTATAATTCCCTCGGAAACAAGGCCCGGTATGGAAGCTACAAAAGCAGCGACGCCTGGCACCTTAGACGGTTCGGTATTTTCTAAATCATACCCCCTTATGACTATTCCGTCTGGATGGCTTTCAACCGATAAACTTTTTGTAATTTTTAGTTGAGTGGGCATTTTTCTTAACCTCTTCCGCGCCTTACTGCCCGAATCCCGTTTCTAGCGAGAAACATAGAGAACTTAACTTCCCAGTTCGAGATGTGAGACATTCTCTCCACACATACTTCCTGGTTTTTGAGGTCTGAAACTGAAAACTTTTCAGTATTCCAAAACAGATTTCGATTATTGAACTGAAAGTTACTGTTTTGAGAATAAAAATAACAGGCATTTCCTGATTGACTGAACTCAACAACCTTTAATGTACCAAAATCCATCATAAAAGCCGTTCCCAAATCACCCGCCCCATTGAGGGAGGCAAGCAATCTTGTCTGTTGATTTTTCTGCTTAAATTCGTTTATTTTGCTGAAATACCTTTTACTATCCGCTGCTGAAACAATAACTCTCGTCCCACGAACACAATGTGCGTAATCCATCCAAAACCTTTTTCTTCCTTGGGAATCATTTCGATTTTGAAAGAACATCTCAAAGAAAAACCCAATATCACCCTGTGAAAGCCACTCCATTAATGTGACTGCTAATTGACTAGTAATGTGCCAATTAGCCTCAAACCCCGGCAATCTTGGATCCCCTAAATTGGGATGGTTTAAAATAAATTCCAAAATTCGTTCCTTGGCTGCTTCATTTTGCAGTTCATCCACTTTTGCCACAAGATCGCCTAAGGGTTGATACAATTGCTCCTTGGTGAGAGCACTTAAAATAACATCGAAATACCAATCTACATCTTCGGGCCGACCATTCGTCAGTATTTCAAATCCATGCTTAGCAGACTCTGTCAGGACCTGTGTTAAATAGTCATTTCCTGAAAAAACTATACCAAACTTTTCCATTAGAAGATCTGAAGGCTTCACGCGCCTTTTCAATAGTTCATCACTCATTTTTGAAGGCCCGTCGGGTGCAAACACGTAAGGAGAGCAATGCGACAAAATAGAACTGCTATTAAGTTCCTCAACAATTTTTTTGTACTTCTGAATTTTTTCAGGACTTGATAGGAATGATTTCCATGCAGTTACAATGGAATAACAAATTCCTTTTATTAAACTCCTTCCAAGCTTCTTTTTCCTTTTCCACAACAATTCAAGAAACTGTGGATCATTCACAACTTCCGGAACCCAACACATATTGCGCAATTCGGAATCGGATAATAGGTCCAGTTGGTTAGTTTCCTTCATTTTATTCCAAATAGGCAGGAGATCCGGCCTAATCCTGGGAGGAGCTCCCCCCTTAAGTCGATCAATTCGAGCGCAGGCCGCGGCAAATTTTGTGGTTTCAAATTTAAGATCCAAAGGTTCTGTATTCCTCTGGCTAAGTATCCTCAATATCTGAAAGGATTCGATGAGCGCCATTAGGCTCTTCCTCGAAAACCTGATTTTACCCTTATCTTGACCTCAACTCGACGGCTTGAGTCATCATCCTGTTTGGGTTTTGATGAGCCCCTACCGACGCTTATTGCAATTTTTCTTAAGCATTCAAGCTCCTTCTTATGGGTCTTATCCAACACATTAAAGGCGTGGTCGAGTACAGCAAAAGCTCTTTTCTGGGATAAATCTACATTATGAAGTTTACCTTTAATGCTGTTATTTCCCTGGAGGTCAGTATGCCCCTCAACTATCACGGATTCCAGCTTTTCTCGCAATTTGTCCTCGCACAAGGCCGGAGCTAAAACATTGAACAGTTGCCCGATGAGGTCTTTACCTTCAGAACTCAAATTTGCTTTGTCATATTGAAACTTCACTTTATCTTCTGCGAGATTGATTATTTGAGTGTAGGGATCTTCTGGATCTGGAGTTAAATTTAACTTTAGTTCAGTCAACTCCTTTACAACCGCTTCCCTGAGGTCAGTAACTGCTTGGGCCCCCTCCGAGAACGCGTCATTTAGTGTAGCCACTAACAAAAGAATGAAAATAACAGCGAGAGAAGTCATCAAATCCGTGAAGGAATGAGAAAAATCGTGTGATGTTTGGCTCATGTTTACCCTGCACGACCAGAAACGTTTTTCATGTTTTCAATATTTTCGTTTAAATTTTCAAGGACATCATTTAGATCATTAACAGAACCAGACAACTTTGTTGTAGCGCTGTTAAGAGCAGAGTCATATTGATTCAAATAGCCTTCCAGACCAACCTTTGTGAGATCGTTATACTTCTCAATATTTTTACTAATTTGAACCAGAATCCCGTCAAGACCCGTCTCGACCTCTTTAAATACTGACCGAAACCTACCGACTGACTCTGCATTCTCCTTTTGTACAGTTTGAATAACAGCAGTCTCTTTCATGAATGTATCAAATGTAAGATCCATGGATGTTTGAATTTGGGCCAACTGAGAAATACTCGATGCGACTTTTTGAGCAATCGCATCGGTTGCTGAAATTAATTTATTTGAACTCTCAACAGTCTCCTTGTATTTATCAAGGCTGGTTGATAAGTTGCTGTTTAACGAAGAAAAGCCATCTACCACCCCTGCATTTCTTTGCGAGAGGGACTCAACGTTTGTAATCAGTCCTGTAGTCGCTTCACGGGTTCTAGACACCATGTCCTCTAACATTTTTGAGAGGTAGCTATTTTGAGTTTTTGCGGAAGAATCGATTGAAGTCAGGAGCTTAGAAAACCCTTGTTCTAGTTTTTCTACAGAACTATCTGAGATACGTTCCTGCTTTTGCAGTTGGCCATCGAGAGCTTTTAGCAAAGAATCGATGCTAGCTGCCATTTGAGCAGAACGATCCGCCGACTGATCCATCACAGTCGCTAGTTTTGATATTTTTCCTGCAAGCTCACTGAACTCATTACCCGTCCCTTGGGTCAGTGTGGATTTAAATTCTTCTAATAAACTACTTAACGTGTCTGCTATGTTTTCATTTTTTTGTTTTTCAAGATTCTCAATTGCAAGCAAAAGTCTGTCCTGACTTGGCCTCATTGCTGCCATTAGGCCTTCCTGGATTGGCACTGCTAGATCTGTCGCAAACCTTTTCATTGAATGATTAAGGTCGCGGATATTTTTTTCTATACTACGAAGAAAATCCTCGCTAGTTTTCCTTGTGAATTTTTTATCAAACAGGTCTGTCAGCCGATTGTACTGTTTTTCAACAATCCGGACCATTCGGTCCTCGATCACGACAAAAATTAGCGAAAAGAATATGGCTACAACAGATGACTGAAACTTCGCTGATAGGCCTTCAATTAGCAACTGAATCCCGTCAACTTTTCCCGTCTTCTGTACATGAAGATTCATCAGCCCAAATATTATAAATAGAAAAGTAAAGAAAAGACCTACACTAGTTAAGACCGACGGAACCTTTCGAAAGGAAGAAAGATTTAATTTGTTTTCCAAGAGACTTTCTCGATCAAAGAAATCAGAAAAGGGACGCGTGTTATAAATTTTTATTATATCGCTGCTATCATCCCGAATCACCGTCTCCTCAAATTCGCCCCAATAATGGCTCAGCAACTTTGATTTTGAGATTTCTTCGCTCAATTTATCGAATGTTGCATGATCGATGGTAGTTACGTTTTTTAATAAGTCCTCTGCCCTTCGAATCACCGCCGCCAAGCCGCGGTTTATGCTTAACCAATTTATCGTGAACAAGCTCAAAGATAAAAAAAGGATAAATGCTAGCAGATACACTGCCTGTTCATTATGAATGTGGGTTGCCAAAACTTGCAGAATGTTCATGTTAGACCTTTCAAGACATTCGATGTGTCACCAGGATCTTTTCGGGTTTTTCATCCAACAACTTGAGGCCATCTATACAGAAGAATTAGTCTTTTTTAACTTAGCTCATTTTTTTTTGCTGCGCACTACCTCATCGCGCTAACTTGTTATAAGTAGTATGGTTTCGTCATCTCTCCCATTTCCAAAGACTATTGTAATTTCTCTTTTCTGCTATTCAGGCTCTGGGAGCTCAAGGGTCTCAATCTGAGGCAACTGACTCCCAATAATCGCTTGCACATCCCCATACATCCCGGCGGTATTAACAATCACCTGATCTAAAGAGCGTTCGCGTTGCGCCCATGCTTTGTTCATTGCAGCCTTCTCTCTTTCTAGAGCTTCGCGCATGGAGCGAAAGCTTTCGACAATAGCTTCAACGCGTTGTTTGAATTGGGATTCAGTCATGTATTGGTAGAGCAAATCCATCTTCTCCCCTTTTCCTAGAGAAGCGATTCGAGCGTGGTGCAACTCTATGACTTGCATTCGTAACGCAGTTACCAGAAATGGAAAACTTGCAAAGTCTGAAACCCAAACACCATCTACTAAATCAAACCGGGAAATTCCTTGAGGAAGCACTTCGGTCACAATAACGACAGCGCTAGCACGGGCTTCGCGTTGGTCTTCTTTGGCTTTCGCAATCCATTCATTGCTCCAGTTTTTTACATTTTTTGCTTCAAAAAGAAGCGCTCCAGCCTCTTCACCATTCCGATTCATTACGATTTGCATGACATCGGCGCCACGTTTCCCTTTTTTTACCTCGGAGATTTGATCTGTTGGAAAACGAGCTTTTAAATTCTTTTCAATTTCATGTTCTAATGCCTCTCCCTGCAACTGCTGGGAACCTTGATTTGCCTTTCTTTCTAGGTCCTCAATCGTCTTTGTCAGCATGGCTAATTTGAGATCTTTCTCGTTCATTTTGAGCTGATACTCTTCCGCTGCACGTTTTTTGGCTTCTAGCTCTACCGTAGCTCTCTCTCCATCCATTTTGCGTTGTACTTCCAACTCAAATTGTTTTTCTCGCTCTTCAAGTTCTCGAGTCTTTTTCCTTAACTCAAGCTCGTTATGTTGCGCTTCAGCAAGGCTTTTATCTTTCGCAGCAAGTGCACTCTTCAAATCAGAAAGGGTAAGTTCATTTTCTTTTTTGATCTGTAAGCGAAGAGAATTCTCCAAAGAGGCTTTCTCCTTTAGCACGGCAAGCTTTGCCTGTTCCTCAAGAGTTGCCTTTTGTTGTTCAATAGCTAATTTCTCTTTTTGAAGTTCGTTAAGTTTGCTTTGAAGTTCGCGAGTTCGCTTTTCTTCTTTCTCTTCAAACTCTTTTCTTAAAATTCGTTCCACATCTTTGGATATTTGGTCTGTAGGTGAGAACTCGTGGGAACATTCGGGACATTTTATAAATTTAGTTTCTTGTGCCATCTGCGTACTCCTTACTCTTAGGCCAATGTAAAATTCCCTTTTAGGGGCGGGCTGATTTCTCAACCTACAAATAAATTATATTGCATTGCGTTAGTAATTTCAAGTAAAATTATTAGTGTAGGTAATAATTTAATGCGTATCAGCATTAAAATTACATGTTTTCAATACTTTAACCGATAATTTATGTATGAAACCTAAAAAGACACAAAAAGGCGACTACCCTTTAAACCAAAGAATTAAGTACCTTCGAGAGCTACGGAAGCTGACTCAATCTGAGCTCGCAAAGAAGGCTGGAATCACACAGGGGTCACTTGCGCATTTTGAAGCGGGAAAGACCTCTCCTTCCGTGCAGACACTCATGGCTCTCGCCTCAGCGTTGGAAATTAGCCCCGCTATATTTTTCACGAGTGATGATGTGTTGGTATTTGATTTAAAGAAAATTCAAGAGCGCTATAAGAAATTAGAAGATATGCCGGATAAACTTTACCGCGATTTAAATACTGTTGTCTTGCTTGGGAAGAAGTTGGGGTTGGGATAACCAAGCTCCGGTGGAATTGATGGCATTTAAGTGCAAACACGGAGTCATCCGTGAAAAAGAGGTTTGTCAGGTGGTACCGGAAATTGCGTCGCTTTATATATCCAAAGTAAACAAATCCTTTCTGGGGAGGAAAGGGGCTTCATTTGTATCCGGGGAGAGAAAGCGTTTTGAAAGCGCCCTGCTTGAGGCCCGTGGAGATCGAAATCGGGCTGCGGGCCTATTGAATATTTCACGAGCTACATTTTTTAGGAGATCGAAGGAACTTGGACTAACCAGAGGAACATTTCCCCAGTTAGCACTGGTAAGTGTTCTATTAACCCATTTCCATTTTTTTCTACTTTAAAGAGTCGCTTCTCTTCTTGGACGCATCGTGTCTACTTTTTTTACTTTCCCCGATTCCTTCATTTGCAGTGCTAGATCTAACTGACGAATTTTTTCATTTAAAATTAACAGCAAGTCGTTATCGTTAATTTCTATAGCCACTAGCCTGCCAGACTGATAGGTATCTTTCAGTTCATTAATATCTTCAAAACTCCACATTGACGCAGCTGCTATATTTTCATCTGAATCAAATTTCAATTGCTCCAACACTAAATCAGCCTTTAACATTATCAATTATCTCCAAAACATGTTTAACTTCGTCCCTGTTTAACCCATAAATTTCAAAGACTTTTGAATCTATCTCACTTTTATGAAACTCAATTTCCTTCTTGATATCATCACTCTCATCTTGTTGGCTAAGTGACAATAGATTTTTAACACCTTCCTCGATATTATTTTTTAGCCCTAGTAAATAATCATTATTTTCATCTACTTTAACAACTGGAAACCTTCTAAAAATAACGTAATTCGGCTCGTAAAACCCCCCTCGCAACTTAGGAAGATAAAACTCAAACCAAAAGTGAGCAAGGGAGGAGTTTAGTAAGCCAAGCAAAAACAAATCTCGTTTCGGAATGATAAAACACTTCTGATTAGTATAAACCCCACTTTCATCGAGAGTAAACTCTGGCTGTTTGCAAATATTTGCATAAACTATCTTCTTTTTTTCGAATTCTTGGTAGTAATCTATACTATCTTGAATTTCATACCACTTATACGAACCTGGCTTTCTTCCCAGCCATCTCTTTTCTCTCTTCGAAGGTTTCCAATCTTTGGGTTTGGGTCTTAGACAAGATTTGAATTGAAGCAAGTGTTTTTTTACAGCGGGGTAACGATCTATATTAATTCCCCGCCTAGTAAAAATGACGTAATAGTTTGAGCGGATTTTCTTATATGCTTTTACATCACGTCCTTTAATGAATCTTTTTATAATATCTTTGCTTGATTCGTCTTCCTTAAGAAGTTGTCTTTTGGTAGCTGAATTTATGATAAACGCCTCGTTCTTACCTGTTACTATCCCTCGATAACAACACCCCGATATATACGAATCAAGTTCCACCGAACAATCTGCTATCTTTTCCAGAACGGATGTAACCGCCTCATCAGCAAGAATCCAGCCAGAATGTTCGAGTTTTGATACTTCTAGCGGAATGGGTAAACCACTTTTATGATCCCTTGGATCTTTAAACCCTTGTCTCGTCAAATCAACGAAATCAAAAGTCTCGGTCCTGGTCCCATTTTTAATTCTTATGATACAGGGATAAGTTGTTGCTTTTTCAAAGACTGCCAAATCACCAAAATCCTTCAAAAACTCCAGCTGAACTTTAGTTGTTAGCCATTCTCTAAGTTCCCAGCCATATGAAGCCCTAAACCATTTATTTGCTAAAACAAAAGAAATAACACCATTTAACGATAACAAAGAGAAACACTTCTCCAAAAAATACACATACAAATCTGCTTTACCGTTAAAAACTTCATACTTATTCGCAAAGTATGGCTTAAGCTCGACTAGTAATTCATGCCGAACATACGGAGGGTTTCCAACAATGATGTCAAAACCCTCTTTATCTTTGAACACATCTCTAAATGAAGTTTCCCAATTAAACGAATTTATTTTTCTCTTTATTACTCGATCTTCTTCTAGTGATGGGCTAATTCGATAAATATCGAAATCGACAAGAGTGTTACCACTTTTTATATTATCATCTAATGTAGGTAACACCCTTTCATGAAACATACTCATCTGCGTATCAACACTCGCTCGATTCTCACCCTCTAGACATTTTAATAGTAGGCTTAATTTAGTAACCTCTACTGCATTTCGGTCTACATCAACTCCATATATATGCTCTAATAAAATTTTCTTCTTAAATTTTGTAGTCAACTCCCCTTCCAAAGAAACGATTTCCCTCTTTTCCTTTTTGCTAATAGCGGTTGGATTCTGGATAAAAAAATCTTTATACCACTTCAAAAGAAACTCAAACGCAGTTATCAAAAAAGTTCCGCTACCACATGCAGGGTCCAAAATGCGACAATTAGCAATTTCAGCAGGTTTTTTATTAGCCAGAACCCTTCCAAGCGTATCCTGAACAATACTCTCTACGATATACTTCGGAGTATAGTGTACTCCCCCAGCTTTTTTCACCTCGGGTTTCTCAACTACAGATAGCTTGCCCTTTGCATTTATTACGATAACTTTACCAAGAAATTGCTCATATGCCTTGCCTAAGATATCTACTGGGAGAACAGAAAACTCATATGGAGAATTAGGAAAGTACAACTCATCAATAATTTCACAGAAGACTTCATTATCTATCCTTAGATTCCGCAAGGTCGAATCCAAATAAAATAAACCCGAGTTATATTTTTCGTTTGAGGCCTCGCAGAGACCTAAAAAACCTGGATAACCATTCGGTGGGGAAACAGCTTCTTTCAAGTTCCCATAGGGTTCAATATTTCTATCTTCTGCTATTCGGAGAAATATAATTCTATCAATAATTTTTTGAACTATGTTGGTTAAAAGAAAGCCATCCAGTTGGCTATTCCCGCTAAAAATATTGTGCGCTAGTTTTGTTCTCCAGCTATTCAAAGAATGCAAAAAATCATCGTCTACCGACAAAGAGCCTTTTTTATTTTTACTTGTTTTGAAGCTTTCTAAACTACCGCAGTGAACAGCACTCTTAGAGAACGTATCCCATAAGTAATCAAACCTTTCCACATACTGTTCAAAATGAATCAACTCTAGTCTTGCATAACCAGCATCTTGGGTCCGTTCTGGTTTGACTGTGCAGTCATAGACTGCTAACCATTCAAAGTTTGACAGTATGCTGACAGAAACATCCGCATTCCATCCGTACCTTCTCAGTTGAAAAGCAGATTTGGCATTTTCGCTTATTCCTACATGAGGTTTTTTTGCCTCAACAAAAAACATTCGGTCTCCGCCCCGAATTCGAAAGGAATAGTCCGGTGATTTTGCTCTCCCCTCTATCTCAAGAGTTTCTTCAGTGACTACCTCCCTATAGGAAGGGGGAAGTCCAGCATCATTTCCAATATCCCACCCCAAACACTTGAATAGCTTATCTAAAAACTCTGCTCTAAGTTGATGTTCCTTGTAGGAAGGTTCCTTATATTTAGAAATACTTTCCTTAAAAACCTGCACCCGTTTTTCTATTTCTCGTCGTGCTTCTTCTTTATCCACCATTGACATATAAATTCCCGCCCTGTTAACCATCTGGCCCCAAACTCAATAACAGAAACTAATCTTCAAAATATTATATTCTTACTTTCTTTAAATAGATTTTTGTTTTTAATTTTATATTCTTGAGTTCCAAATGACTACTTACCAACCCGAATTCTGGACTATTACTCATCTGACCAATGACTACCCGCGTCCTTATTTGCATTTTTTTCTCCGTTACTTTTTTTATCTGACAGATAACTGTCTGTTTTCCTGATACCGCCCGCTGAGACTAAAGTCTCAAAGTCTCACAGTGAGACTCGACCTCAAAAGTCACAGTCCTTACAGTTTCCGACACTTATAAATTTTGGCCCTTTGGCCCGAGTTTGTAATACCTACCCCGTATGTATCAACAAGTCTCACACGGAGGAGGTATGAATGCAGCGCCAACCATCGACCCTTCATTTGAGCTATTAACTGAGAACCCAACGACTGAAAACCAACATTACTACTCATCCACCCGATCGATTTACAACTGCCATAGGTGTGAAGACCAATCTAAAATCATTGGAAGATATCCCTACTGTACAGTATGCAACTTGGCCTCACTCACCGCCACCGCGCACACTCTCATTTTCCCCCTTGCCGCCCCCTACCCCCACATGCAAAACTACTTATTCGAAGACAAACATAGTGACCCAAAACTAACACCATGACCCTCAAACACTTTTTATTAAATAAAATGACTATGACGGGCCCGTATCAGCCCATCATCATCCGTGCGCTTTTAAAGGGAAATGGTAAGGCCGATTTGACCGACGTCGCTAAGGAGATCGCCCAACTCGATCCCGATATGATCGATTACTACATTTCACGCCTTAAAGTTTTTCCTAAACAGGTCTTAAAAAAACACGGCATCGCTGAAATTCCCAAGGGCCAACCCCACTATGTCTTCATGAGAGAATTAGAAATCTCCCCCTCCGAACTCCCAGAACTCATTGAAATCTGTGACAACAAGATCTCAGAATGGTACGCAAAACATCCCACAGAGAATGAGGAATACTCAGGATGGGGATTAAAACGAGTTTCGCTAATTTCAAAATATCCCTACTGCACCTATTGCGGCTCTCGTCCCCCCGATGTCGAACTCGATATCGATCACATTCTTCCCAGAGACAAGGGCGGAAAAGATGACGACAAAAATCTCCAAGTTCTTTGCCACAAATGCAATCGAGCAAAGGGGAATCATCTTCTTCCCTCCGCAAAAGCGGCCCTAGCCAACCACCTCAGTGACCGGCCGGGAGAATTTGTACCAGATACAGAGTTCATAATTAGTTGGCAAGAAGCATGTTGACCTCCCTAGCCAGCGGGGCTGGCGGTAAATAATCGAGTGAGGAGTGCGGCTTCTTGGTGTTG
>Ga0214923_10005562_pt1 | contig 14600 bp, 14 predicted proteins | sample LL1510_MetaG_FD_177993 | JGI IMG/M metagenome (GOLD analysis project Ga0214923, IMG submission 177993) | Freshwater microbial communities from Lake Lanier, Atlanta, Georgia, United States - LL-1510 | ecosystem: Environmental > Aquatic > Freshwater > Lake | place: USA: Georgia | collected... | reverse complement strand
TTCAAGCTCATGACGGGCAGAGGCCTGTCGTCAGCGTATGGATGGTAGGCGGTCAACCAGCAGGCCTAGCCATCAGGGAAAGCTCGTCCCTGGTAACTGATTTCTACTGCCACACTCTGCCGCACATCATTCTAGGGGAAAATTAAAGAGAAAAGGCCGCCCCCGAGGCGACCTTTTCCTTTTGCGTTTGCGACTGTCTAGTTACGCAATCTTTTATTTAAGAAAGCTGATTGTAAGCCAAGGTTTATAGTCAAGCTCGCCATCATTGGCTTTAACTGCTCCGATGATTGAAAAGATAATCCACATAAGAGAAATAATGCCAAGGATAGGCAGGCATATAGGAATCAGGACCACGGTCAGGCAGAGAATACCGTTGATAATCGCCCATATCAGGTAACTGATGTTGAAATTAAGAGCTGCTTTACCTGCTTGATCAATCTGCGCTGACTCATCTTTCTTGAGTAGCCACATTACCAGCGGAGCTAGAACTGCTCCTACGCCAGTGAAAAATCCTACAACAAGCCCGATAACCCAAATAAGCGCACAAAGGCCGTAGTCTTTACTTTCATCATTAGGAGGAGTTGGTTCAGAAGGGGGAGTGATTTGATTGTTATCTTCCATGCTGGAAGTCTATTTCACAGGCTTAATTGGGTGAAGGCTTTTGCTTATAAACGGATGATTTTTAAGCAAAATGTTTGTAAAAGGAAATTTCAGAAAAAGTTCACAAAAAGAAGACCCCGATACGCGGGGTCTTCTCAACTGTCTTGTAACTCTGTACTGCTGTTATTTAAGCAGGCCGCCTACTACACCACCTACGGCTCCAGCTGCTGCTGATTCTTCGACGCTCATATAGGGCGACAGGGCTGCAGCAAGGTTGGCTACGGAAAGTGATTGCAACCATACTTTACCGGGGCCATGAAGCTCTGCCAGGAAAAGGCCGCCTCCAAATACTTTGTTCTTTAGGCCTTTAATGCTGGCAAAGTTCATTTGAACGTGTTCTTCAAACATGCCTACATGACCAGGGTGAACTCGGAGGCTTTCGCCGGCTTGAAGTTCATAGCAGAATACTTCTCCGCCAAGTTCCATCCAGGCTGTTCCATTACCGCGGACGCGCTGCATGATAAAGCCTGCTCCGCCGAAAATACCTGCACCCAGCTTCTTTTGCAGACCGGTCTCAAGGACGATACCTTCGGTTCCGCACATAAAACCGTCCTGGTGCACCATATAGCTGTGACCTTCCTGAATATCAACCTGGGTAATATGACCTGGTAGTTGCGCCGCAAAGGTTACTAGTCCTCCTGGAGCTGCACTCTGATAACGGGTCATAAAGAAGCTTGCCCCGCTGATTGAGCGTTTTACAGCTCCGAAAACCCCTGAAGAGCCTCCCATGGCTGTACTAGTTTCTAATTCGATGTTGTGATTAATCCAGGCTAACTGTCCGGACTCAGAGACAACAGACTCTCCGGGGCCGAGAACAATCTCCAGGATCGGCATGGTAGTGCCTTTGATTGTGTGTTCCATTGAGCAAGGTTAGGTTAGAGGCTTAAGCTGTCTCTCTTTTTCGTCTGTTCCGCCTGCGGAAAAACTCCCTGATCGGATTAATTCGGATATATTGAAAAGAGATGATGACACTGGTTCTTGATAATACGGCTAAGCCAATTGGTTTGACCCGAGAGCCAGAAGCAGTCAGCAGAGTGGCCAGGTCTATGTTGGAAGGGACTCAAACGGTTCAGCCAATGCTGTCTGATCCGGAGCGCTCCTACCGCTCCCAGTATCTGGAGATTCCAGCCCCCATTATTGTTATGGCCCAGGGGTACGTAGAGATTCCTGATGTGGACCTAAACCGGGTCCACCGACGGGCTGTTTTTGCAAGGGACCGATACCAATGCCAATATTGCGGAATGATTGCTGACAGCGGACACAGTCGCAAACAATTAACCATGGACCACGTAAAGCCAGTACACCTATTCCCTCATCGTACTCTAGCTACCAATTGGGAAAATGTAACTACGGCCTGCCTGGCATGTAATCAACGAAAAGCTGGAAAGCTGCCCAGGGAGTGTGGAATGATGCCTCGCAGCACTCCTCGTATCCCCCATTATGCTCAGTTAAGATTTGCGGGCCGTATCAATCCCCAGCAAAGGGATTACATCAACGATTATTTCGGCTGGCAGCCAGACGAAATCGTTCTTTAGGCAAGCTCCTGCCTGGAAGGGCTTTGGCGTGTTCTCTGCCCCTTGCGGTAAGTTAAAATGTGTCTGATTGGCATCCAACTCATATAGCCAAAGCATGCTTGACCGCATGTGCTGTAGTTCTGTCCTTGTATCTGATTTATCTGTTGCGCACGCCTATTACGTGGGTGCTTATTGCCGTATTCATATCTGTTGCTCTCCATCCTCTTGTTACTGTTATGTCCAGGTGGATGAGCAGAGGCTGGGCGGTGGCTTTGGTGATGTTGGGATTTCTGGCCATGATCGGTCTTCTGGTGCTGGTTCTAGCTCCTCCCCTGATAGAGCAAGGTAGTGCTCTTGTGGACCAGTCCCCGCATTGGGTAAATCAAGCCAAAGATCAGATTCAACATAGCCGCATATTACAAGACTGGGAGCAGCGCTATCATCTCACGGGCAAACTTGGTGAAGTAGCGAAAGGCGCTGGAACCCATGCCCAAGATTTATTTGGAGGCGTTCTAGGAGTAGCTGGAGCTGTAGCAGAATGGATTCTTGGCGCCATTACTATTTTGGTGATGACTGCTTTTATGCTAACCGGCGGTCCTGGTTGGGTCCGATGGGTTGTCGAGCAGGCCCCTCAGGGACAACGGGATAAGTGGAATTCGATTACTAATCGCATGGGAGATGCTGTTAGCGGTTATCTAATTGGGAATTTGATTATCTCTGTCATCTGCGGTTTGGGTAGTTGGATTGTGTTGACTATCCTGGGAGTGCCTTACTCGGGGGCACTGGCTGTGATCGTGGCCCTGCTTGACCTGGTGCCCCTGGTAGGAGCCGCTCTGGGATCGGTTATTGTGGGTCTAGTTACTTTGTTTGTTGATTTTCCTACTGCCAGTATTGTTTGGACCATTTGGGCTATAACTTATCAGCAGATTGAAAACCACCTTCTTCAGCCGCAAATCTATAAGAGAACCGTTAACGTTCATCCTTTACTAGTGATTATTTCCATTCTTTTTGGGGCTACTCTTCTGGGAGTTCTCGGAGCCCTGGTAGCTATTCCTGTGGTAGCAATCATTCAGGTCCTAGTGCAGAATTGGTGGGCCGAGCGCAATACCATCTCGACGTCTCTTGAGCAAGCTGACACCTCGGCTGTCTAAGACAAGCTCTCCTTTGAAGCTAATATCAAATGCGCGAAAGGCATCCGTTGGGGCGGGGATGAAGGTATATTCATGTTATGAAAGCTAAGGATGACAAGGATCCAGCACTAAAGGTTTTGAGTCTTTATTCCGGAGCTGGCGGGCTAGACCTTGGTTTCAAGCGTGCAGGTTTTGATTTGGTTTGGGCTAATGAAATTGACCCAGATAGCGTCAAGACCTACCAGGCTAATTTGGGTGATCACATCCATTTAGGAGATGTAGACAAAACCAGTTTTCCCAAGATTGAAGTTGATGTCATTATCGGTGGCCCACCCTGCCAGGGATTTTCTGTGGCGGGCTACATGGACCCTTCTGACCCTAGGTCAAAGCATGTTTTTAATTTCTTGGATTGGGTTGAGCACTACAAACCGCGTGCTTTTGTAATGGAAAACGTCAAAAACCTTGCTCGTAACAATCGCTTCGGAATGGTTCGCGACAAGCTTTTCCAACGAGCCGAGGACATGGGTTATGGTGTCAAACTATTTGTTCTAAATGCAAGCGAATATGGAGTTCCGCAAGCTAGGGAAAGGATGTTTTTTGTGGGCATTCTTGAAGACAAGCCTACCAGGCCGCCCCGCAAAAGAGGGGCCAAGCCTACGGTACGTGACGCCCTTAAAAGTTTACCTCCTTACGGAGACCCCGGCAACGACACCAAGGTTGCAGCTGTAATTACCCCTGCCAAGAACCCCGTGCTTCGGAAATCTCCTTACGCGGGAATGTTGTTTAACGGAGCAGGTCGTCCTTTGGACTTAGACCAGCCCAGTGCTACTCTACCGGCCAGCATGGGGGGCAACAGGACTCCAATCATCGATCAATATCAGTGGGAGCATGGCGGAGACAGCTGGGTTGTTGATTATCATAGTCGCTTAATGTCTGGTAAAAAGCCATTGAAAAAAGTTTCCCCAAATTTACGCAGGCTTACTCTAGAAGAAGCACAAGCACTTCAATCCTTTCCTCTGAATTGGAAATTCAGCGGCCGTCTTTCTAGCCAGTTCAGCCAGATTGGTAATGCTGTTCCGCCGCTGCTGGCCCAGGCTGTAGCTGCGCAGCTTCTTAAAGACCTTGGGAGCATTTAGGTGTCTCGAATCGCTCATTTGGATGCAGATGCTTTCTTTTATTCGGTGCACTTACAACTGGACCCTAGCCTGGCAGGCAAACCAGTTATCGTAGCGGGGGATTCAGCCCGTTCGGTTGTTTCAACAGCTTCATACGAAGCCAGGGCTTTTGGCATCGGCTCAGGAATGTCAGTTGTTAGAGCTAAAATGCTTTGTCCTCATGTGGTTTTCGTGAAACCCTCTTTTGACTCCTACCGAGAAGTTTCACAACAAGTCTGGCGGATTGTTGGCGACCAATTGGGCCCCCTGGAACAAGCTGGTCTTGATGAGGCTTATGCTGACCTTACCGATCAGGAATACCCTGTGTCCCTGCTGCGGTCAACAATTAAACTAGTTAAAGACTATACTGGGATTCAACTTTCAGCTGGCTTGGGACCTAATCGACTGATTGCCAAGGTAGCATCAGACGCCGAAAAACCTGCGGGCTTCCTTGTGTTAACACAAGAACAAGCCCAGGAGCGTTTTGCAAAGTCTCACCCCGGTATTATTCCTGGAATTGGTCCTAAAAGCCAGCAAGCCCTGGCTCAATTAGGAGTGCACACGCTGGAGCGTTTAAGAGAATGTCCTCCAGCCCTTCTTTCCAGCCGATTTAGTGAAAGAACAATTGGAGAACTAAAACATCGTGCCCATTTTAATGGTTCCGATAAGCTCCAAACCGTTCGCCAGCGCAAAAGCCGTTCCGCAGAAGAAACCTTCTCGGTTGATCTCACTGATCCTCTCGAAATGGAAGAAGAAATCAGACTTCTGGCTCAAAGGGTGGGTAGAGACCTGACCAGGCGAGAGCAAGCTGGTGCTACAATAGGGATCAAGGTTCGTATGGCAGATTGGACTACCTATACCAGAGACCAGACACTTGATCATCCTACCTGCGACTCGGAAGAAATTTTTCGTGTTGCTGCAGAACTGCTGCATGCCTCACCCCCAGAAGAGCCGGTCCGATTGCTGGGGGTAAGAGTAGGCGGGCTAGATCGTTCAGACGGCGACTTTGACCATCAGCTCCAACTCTTTTCCTAGAGTCCGAAGTATTGGGCCACGGGTGTAGCTTGTGCTTGCCCAAAACGCCAGGCACCTGAAGCATAAGCACCAGAGCATTTTTGTAGTAGGCTGACGCTTATTTTAGTGACCGAAATCAGAGGGCAAAAATGAAGACCATCCTTGGCTCTGGTGAGGTTAAATCCTAGCAAGGGCTGGTCTGTGCAGATTTCTCCAACCATACAAGGAAGGGAAGCCGCAAAAGTGCCGTCCGGATTTTCCACAGCCGCCCCTGCATTAAGGGCAAAGGTATTTGGTCTGGCGGCGGCAATTTTCTGCATCAAGTCAAACATTTTTTGCTTGTTAGTGGTTTGCCTGCCCGAGTTACTATCATCTCTACTAACTGGAGGGCTGGTTAGCCATACAACAGTAGTAGAGGGGAGTTTTTGCAGCAAATTAGTTAAGTCTCTTTCGTACATGTCCCAATAAGCCTGAGTTCCACTCGTTACTTTCTTGCCATCCACTTTTTGGCAAGGAGACATGTTTGCTCCGACTGTTTCAATAATTGCGCCATGGATTGTTCCTGAAAATGAATGCTTGCTCCAGTCACAAGGAGAGGTAGCTGCATAAGAGTAATTAGTAACAGTAGCTTTTTTGTTTGCGGTTAGCACAGCCGAAGCGTAACGGAAAGATTCAACAGCTAGAGAGTCCCCAAAAAACAGAATCTTCTTTTTGCTGGCAGCTGTTGCTTGAGTTTCAGACAGACAGGTCAGACCAATAACAGCTAATAAGAAAGCACAGGCAAGCTGTTTACTGGACACCCTCATTTGCTTATTATGCACTCTTCCGTAAAAGAAAAACTAACAACCAGGTCAATCAGGCTAAAAAAATCTAGTTCTAGGCTAAAGGCCTAAATTATTAATTATTGGAATAGCCTGAGCTGTAGCAAATCGGTATGCCCCAGACGCATATACCGGGCAGTGTCTTAATTGATCAATAGTTGCACTTATAATAGTGGGGCAAAAATGAAGCCCGTCTAAAGCTCTAACCCGGTTTAATCCTTCCCAAACTCCTGAACCCAAGCAAGCTTCCAATGGCAGGCATGCCAAGTAAGGAGAATATGTGCCTCCTGGGCCTTCTACTGCTGCCCCTGCATCCAGTGCCCAGGTGTTCTGCCTGGCTGCAGCTAATGTGTTCATTAAATACATCATAGAACGCTTATGAGAAGACTTTGCAGACCCACTGCCTGAGAGATCATTTTTCGCAGCTGGAGGTGCTACCAACCATATTTTTGTTTTAGAAGAAAAACGATTCATCAATAAAGTTAAATCTTTTTTATACATGTTCCAATATTGAGCGCTACCACTCGGAATACGCTTGCCCCCGACTAATTGACAGGAAGAAATATTATTGCCAAATGTTTCAATAATGACCGCCTGAGGCATGCCTCTCGATAAGTCAAGATTAACTGCGGGTTTCCAGTCACAGGGTGATGAACCCGGGTAGGTTCGGTTGACCATCGTAGCCCGACCGCTTTGTGTTAGCTGCGATTGTAGGTATGGTGCGGCTTCTGCAGCTAAAGAGTCTCCATAGTAAATGATTCTGGTTTGTGAATCTGCGGCAGCACTTTCTTTGCAAAACGGCACTAGGAATGCTGAAAGTAGAAGAGATAGCCCTATTCCAATCACGCGCTTGCTCACTCCACTATTGTTCCATACCCTCCATAGGGTTGCAACTGGGTGGTCTAAGCAGAGTCTTTTTCTATCTGGGAAGAGGAATTCTTTTCGACATCTTTCTCACCTAAACCGGCCAGGAAGCCCCTGGATTTATCCATGGGGAGGAATGGCCGGAGCGTCTCATAAAATGGAAGATTTCAGGTTATTATATGGGGTTTCTTGCTATAATTGAAAGGTGAAGTTTCAGCTCTACCCCAGCATTGAACAGGAAGAAATCCTGAATGGTCATTGCGGCCAAGCCCGTTGGTTGTGGAACTACTTATTAGCTGAACGCAAGGATGAGAAGAAGCGCGAGGACTTAAACACTTACGCCAAGATGTGCAAGCAACTAACCAAGTTGCGTGCCGAATACGATTGGCTGGCTGAAGGTTCGCAAACTGCTCAGCAGCAAGCATTAAAAGATCTAGACCAGTCTTTTAGAAATCGCTTCAAGAATCCTGAGCACTTTGGTTTTCCTAGTTGGCGCAAGCATGGAATCAACGAGGGCTTTAGGATTGTGGGTGGGCAAGCCCAAAGTTGGCGTAGGCTGAATCGCCATTGGGGAGAAGTTAATATCCCCAAGGTAGGTTGGGTGCGTTTTCGCTGGAGCAAGCATCCTGGCCAGCCTAAGTCTTATCGCATCAAGAAAGACCGAGCGGGTCGTTGGTGGATTTGTTTCGCTACTATACCTGAGCCTAAGACTAATCCTGAAAATGGAAAAACCATTGGTGTGGATTGCGGCATCAGCCATTCTTTTGCTACCAGCGAAGGTGAATTTTATGATGTGCCAGGCTTAAAACCTGGGGAAGAAAAGCGCTTGCTAAGACTCAAGCGCAAACTAGCCAAGCAAGAGCTAGGTAGCGGGCGGCGACAGAAGACCAAATTGGCTATCGCCAAGCTCCTAGCCAAGAAGACCAATCGCAAGAAAGACGCTATTGAGAAATGGACGACCCAACTAGCTGATTCTTATGAATGGATTAATATCGAAGATCTAAAGATCGGCAACATGACCCGCTCTGCCAAGGGTACTATAGAAGAACCGGGCAAGAATGTTGCCCAGAAGCGTGGATTAAACCGAGAAATATTAAACCAGGGCTGGGGGCTTTTTGCTCAGCGCTTGGAAGACAAAGCTCCGGGCCGAGTTAGAAAGATTGACCCGGCTTATACAAGTCAGTGTTGTTCTGTCTGTCGCCATGTGGCAAAAGAGAATCGCAAGAGCCAAGCGGTTTTTCTTTGTCAGGCTTGTGGATATAGGGACAATGCTGATGTTAATGCAGCGAAAGTTTTGGCGGCAGGGCATGCCGTTTCAGCACGTGGAGAATCCGTTGTTTTGGGTTCGATGGAGCCCGCTAACGCAGGCTTCGTGAAGCGTGAACCTCAACTAACTTGTTAGTTGGAATCCCCTGGCTTTAGCCATGGGGAGGATGTCAAGCTTGGGAGTCGACTCCTGATTAATTTCATCGCCTAAAGGATAGATACGGCTGTTGGATTCCAGATATTCTAGCAGGTTTTTATGGGTCCAACGACCTTGATGCTCTGGAGAGCTTTCTTGATTGAGAACACGCGATACAGTCGGAGATAGTTGAGCAAGCCGTTCTTTGATTCCCGCTCGGGCAACAACAAAACAAGCAATGCGATGCCTTGATAGCATAACGCAAAAACGACCCATGTCCATTTGGAAATCACCCAAACTCATCCTGCCACTAAGCGGGTGATGAACGATCATTACTTTCTTTTCCAAGCCCTGGTAGCGGTCGGCTGTTTCGACTAGCACCTGTGGGTAGCCTTCTGATGCAAGCCTTTCTTGAACAGCGTACACTTGTGAGCGATGTGCGCAAACCACTCCTACCTCTTCCAAACTAAGCTCTTCTTTTTTGCCGTCATCATCCACTCGGCTTTTTCTTTCAACCAGCCTCCTGACCAGCAGGACAATCTGGTCTGCTAGTTCAGAGTCAAATTCTCCTGTTATCCTGGTAGGCATTTCACCCAGAACAATACTGGCTCCTGAGCAAGCTTGATCAATAGCCGGGTCCCAATGGGAAGCCGGGGAAGAATGACCTTTCTCGCACAGCAGTTTTCTTTGATGCTCATCAGATACAGCTTGAAAAGGAAGCTGGGAGTAGAAAAGAGGCTGAATGAATTCCACGCTGTCACGAGGAAGTCTGCGGCTTGCCGGGAGCATCATTCTCTTGGTTGACTGTGGTCTTCTGGCTAGCAGGGCCTGAGGTGCAGGGACATGAGGGCCATCTTTCATGTGCTGCCACCTTAATGTAGGCACAGTAACTACTGGCGCAATCTGACCAGGGTCTCCTACCAGGACATGCCGCCTGGCAAAACCCGAAATCTGAGCAAACTGAGCATCCCTGAGTTGGTATGCTTCATCCACCAGCATAAGATCAAACACAGCGTCTTCCGAGTTGCTGTAAGACCATTTAGCGGCATTAGCTACAACTACAACTGGCCCTTCGGGCAGTTGATTTAGACTATGAATAATGGTGATGTTATCACGATCTAGTTGCTCTGGGGTTGGGAGTCCTCGCCTGGTAAAAAGATGAACCTGGTAGTTTTTCCACCCTCGGGCCAACCTTAGGGCTAGGTCAAAAGACTGACCATTTGTTTGAGTAGCAATCATTACTTTTTCATCATGTATCCAAGCTCCCTGGATAGCGAGCCTCTCTACCACTCCGGTTTTACCAGCCCCAGGCGGAGAGTCAAGCACCAGTTGTTTTGTATGAGGCTGAGTCAGCAAAACTTCTTTGGTTACTTGCTCTGCTTTTTCCTGGGGGGTCATCTCATAGCCTCGATTGTAGCTAGCGGGTCGCCACCTTTGACATCGTTATTAGGTGGTTGAGATTCGATTTCTGGTGCCTCTTCTGCCTGGTGAGTTTGGGGTACTTCCTCTAGATTTCTGCTGATTTTACTGCGCTCCGAGTGGATTCTTTGCCAGTCAGGAGATGACATAGCCCAATCGCTGGCCACTCCATTTTCCGGCCAGGCTGCTTGATTACCAGCGCTCAAAAGCACTTTGGTTTGATCGCCGCTGCGGGTTAAATCTTCAACCACAGCTCTGACTCGTTGCTCCCCGTTCATTAGCACTATTTCATCTCCACGCCTGATTTTCAGCCAGCGTTGATTGCTAATAATAACTAATTTGTTGCCTGCATCGGTTGGCAGGTGAGTAGTAGTTCCCCTGAGAATCTCGCCTTCCAAGCAGGCTCGCTCCCGAACCAAGCGGTCTCCCCAAATCAAGGCAGAGTGGTATTGCTCTTGGGCGTCTTCACGCTCTGCCAATGAATAGATCGCTCTCATGGAACTGTCGGTGCGGCTGAACTTTCCACCGTCTGCCAGGTGAGCCATGTGATATTCAAAGGCACTTCTTTCTCTTTTTCGAAGCTGTTCTACATCGAGCATTGGTTTTAATTCACTGGCGTAGCTGTAGGCTCCGTGTGACGCTCGCCAGATTGGCTTTAATACTTCTGCAAGCATATCTTCAATTTCTTGTCGACGAAAAGAAGCCAGCGAGCTACTAGAACTGCGCTCTACCTTCACCCAGGCTTCCAGTGCCGGAGCAAGCTTCTTGTTGTCCATAAGGGCATCTGTTTTTACTCCCATTGGCTGAGCCTCAGCTTTAGCCGCTGCCTGCATGATGTCTTCATCTTCTGGCGGGTCCATCCATACCAGTTGCGCTCCTAAGTGTCCTTGTAGATCCTGGCCAAAAGCCCAATGTTCATCAAGTATTTGGTGGGCCACAAGGAGAAGTTGCTGCCCTGGAATCTCGCTTCTCTGGGCATAAAGCTGTAACAAATCCCCTAACGCTCTGGCATCTTCTGTCCAGGTCTTGATTTGCTTGCTGGCATCTTTGGGCTCTTTTAAATAAGAAAGATAATCAGCCAATCCCCGAATCACCCCGACAGCAGATTGTGATGGAAGAAGAAGCTGGGGAAAACCATCTGGCTGCTCCAAGCACTTCTGAAAATAACCTTCTATTTCCTTTCGGAGAATTGAAAAAAGTTCTAGGCGATGCCTCTGGGAGCGAGGATCTGGAGCACAAAATATTTGTCCCTGAGTGTCTTTGGGGCCAATCAAAACAGCATGAAGACTGGGATCCTCTCCGGCCATAGCCAAAGGACAGCAGATCCAAAAATCATGGTTAAACTGCAGATGAAGTTTTTCGGCAGCAGGGACCGCACGAGCTTTCTCCCAGGATTTGATTCTGAGCGCTACATCCCAAGTACTCATTCTTCATCCTCGCAAATCCTGTCATGAGCTTTTCTGGCTTCGTGTAGCACAGCAGCTAGAAGGTCCAGATCTCTGTCTTCCGAATGGTGTCCTGTTTTTTGCAATTGAAGAGCTTGGTTCATATCGCTTACTCCCGAAAGAATTTCCGTGGCTTGATCTCCCCACAAAGAGATATCGCTTTGTTGGATCGCCTGAATTCTGCAGCTATCCCAGAGCGGGCAGTGGTCAGCACAATCTGAACACAGGCGGTTAGGCAGCTTGTTCATTGATTCAACTGAGTCCAAGGACTCTCCCTGGAGAAGCTTTTCAACCTGCTCCAGAGTTTGAGGAGCATGCTCGAAAACACTCTTTAGGTTTTCTACTTCTGCACCCACGCTCATGGGATGCAAGGTTGGCCAGTTTGTGGCTGGTTTGGCGAAAATCAGGTCCACAATACGATCTTCTGAGGCTTCCTCTCCTAATAATTGCTCCAAGGCAATCAGTGCTACTGCTGCTTGGCGGCAGGCAGAACCCGTTTTGGTTGCATCAGTGAAAGCTCGCCGGTCAGCATAACTTTTAATTTCAACGGGGCGATAATGTTTATCGCCGTCTGCCGCAACAAGGGCATCGGGTTCTGTTGGGTGAGATACTCCCATGATCTGCACGGACAAGCGTGGCTTAATAATTAGATTTGGGGTTTTCTTTTTACCCAGCAGTCGATCTCTGATCCACTCTTCACTCTGCTGCTGACGTTTCATGAGGCTTTCCTGATTAAACTCAGTGAAAAGATGACTGAGGTCAGACCACACGGACTCTTTTTCTCCCAACCGACCATTGCGTTGATACAGCTCGAATATTCGCTTGTTGTCGTCTTCAAACAGGGCCGCTTCAAACCGTTCCCCTCGCCTGATTGCAAAAGGAGAAAGGCCTTCTTTTGCAGGCATTCCATAAACCCGTTCACTGAGAGTCGCTGGGTTCGCTCCAGAGATAACCATGGCAGACAATCTTAGGCATGAGGAGTTTCGCGCCATATGCTCCATTCCTCTGGCGCCGGGCTCTTCCCGGGGCAGATCGCCTCTAAGGTTTTGCAGCCTCTCTTCTGGGCTTTTTGATTGCATCTTTATAATCTAACTCGACTGTGAGCAGATGGAAAGCAATAAACTAATCTCTTTGCCTGCCAAGTATCCCGCCCCATAAGACGAGCGAGGAGCATCCAGTTTTTTTACTTCTTTGGACAAAGTTCGCTTAGCCAATGGAATTCGGTCTTGGCACTGATTAGGCAAAGCTGGGTCATTGGATAGGTCTGCAAGCAATGTTTGTGTTTGTTCAAACCAACTTTTCAGAGCTCGATTGTCAGGTTTACAACCTCTACCAGGGCACCTGCTCTTGTCTCCAGTGGCTTGGTAGACAGCACCTCCTAAGTCTCGAAGGTGAAAAACCAGGCCGTAATATGCCTTAGGTCTGATTGGATTTTGGACTGCTGGTGGCTTTTTGGGGTTTGGACGGCCAGAAAACAAGAAAACTGTCCCAACAGACGCCCCAAGAAGAATAATCAAGGCTAATCCTGTTTTAAGCGGAAAAAGCCTTCTAAATGGCGGTTTTTGAGGGTTTTTTGGCTCTTGATCAGACACAAATAAAAAAAATACCGGGAAGATTTAGTTTTAAGGCTAACAGATCTTGCCATATGGTACGTAGGTTCTGGCAGATTGCCCTATTCTTTGGTTATACTACCGGTATGCGTCGCCTCAGCGATCACATGGGTTCTGCTATCGTTTTCGCCTTAATTGCTGTGGCGATTGTTACAGGCCTGGGAATTTATACTGCTACCCGCCTGAGTCAGTCTGAAACTCGCTCGGGGAAGAGCGCTACAGCAAGCGCAGCTGATGCAACATTGGATGCCGGGCGAGCTGCGGCGATAGCCAATATTCAGCGCACCGGTTCCGCCGCTGGGGCCGACCAGGAAATCAATGGAAGCGTCCTTGACATTCCCTTTAATGGCCGATGCCCGGTCGGCTCTGTATCCAGCGATGGAAGCTGCTACGTGAATGGTGTAGATGAAGCAGATGGCACCTATCAAGCTAAGGTGCAATCCCAGACTAGCAGCGAGGATTGTAATAATAACCGCCAGAGGCTTCTTACAATCAGCTCAAGCTACCGGGGAGAAAACCGCAAGCAGTATGTCTGCTTTTGGATCGTGCCTCGTATTATGAGATTCGGAGCCTATGTAGACGGAGTCACTCAAGTAGGCAGCGGATTCCATCTACTCCTGCCTCCGACATATAAAGAACTAAATGGAACCAAGCAATCAACAGCACCAAGTAACGGAAGCGACTTTGGAACCAATGGAATTGTCAATTTCGCCTTAGACTCTTTGGTTAATAACCGAACCAGCAAAGGGAACAAGAGCGCTCAAGGTTTGTATGACACCTTGTTTACCCCCTCTGGCTTGCCACCGAGTGATAGTGTAGAAAATCGTTACGGCACTGCGGAGCAGCCCGGTACAGCATGGGGCACGCTGTATCGATCAACTCAGCCAGACAGCAAAATACCGGTAGCTGTTCAGTACAACTCCAATTCCATCAATACCACTGATAAGCTCACGGATGTAAGTGGTGGTAATGTCAATTTCTCGGGCACGCCAGTGACTTTGGCTACCAGGACCCAGCCACCTAACTTTGCTGCAACCCAATCAGCACAGTGGAAAAGCAAAGCCCAAACCCAGGGCCAGTACATGACCGCTTCTGCCTTTGGTAATCTGGTTGGCAGCGCTGGTGCGACCCAGACAATGAAAGGCATAGTCTATGTAGACTGCAGTGACGGAGAAACCATAACCATTGCTTCAGGCTCAAAGCTTATTATCAAGAGCGGTGCTCTGGTCTTGAGTGGGTGCAACCTACAAGTTTCCTCGACCGCTTCTTTACAGATTCTGCGCGACACCACCGACCCTTATAGCAGCCTGCAATACCCCTCAACAGCAACTAATCCAGGAACCTGCAACCGTCCTTCTGGCTCTGACACAAGAGAAATCGATGGAGTTCCGGGCGATTGTGTTTGGGCTTATCCAGCTCTAGCAGTCTTGTCAGATGCTTCAGGGCGAGGCGGAGACCTGACTGCTTCCAATAGCGGCAATAACTATGTTCAAATCCAGGGTAACGTGCTAGTTGATAATAATCTTACTGTTAATGGCTCTTCACTGCCCAGCAGCACAGCAAGATT
>Ga0214923_10005561_pt1 | contig 14601 bp, 26 predicted proteins | sample LL1510_MetaG_FD_177993 | JGI IMG/M metagenome (GOLD analysis project Ga0214923, IMG submission 177993) | Freshwater microbial communities from Lake Lanier, Atlanta, Georgia, United States - LL-1510 | ecosystem: Environmental > Aquatic > Freshwater > Lake | place: USA: Georgia | collected... | reverse complement strand
GGACCACAGATTCCTATGACTGGTCGTGTGGCTAGAATGCATAACATAACCTATGTTCCTATGACTGAAGATGAATTTATAGACCATGAAAATAAGAATTTTAGTGAGCCAGATCGCACTGATTGGACATACCCTAATGAAAAAGAAAAGCTACTAGATCGAAACGTGCCTTTATTTACTGTACAGTCTCATTTTGGTACTATGGGTGTTAGACACTATATAGACACTCCAGATGTACTTGCTAATGGAGGCGATACCGATTATCCTACACCAGTAGTTTATACAGGTAGGGATGGTAGAATGTGGATAAAAGAGGGGCATCACAGGATCATATCTTCGCGCCTACGTGGGGAACAATCTATTAAAGTTATTGATCGTGGAGTGAATGCATAATGGAACTAAATGAAGACCAGTTTGGTAATGCCGTACCTAAAAAATGGCTAACTGACGAAGAGTATTATAAACGCTTTAATGAAGAGCGCGACGCTAAGCAAGACTACAATGATGAAGATAAAGAGGCATTTCGGCAACATATGTCTCAATGGAGGTTAATGATGCCTCTTAGATCTCTTGCAAAAAAACATCGTAAAGGCGATAAAACTGCTATTGATGAAGGCATGAACCTATTTAAAGACTATTCTCCTACTAGAGAAGGTATCATAGATCTATTAAAGTTTGCGCATAATGCAGATGGAGATGAACTGATTAAAAGAATGGATACTCATTTTGGAGGAACTGCTTAATGACTGAGTTTAGTCCACAATTTGAAGAATTCTTTAATACATCCAAATCACCATTAAAAGACGCTATAGATAGAAGAATAAGAGAAGGTGGTGTACAACTACATCTAACTAATGCTTTTTATTCTGATACTCTAGGTAAAAGTGTTCCATCGAACTTTATTGTCGCCACAAAATTTGCGCCAAGTGGTATCGAGCATAATGTGGGTGCAGTCGGCTTTAGTTCCGAGGGCACAGTACATGGTCTTGTAGTTCATCCAGCTCTTAGTTCTGCAGAGCGTGGAACTATTACCATGTCGATGTTGAAAGCCGCACATACGTTGGCGTTTAAAACTAAGCTTTTTAACCACTTAGAGTTAAAGCCTCATAGATTTACATCAGAACAAGGTCTAGGAGTAGCCAAAAAAATTGTGCCGGGTGCGCGCGAGATACAGCCGGGTAATAGAGTTGAAGGATCATGGGATAAAAGTAGACAACTAGCATTTCTAAGAAGGTTTAATAGAACTGATTTTGTATGTCCTTCATGTTTTTCTAAAGGAACTGAAGGCAATACTACTGCTGCATGTAAAAACTGTAAAGGCAGTGGATTAGAGCCTCGTAATGGTAAACTGACATTGAACAATTATTTAGGAATTGAATAATGTCTGAACCATGTAATCACAATAATTACAGTCGTTCTTTTGGAGACTGCTGTGAAGAAAATACCAATCATCACTGCAACCCATCAAAAGATCAGCACTGTATTGTAGGATTTTGTGATAATTGCGATAAAATGGTCAGTCATGATTATGGAACGTTAACAGACAACCATAACAACGAGTTTTTTGATGGCAAGCCACAAGACACTGTTTTAGCTCAACAATTTAGAGATATTATTCATTTTGGTGGAGCATCGGATGCATTAGACAGTGTTCCTAAAAAGTGTGAATCATGTGGCATTGAAGTTCCTAAAGATCTACCTGAAGATCATTTAGGTATGTGCGAAGACTGTGCTTATAAGTTTTATTATCCTTCTGATAATGAAGAGGAAGAAAACGGCTATAGGTGTCGCGTTTGTGGCAAATGGTCTGAAACAGACGAAGAAAACATGAACCATACTTGCTTTGAAGAGTAGAAAGACATATAATGAGTAGATTTCATAATGAGATTTTGGCGCATTTTGCAAACATGGAGCATGCAATTAATAATATACATGCACGCACACCTATGTTTGTATCTACAGTAAATGGTCATATGGCTGTAGATGACGCTTTTAAAGATGCTAGAAGAGATATTGTAGATTCATCTTTACACTTTAACAGTGGAGATCACGTTGTTGCGATAGCAAAACTACGCGATGGAATGTCTAAACATGAAGATATTCTTAAAGGAGTACAGGCAGGAATACAGGGGCAATTAAGTCTTATAAAAAGTGGGCAATCAAAATTTACTATGAATCAAGTAGAAAAAAATCTAGATGATTTACAGGCTTCGTTACCACATTTAAACTCAGCTATTCATAGTTATAGAGAGTTGAGCAAATATTACGCGGATAACCTAGAAAAAACAACTGAAGAGCAAAAAGCAGTAGAAAAAGAAAAAACTGATAATGCTAGAAATGTTATTGATAGTATAGCAGATGAACATAATATAGAACTACCTAGTGGTTGGGATAGGCATCGTGGCGAAGAATCCCCTAATGGAGAATAACTATGGCTAGAAAGAAAAAAGTAGACGCAGGACCATCTTTAGATGAAATTGTAGATATGGCTCATGAAGAGTACAATAATATGTGCTCTGACATTTTGACACAGTATCCTGAAGATGAACACCACTGGTTAAGAGAAGATCTATATAAACAAGCTGGTGAAGATATTACTAAGCGCTATTCTGAAGAATTTCCTAGTTTTGCTAAAGTTTACGGTCCAAAACCTCCTGTATCTAAAACACAATTCAAAAAAATTCAAGGTAACATTGGTCTTGATATAGAAGCAAAGAAGTATGACTAATGGATATCTTTAAAGGATTACGAGTAAGAAAGACTACTTCTGCACGTGCATTAAAGGCTGTTAAGCAAGGCATGTCTCTTACTCATCCTGCATTATCTAGAGTTCAATGGAGTGAAGCAGATTTAGCAGAACTTGCAAAGTTAAATATTCCTGGTGCTCCTAATAATGTTGTTGATATGCAAGAATTTTTAAAGAAAAAGAATAATGACAAGAAATAGTAAAGATTTCCGTAGGAGAGAAGGTCATGGTGATAGCCTTGACTTTTATAAGCACATTGAGAATGGCTCACTAAGAATTGCGGTTGCTCCACCAGGAAGTGCTTACTTTGAGCATTTAGGTGACAGAATTGCTGTATTCCCTTCACCAGACCATTTTTCATGGGTAACGCCAGAAAATCCTGGAACAGAAAACTGGAAAGATGGTAGTCCTAGACACTATGAGATTGCACGAGAAGTTTTTGACAAAGAACAAAAGAAACCAGAGTTTCAAGAAAAGTTAGGGCAAATTAAAAGATCTTGTCCTGTATGTTCTGAGATTATGAAGGAGCAAGAAGATGGGCGCTAATTACGACGATTTTCTATCTCATATAAAATCTATTGATTGGTATCATGCTGGTCCTACACATGGTCTAACAGAAGTTCTTAAAAATGGAATGCAAGAGCCTACATTACAAAGTCCTGGGTTACCAAGTAAAGTCAACAATATTCCTAGATTAGGTTCATATGGTCCCGGATTAAATTTTGCTTCTAATCTTGATGACATAAAAGAGTATTTTAAGATGTCGCAAGAAAAAGATCCTAAGTCCGCTATTTTAACAGCTAAACTTACAAGTAGACAACCACTAGTAAATGCCAATATGTTACATGGAGTTGAAACACCTAACTTTAGAGAAAGACTAATGAGTGGTCTTGATTTTGAAGAAGAAAAAATAAAAAGAAATGTATTGGATGGTATTTACCCAGATCACCATGGCGACTATCTTATAGATAAGATCAATCTTCTTCGTAGAGGTGTTGAAGCTAATTCTGCAGATAGAATCGGACAGGCTGCTCCTTATGCAGGATTTGACTCCTATGTTACTGATGATCATCAATTACAAAGTATCTGGAATCAAAATACTAATGGAACTAGTCTACAAGCTGTAGTAAATAAGCCATACGCTATGCGTGCTTTAAAAGTTCGTCATGGATCTCTTAGTGAAATGTTTAGAGGACTACAATGATAAACAAATGCGAACACCCTTTAGACAGTCATACTTTTCACGACTGTGTAGATTTACAAGAAACAAAGGTTGCTACTAACCAGCCTTTTATAGAACCACATTGTGATGACAAGGACCATTGTACAGTTACCGTGTGTGGTGATTGTGAAGAAGAACTAAGTCATGATAAAGGAACTTTTGATGCTCTTGAAGGACCTAAAGAAAAAACATTAGAAATAAGAAAAAATGATGAGCTACTTACTAAGATTTTAGGAAGGCAGTTTGGTGAATGAGAAAAAAGAAACAAGTATCTGAATTTAGTCCAAAATACAAAGGAGAACCACTTTACCATGGAACTCCAAGTGAAATTATAGGTAAACGAATAAAACCAGGAACAGAAGGGCAAGTGTGGGCTACAGATCAGCCTAAAGAAGCATCTATCTATGGTGGATACAAAAATCCGGATCTACCTACAAATGTATATGAAGTAAAGCCAGTTAGTCGTAGAAGAATGACTGGAGTATATGGTCCTAGATTGTATGGAGGAAATCTAGTAAAACATTTTCATTCTGGTGCTGGATTTAAAGTAGTTAGAAAATTAGGTCCAGAAGAAATTAGATAACTTGACAAACGTGTATAGTTTCTGTTAAAATCTATACAGGTACGCCAATTGGGTACCGTAAACAATAGTCCGCCTTATGGGGACAAATCGCCAAATGGCGGACGCGTATCTACGTCTAAGGAGTAGAAATGTATATAGATCCACATGATCCGTGGGATAAGACACACGTACCTTACCCACCTAAACCTTGGAAACCAAGTCCATACAAGCCTTGGGATAACGAGTCAACTAAAGGTAAGGCAGAACCAAAACCAATCACAATTGCTGATTTGTTTCCTAGCCTAGATCGCTGGGCTATTGGTTGGTCACCAATTTTAGATGAATTAAAGAGTATAGCTGCTACAAAGCCTAGTTATCCTCCTTATGACATTATTGATCACAAAGATAATACCACCCTCATCAACGTCGCTGTGGCTGGGTTTACTAAAAAAGACCTTACAATCACAGTCAAGGAAAGGACGTTGACAATTGAAGGAAAAAAAGAAAAAGAAGACAGCGGAACAATCGTACATAACGGCATTGCGGGGCGCGACTTTAAACTCGTTTTTGCTCTTGCTGAGTTTTACGAAGTAGAATCTGCAACTGTCAAAGATGGTATTTTAGCCATCAAACTATACCAAAACATTCCTGATGAAAAGAAACCTAGGGTTATTGACATTAAGTAATTTTGGTGTATAATAGTTACATCAATACCTGGGGACGCAGACTAAGATCGGTCCCCAGGTTGTTATAACTCAATATAGGGGATGACAGGTTTCGACTGGCATCTGAAGTTTAGTGAAGCAAGCCAAGATTGTAGTATCTTGTAAATCTACCTAAAAAATAACCGACGAACGTAGTTTCGATCTCGCACTAGCTGCTTAACAGCAGTTAGACGACCCTGACAAAGCACTAGTCCTAGGCGGGCAGTCAGGTTTCAAATAAGTAGGACAAAACAAGACTTTTCCCACAGAGTCTTTAAATTGTGGTAACGCCCCGTGTAGTTTGGCAGCTGACGACATTGGACGTATTAATAACTGCCTAAGCTTGTAGAAGAATAAATAGATCATGTTAGGACGCGAGTTCAATTCTCGCCATCTCCACTGCCACGGTATGGCAACTAAACGTGGATTACTCCTCCTGTTGTTTCGTCATCAGGATAAGTTGCAAACTGGGTAGATGATGCACACTGGGAATGTCTGAACGCCATTCACTGCCTATCTCTATCAAGTAATCTGTTTCGGCAGTTGAGATGCTCTAGGGCTACCTCACTTGCAAGAACTGTTTGAGGCAGATTACGCTTTAGTCCTAAGTGTTACGGTAGCACAGCAAGCTCCAACCTTGCAGGCGTGGGTTCGACTCCTACAGGATTAGCGATAACTGGAAGGATCTATGCCTACATATCAATTTAAGTGTGAAGAGTGTAACTCTGAAATTAGCCATTTAATACCCCTAAATACGTCTTTAAATGCTCCTAAGTGCCCCGATTGTAAAAAAGATATGATAAGAGTCTATGGAGCAATTAGTGTGGCTTTTAGAGGCTCTGGATGGGGAAGCAGCAAAAATTGACTTTTCTACAGTTTAACTGTAATATGGCTATATGAAAACATGTACCTTATGTGGCGAAGAAAAGCCTTATGAAGAATACATAACAAAAAGGCGCAATAAAGATGGCGTAACTGCAATGTGCCGTGAATGTACTTTACCTAGGAGTAGGCAGAAGTATAAAGAAAATCCTGAAAATCAGAGGCAAGCAGTTAAAAACCGTAAAGCTGCTAATCGTACTCGTGTTGCTGAGTACAAAATCGAAAAACCCTGTTTTGATTGCAATAAGTTTTATCCTTCCTATGTGATGCAGTTTGATCATGTTAGGGGCATAAAAAAAGGTGGCATCTCTCAAATGATTAGTGATGGATGCTCCTGGAATGAAATAGAAGAAGAAATAGAAAAGTGTGAGTTAGTATGTGCAAATTGTCATGCTGAGCGCACTTTTAAAAGGCTAGGTGTTAGCCAATTAGATTACTACCATGAGGACTACCAACTTGATTAAAAAACCTGTAGAGATACGTCTAACTGAGGATGAAGTACAAAACGCATTAGACTTTATACATAACATGCGTGAAACAAAACAAAAGCATAATTCTAAAGATATGATGTTTGATTTAAACAATACATCTGAAGGCATCAACATAGTAGGTCATTTAGGCGAAATTGCTGCTGCTAAATACTTAGAAGTAACTGTTAATCAAGAAATCTATATAAAAGGCGATGATGGAACTGATCTTGATTTAAATGGGATTTCTATCCAGGTTAAGACAAGTAAACTACCAAAATTAATTTTTAATAAAGAATCAGATTTTGCAACAGACGTAGCTGTTTTATCACAATTTGTAGGAAAAGATAACCGCCATGCTGAAAAAGATCCCGTGTTTCATTTATGGGGATGGATCACTAAAGAAGAATTTATGGATAAATACTACCAGTATGATTTTGGCTATGGAACTAGGCTTGTAGTAGAGTCTATACAGCTAAAACCTATAGAGGAGCTAAAAGAGTAATGGCAAACTTTCTTTTGTTCGCATTGTGCGGAATAGTAGTATTAGGTATTATTATCGTAGGATTATTCTCATTAATAGTTTTTATAGAAGCTATAATGGGCACGGATTATACAAACAATGATTTTTGGAAAGACTCATAATATGAGATTTGTAAGAAATTTAAGAGCGGGACTTTCTATTGGTAGAGGAACTGGTAGTCCTGCAATTTTAACTCGTTATGATGGTTCTGGTATTAACTCTAAACGATTTGGTGGTCCAGAAAGTGCTGTGGGCGAAACTAATTACGCTAGTTCTAGTAAAGGAATAGCTTTTTCAGGAACTAAATAGTGTTAAGTACTCAATTTAAAAGAGCTACAGGTATGTATGGTGGTCCTAGAGGCACATACGGTACTTATCTTGTGGGTCAAAATGTTGATCTTATTTCCTTTAAAAATGATCGTGAAAGGCAGTCAGGCGAATGATTCCTAAAGAAGACGATGATTTTGAATTTGATTTTATATTTTATGATGAAGATGAAGAAGAGGAAGAAGAATGAGTTCCTCAACTTTAGGTGTGCAGTTTCAAGGAATATCGGGTTTAGAAAATTATTGGACTAATATCCCAAGTATGATCATGGGAATTAATGCTGGAGGTGCATTGAGCACACAAACTGGAGTTCCACTTGGTACACCTTCTGAAGAAATTTTTGCTAAAGTAGGTGGAGGAAGAAAAAAAGCAGACAGTTTTGTTGGAGAAATGCCGGCAACAACTTCTGGTTTATCTCAAGGTGGAACTGCGAGTAGTTAGGAAACTATGTTTGCATTGTTGGCTCCGTTATTAGGAGAAGCTGGTGCCGCATTAGGTGCTAGAGCTGCATTGAGTTTAGGGGCAACTGAGGGTGGCATTGGGGCAAAACTTGGAACTAGCTTAGGTCAACAGGCTGGAGTTTCGGCTGCAAGACACTTAAGCAATCAGTTCACTAATAATAAAGATAATTAAACGCACAATTCCGAACTCATCTAGATCACAATACGTAGCACTTAATAGATGAGGTTAACATGAAACTTTTTGGAAATGTCCTTCTTAGAATTTTGGCAACGTTTGTTGCGTCCGCTCTTGGTGTTATCGGTGCTGGTAGCCTTGGCGGTGTTGCTCCTGCTACTGCTGCTTTCGTTGGCGGTATCCTTGCTGTAGCTAAGGTTATTGAAAAACTATCTCTTGCGTTCCTAGAAGACGGTAAATTGTCTCGTGCTGAAATTGATGCTGCATTCCAGCAGTCTGTTCAGCTAAAGAATGTAAAAGAAGAACCAGAAGCAGAAAAGAAGAAGTAATGAGTAGTCTGCGTAAAATCGCAGCACTATTCGGGGTATCTATATCGTTGTTCTTTGCGTTGGTTATTTCAACGCCTGCAATGGCTGATGGCACATCTGATTACAATCAGAAGGTTGCTGATGCTCAGGCTAAAATTGCTGATTTACAATCGCAACTTGATGCCGCTCAAGCTGATCTAGACAGTTGGACTAACTCGTCTAATGACCAGGCTAACCAAATCAATAATGCTCAAACTGCAGTTATGGAAGCCCAAGATGCGCTGGATGCTGCTGAAGCAACCTACAACTCAGACAAAGCCAACTATGACCAGTATTTTGCACAGGTATCTTCTGCAGAACAAGCAGTAACTGTAGCAATTCAAGATGTTAATACTGCTGCTGATCTAGTAGACAGCACCTTTAATGACTACATGGTAGCCCAGCAAAATGCGGATAATGCTCAAACCGCTATGAACTCTGCTCAAAACGACTACGACACCAAGTTGATAAACATTGGTGGTCAAGGAACGACTCCTGGTTTGACAGTAGATGTATACACAGGCATCAACCGCAATGGTAACCCACCTTCACGTTCAGATACTGTTTATACAAAATGTAAGACAACTACAGTAGATAACATTCAAGCTAACTGGGGTAGCGGAAGTATTCTTGGTTGTGGTTCTGACTATATTATGCTTCATTATAAGGGCTACATTACTTACCCAACCACTACTAAGGTTTATTTCCAGAACCAAGCCGATGATGGTTTCTACATGTCTATCAATGGCACTCAGGTAATAAATGACTGGTCGCTAAAGGGCTGTGGAGCAAACTCAATCGGCATGTTCTCCTTTACTGGTGGTAAGTCATATGCTATTGATGCTTGGTTCTATGAATGGACTGGCGGTGCTTGTTCTACCCTGTATTACCAGCCTTTAGGTGGTTCTTGGGCAATAGCTTCATCCTCTTTGTTTACTCAAAATGCAGTAGCAACTTGGGTAAAAGATCCAGCACTAAAAGTAATCTTAGATAACAAGACCAACGCTTATGTTCAGGCAGTAGCTGCTGAAGAACAAGCTAACCAGGTTTACCTAAATGCTGAAACCAACTATGATGGCAAATATTTAACCTATGCAATGTTAAGTCAAGATTTAGCTAATAAACGTTCTACTCTTAATGGGTATGAATCAGTCATGAATGATTCTGAGGCAAACTGGCAAAACTGTAGTGATGCTAATGCAGTAGCTGCAGCAAATCTTCGTGACCTAAAAGCAGAATATGCAACAACTTTTGAAGGTATTGAAGCCGCTGTAGCTAAAGTTGATGACTTAGAAAAACAACTTGCTCAAGCAAAAATTGATTTAGCAAACATTCCTAAGCCAACTGCATCGGATAAACGTAAGCCAAAGAAATCAGTCACTAAATATTATGCAGATAGTGCTTATATTCCTAGACCAACATTTAGTCCGCTCCCAAAATAATACCCCCCAAGGAATTTAGCAATAATAATCCAGTTGCAGATATTCCAGTGTTGGGGGTAGTATTCCAAGGGGTTGCAGATGTATTGAACGCCCTAGGTAATATTGGTGCTGATTTGCCACCTGCAGTTCGTGAAAGAGCCAAAAAAGTGGTGATTTCAGCTATTATTGTTACACAAGTAGCAACACAAGCTGCCGCAGTAGCTACACAAGCTGCCTCTTCATCTGCTGGTGGTGCATCAAGGAGAAAAGAAAAATGAAGTTTCTAAATGATTTAATTGGACAACTCTGGACTTTATTGGGCATGTTTGTAGCCTGGATTGTTCTAGAAGGTTCTGCTAAGACTGTTGTTGGTTGGTGTATTATTGGATCATTAATTATATGGATGATTACTTTTCCACTGCGAAAAGATGATGATTAAGAGATAATAGTACTATCGACCCGAAAGGACAATAATGTCTGAAATTGTATACCATGAACCTTTTGATAAAAAACTTCGTGGCGACGAGCTAGGAAACCTGGCACCATACCGTAATGGACGTCCACACCGTGGACAGGACTGGCACCCAAAAGAGAAGAGCCCAATCAAGGCTATCTGCGATGGTACTGTAGGTCTTGTTGACTGGACTGATGTTCTAGGAAACATTCTTGTGCACTCATCAAAAGATGGAAAGCACTGGATCTTGTACGCACACTTGGCTGAAAAACCAGCCCTTAAGAAAGGCGACAAGGTTGTCGGTGGACAGACAGTAGTTGGGCTAGTTGGTGGCGGTAAAAACACCCCATCAGGTTCTGCTTCAACCGGAGCTCACCTACACATGACCGTTGCTACTATGGGACCAAACTTTGCTGGTGTAGAAGCACATTTGCTTCCATTTGAGCGTCTAGTAGACCCACTTACTCTATTTAAGTAAATGTTACAAAGAAAAGCCCTTACTATTAATAATGGTGCTGCCTTAAAGCGCACTAAAGTTTTTAATATGTCAAGGGCTTCTCTTGTACCAAAGCAACAAAAACAAGAAACCTCTGTGTTCGTGCACGCGCGCGCAGGAAGAAACGCTCAAGCTTATGGTGCAGCTGGTGGCGGTAAAGTTGTAGGAAGATAATGGATCAAACTATTTTTTATTGGGCTGCTGGCATACTAACAGTAGGATCAGCACTAGGAATGCTAGGAATAGCTTTAAAACGCATTTATAGCCGCGTACAGGGCTTTATGGATAATTGGGATCAATTTCATAGAGATTGGGCTGGCGAGCCCTCTATGCCTGGTAGAAGCGCTGTTCCGGGTGTTATGGAAAGACTCAACCGAATTGATGGAGAACTAAAGCGTAATGGCGGATCATCCATGAAAGATGCAATAAATAGAGTTGAAAAGAAACTAGAACAAATTGATGCTAGACTTGAAGAAGGCAATAGGCGCTTTGAAGATATTGAGACGAGAATGCAATGAGTAACAACAAAAATAGGTTTGCTCCAATAGGAAGAAACAATCCTATTGGAAATGCTGGTGGTTTTACACTAGCAGGTAATTCAGGCGCTGCTAGTGGTGCTTTACAAAGACTTGGGTCTCGTTTAAATGCTAGAGGCATGAGTTGGAATGCTGCACGTGCAGCTCTTGAGATATCTAAAGTAGAAGCTTCACGAGATATGGCTATAAAGCAGATGGAACTTCAAGCTGCTGCGGAAGGTCAACAAAGAGAACATGAGGCAATTCTAAAGCACACCAGACTTAATAATAATCACGAAATTAGAAAAGCAAGATTAGATGCCCAAAATGCTGCTACTGCTCAAGCACAGGCGACTATTCACAGCATGGGACTTATTGATAAACTTTCAGAAGTAGCTCCTGGTGCTGGATTTGACTTTAAAACTCTTCAAGGACAAACTGTTCGTGTAACACCTCCAAAGGAGGCGTCCTCTGAAGATTCAGAGGGTGGGAATACTAGGATAGGTCGTACTGCAGCCTTTGGTCAAGGGCACAAAGGTGCAGGTGGAACTCCTGTACAAGATCCTACTAGAGTACCTGGTGCTCCTTCTGTACCAATGATTATTCCTCATATTGAAGAAGCACAAGCACAAAGATCAACAGAATCTTCTAATGAATCTGGTATTACAGAATCTACTATAGAAGGTAATGGAACTTCTTCTACAACTACACCAGCTGTTCCTGTTAAAGACGCTAATTACGGTTTTTATAAAGAAAATGGCGATTTTGAAACAGATCCTATGAAGATTGCCGCAGCGTTTACTATGCAAGCTGCAAACAGTAGAAGTACGGGTCAGCCTTTTGATGCTAGATTCCCATCATATATACACCCTACTTCTGGTGTTAGTATTGAAAACATTTCTAAATTAGATGAAACAAAAGCAAAGCCTACATTAATTCCTGCCATTAAAGTTGTTTACAAAGGTAAAAACGCTAACCGTTTTGGATTGGAACGTCGAAAATCAGGTGCCATATATAGTGCAAATTACGGAGGTTATGAAACCGAAGGTGAAATTAGACCACGTGGAATTAACTGGACAGGTGAGGAAAAAACTAGGGCTAAGCATGAAGGTAGCTACTTTGAGCACTTAGTTCTTCCAGCAGCTTTAAAAATTGCTGAAATACACCAAAAACTTAACAATGAAAAAAATGGTGGAACATCCAGTATAGCCGCAGTTACTGACAAAAATAATACCAGTGAATTACAGTGTTCTTTCTGTGGCACTACTGCTGAGCGAGATACATCTAAACCCGAAACTGATAGTGACTTTATAGCTGACCATGCTATTCTAAAAAATGGTTGGTGTAGAGCGGCTATGATTGCTCACAATACTATGCATCCTATTAAAGGCGACTTAGAGGAACTATAAAATGCTAGATAAGATTACGCTATTATCTTTAGGCATTAGACCGGATACAGATCCAAATAATCCTGAAACATGGTCTGATGAATTAAAGATTAACCATAAAAGAACTTTAAAGGCATTAGGGTCTAAATCATCTGATGTTACAGTCAAACCTAAAGGATCAGTTTCTGGAAAATCTGGATCATTTAAACCGCAAACTGGTAAAAATCTTGAAACCGGTATTTTAAGTGGAGATGATGTAAGGCAAGAAGCTGAAAGAATTACAACCGCTTTAAGTCAAATTGACAACTCTGATTTAGAAAAAGATAAACCTCCTAGAGGTGTTAACTCTACTATATGGGGTACTGCGTCAGATAAATCTAAAAAGCTTATTAGAGAATATATAAAAGCTCATAGAGAATTTATGGCAAGAAACCAAAAAAATGGGCAGTTGCCAAATGAAAGCAATCTTAGTGATTCTGCAACTGAAGATTTAGATACACTACGTAATTCTCTTGAAGATATCCAGATTCAACTTGGAAAAGAAGCGTATGAACGTGGTGAGCGTCATCCTGATCCAGATGGTGAGTTTGTTGTAGATCCTACAGAAGGAAAGTGGTATCAAGAGCAAACTGTAGATAGCCACAAAGAAGAATTAGGAAAAGTAAAATCTGCTCAGTTATTTGCTTCTAGTTATCCTCTTGGATTTACAGGATATGAACGAGTTCCTATGGGAATGGATGATGTAGACTTTGATAATCTAAGCGCACCAATTAAAGTTCCGAATATCAAATTAAAACAAGCAAGCTCACAAGATCTTAAAAAAGAACAAGAAATAGAAGAAGCAGCTAAAGCTGTTAAAAAGCCTGGTATAAGTCAAGATGAGCTTGATGATATGGAAGAACTAGATGATGCTGAGTGCGATACTTGTGGACAGCCTGCAATCGGCTATGATGAAGAAAATGGATATCTATGCAAAGATTGCTATAAAGACAACTATGCTGTTGGTGGTTTAGAGGATAGTTCTGAGGATGAAGAAGAAACTGAGGATGAACAACCTTCAATACAATCAATCGATGTTCCTAAGCTATCTCCAATAAAAGATAATGACATGCCTGCAGCTATACCTGGTCCATATGAAACAGATGTAGATAAGATTAAGTCTCAATTTGTTATCAAGCCATCTTCAACAGCAAGAAAAGATGGCAGCACCGATTTTATTGCTGAGTACGTAAATCCAGAAATTCCAGGTCATACAAAACTTGCTGTTAGTGCAATGGTTTCTCCAAATTTTACTGGAAAACCAAATCCAAATAGCGGACGACTTTATAGCATAAACTGGGGTGGAGACTCAGTAACCCTTGCTAATGGTAAACCTTCAACAAAACTTGTAGGTTGGGGTACAGGGCAATTTGGAAAAGGAATTCCAACTGGAAATAGAGACGAAGAGTTTAATCTAGCTGTTCACTCTGTTGCTAAAAAAATTGCAGAATATCACTCTAAAATTAATGGCAAACTAGCTGGGTATGTAGCGCCACAGGCTGAAGAAGAGTCAGTACCTGAAGTAAATAACGAGCATGACCGTGCTATGGATGTAATTGATACAGAACTAGCCACTCATGGTAAAAAGTCTTCTGGTGCTGCTGCAGTAGGAGTGCTAAAAAACAATGTAGCTGCTACGCAACCCTCTGATGAAACTGACGAAGAAGCAAAAACTAGAATTACTGGACTAATAAATCAAGAACTTACTAAACATAAGAAGAATAGTATAATGCATGCCTCAATTAGAAGGATTGCAGATAAACTTGGTTATGATCTTTCAGCTCCTGCGCCTACTGTGCAAGAACGAAATCAAGCAGAAACTGAAGCTGGAAGTAACATATCTGCTCAAATTACTGAAGCTGGGCTTGCTCC
>Ga0214923_10005560_pt1 | contig 14607 bp, 13 predicted proteins | sample LL1510_MetaG_FD_177993 | JGI IMG/M metagenome (GOLD analysis project Ga0214923, IMG submission 177993) | Freshwater microbial communities from Lake Lanier, Atlanta, Georgia, United States - LL-1510 | ecosystem: Environmental > Aquatic > Freshwater > Lake | place: USA: Georgia | collected... | reverse complement strand
CTTCGATTGCGATTTCTCTCGCCTGGCTCTTGATTGTAGAGGGAATCCTCTCTTTCACAGTAGATGGCCTAAATAAATGGCTACCTGGACAGTTGATGAGTTTGATAGCCGAGAATTCACGAGGCGATATTAGTTATGCCTATGCTCTAGTTGGATCGGGACTTTACTTACTAATTTTTGGGACGATTGCGACCGCATTCTTTGTAAGGCGGGATGTTTCTAGTTAACTAAGTGGTTTCAGAACTCGAACCTCTGAACTCAACGTGCTCTTGTCGCCTATAACCTGAGCCGTTGAGCTACGTAGGACTAAACGGGGCGGAATTCCAACCGTAACGTGACCAATCTTTTGACCATCAATAATATTTATCAACTTCTCGGCAGCCATCTTGCCCATCTCATTCGCTGGCAACATGACGTTTGTTAGAGGTGGCGAGAGGTACTCGGTGACTTCGGAGTTATGGATGGTAATCACGGAGACATCATCGGGAATTCGCAAGTTACGTTCGTACAGAGCCCGGTAGGCGCCAAGTACGTACGCATTCGAGGAGGGAAAAATAGCCGTGGGGGAGTACTCACTGATTGCCTCAAGGGTAGCAAGGTAACCATCTCGCTGAGAGTACCCATGTGTAAGTAAAATCTTGGGTTCTATTCCGTTACGTGTACATGCCTTCTTGAAACCAACAACTCGACGTTTAGGTGAATCGTGCAACTGTGGGGCAAAAATCCCGACCATATTCTTATGTCCAAGTCCAACAAGATGATCAACGCACATTTCTGCGGCAAGAGCATCATCTACCGTAACACTGCATTGAAGTCCAGTGAGTTTTCCATTCATCGGAAGGATTCTCTCAAGAAGGCGATCGGAGAGTTCCTCAAATTCAGCCTCATTAACGCTATTAACAAAGGCGAGAATTCCATCGACATGACCTTGCGACAACATTTTTACGAAAGTCTTATCTCCGCCAATATCAGAGTGGTTGGCGATAATCACGTCGTAGCCCAACTCTGCGCTGCGCTGCAGAACCCCATGCGCAACAAGATCATTCGTTGGATTAGTCAAGTCTGAGAGAAGTAGACCAATCGTTTTGGTCGACGCCAACTTGAGGTTTCTTGCGGAGATATTTGTCGTGTAATTCAACTTTTTGGCAGCGTCAAGGATTCGTTTTTTGGTACGCGCAGATGCTGATGCGTTGGGGTCGTTATTAAGGACTCTAGAAACCAAGCTGGGATCAACCTTGGCAAGCTTGCCAACATCCCGCAGAGTTGCTTTGCGCATGACCACCCGATATCGACTAGATTGCCCAAGCCTCCAGTATACAGGGGTCGAATTAGTTTCCTATTTGTGCTGCTGTTGGGTAGTGAGGCGATTGCCCCTTGATACCGAGCTTGGCCCGAGAAAGTTGCCAGCGCGCAAGACTTGCTAGCACGATCGTTTCGAGATTGGGTCCTGTGAATTCCAAATTTGTGGGAGCCGCTAGGAAAACGCCTTGAGGGTCATTAGCAAGAGGCTCTAATCCCTTCTCTAGACTCCAACGAGCAACAAGATTGGGAGAGTAAAAGCTGACGATGAGTGAGCCATCTGCTGCAACACGAATTCCATCCGGCACCATCCAGTCGAGCTCTACGAGTACTCGCTTGGGTCCAGCCTCTCCATTGGGAAGAATTTCGATCTCACTAATTGCACTCGGAACTGACTCAATCACATATAACTTCTTGCCATCTCTGGATACTGCATTGCCGTTGGGAAAATTTTTTGCCTCATTGCTAAAGACTTTCACCGGTTCGTTTGGTCGTTTGACCCAGACTTTTCCACTTCGCTCTTCCCATTCACCAGAGTCGGTGAGGTAGTAGCTCCCATCCGGACCAAATGCGCCGTGGTTTGGAACATGGAACGAGTTCTCCGTTGGACCCTCGAGCCATTTCTCAGCTTTATCATTTTTTGGGTCGTATCTCCACACACATTTATTCGCATTATCGATTGCATATACACGATTTTCTGCATCGCTACTCAACCCAAGAAGGAACCCATTTACATTCGCAACCTCAACAGGCATGTCATCGACTATGCGGTAAATTTGTCCTGCTTCACCACCGCAATACAAAGTCCCATCTGGGGTTACCGTCAACCCTTCGCTGTGATCTACGCCGGCGGCGATAATTTCAACCTTATCGAGATTTAATTTTTTCGTTACGTCAATCATAATTTCCCACTTTCGATATGAGGAACTTTGGTAGGTGCTTCAATTTTTATCTAAGTCATTACACGCCCAGACCGGCAAGTAGTCCAGAATCTGCAATTATCGGAGCTCCAGTGATTACTCGCGCTTCCTCACTTGCAAGGAACGAGATTACGTTAGCGATATCTCTCGGCTGAATTAAGAAGCCAAGCGGATGAAGAGATCCCCAGTTCTGCATCGCAGCCACTGGATCCTCTGGATTGAATTGTTCGCCGGCTGCTCGCAACATCGGTGTTTCAACGGAGCCGGGCAGAACAGAATTTGCCCGAATTTTGTCTGCAGCGTAATCAAGTGCGATGGAGCGGGTGAATGAAATCACGCCACCCTTTGACGCTGCGTAGGGAGCTACCGTCTGCTGGCTTGCCATCGCCTGAACGCTTGCAACATTGACGATTGAACCACCACCGTTTGCGCGCATGAGAGGAACTGCGGCACGGCATGTAAAGAACATACCTTTTAGGTTGGTATCTAGTTGGTAATCCCAATCAGCCTCGTTGAGTTCGTCAATCTTTCCGTAACGAACGACTCCCGCAACATTGGCGAGTATCGCAAGTTTCCCAAAAAGCTCGGAAACATTCTTGAAAGCGGCAGAAACAGAATCACCTTTAGTAACGTCGCACTGAATGGGAGTGATATCTAGACCTCTCTTTTTCCATTCCTGGCTCACTTCATCAAGTTTTTCTTGGTTATAGTCAAGAGCGGCAACGCGGGCTCCTTTCTCTGCTAAAAGTTCTGCAGTTGCTCGTCCAATACCCATGGCAGAACCAGTCACCACTGCGCTTTTGCCAACGAAAATCTTCTCCATATAATTCGTTTCCTCTCTCGCTCTCTATTTGGCTCTCTAACTCTTGAATTGTTTCTTTTCAAAGTTCTCTGCGAAATTACTTTCGCGTTTGGAACTCGCCTTTCTGATTGATTCCTGTGATATCAGTGAGTCGCTTTCCTGGCAGAGAAGAGACGGCAAAAGTAGTCCAACAACTCTTCTTCTCACCAGGTTTGATAAAGAATGCCTGATTGCGCTCGATGGCAGATTGCAGTCCTAAGGAAGGCCACGTTGAAGCAGGTTCGACAGCGGTAATTTTTGTTCGACCAAACCACGGAAATCCCTCCCCGCCAATTTCTTGCCAGAACCAAAGGTGTGGAAATGCTTCAAGGTCCCACGAGAGTCCGAATACCTTCTCGCCATTGTCGATTGCATACCAGCCTTCAGGTCGATCATGAATGTAGGCAAGACGCTCCCTTTTCTCACCCGAAATTGTTGAAAGATCAACTGTGCCGCCACTCTTTGTTGGAGCTAGTGGCCAGGTACCTTTTCCTTCAAGCTTCACATCTTGAAGTTCACCTATGTCATTAAAGTCCACAGTCAATGGTCCTTTGGGCATGTGAATCCGCGAGCTTTCCTTTAATTCGTACGCTGGGTGCTCACCCCAAATAAATGGCACTATAAAATCCGATGCGTTTTCTACCGTTTGCGAGATCATGATAATTGGTTTTGACGCGTGAAGTTTGTATTTACGGGTGAGCGTGAGTGGCAAACGTGATCCTGTCCGAATTAACAGGTCACTTTTCTTCTTTGTTACCACCTCTACTTTGGTGCGACTTAATTCTCCATGAAATGGGAGCGGCACCCCTAAAACAGTGTTCTCATTTCCCGCATTAGGGAATAGCGCTTGCCAGCCGCCTCTGTAGTCTGAGAGCCAGTCAAGAATGGCATTGCCATAGGACTGCGATCGTTGCTGTGGTATCGGGCTTTCCCAGTCGTAGTTCGCCAAGAACTCGGTTTTGCCAGCCTTTATGGAGCGGATTTCACCACCGAGACGTTCATCGACCTTCACCGTAATTTTCCCGTTGGATAGTGAGAACATGAGTCCAAAAACCTCCTATAGGGGCGCCAAATTCGAGGCGCCAGGTGATGTTTCGACACAATACTCGAGGTAGGGCCGTCGGGGAAGGGGGTACGGAAACCCAGGTTTTATTGGAACTCAATCGCTTGATTTACGAGAGTGATAACGAAAATTTATCGAATTTCAACTGGTCAAACGCTTGACATAGCCAGGTGTGCCACAAGTATTGTGCGGTCAAGCCGTAGGTATGCCTGAAAGTCACCCGACCTTCTCCGGGCATAAAGTGGCTCTTAGTCAACTGAGAGGTGTAAGTGAACATAAGAACTAAATTAAGTGCGGCGGTTGCCGTTTTTATCTTGCTATTTTCCGCGCAGACCGCGTTTGCTGCTGGTTCGGCTCCTGACTGGACCAAGTTTGCAGGCAAGCCAACAAAAGAACTCTGCGCTGGTAAGACATACAAATTAGGCTTTGATATTTTCTCTGATAACGAATCATTTGCACTGATCGTACGCAAAGGAATGTTGGAGACTGCAAAGAAGATGGGTTGCGTAAAGGTAGAAATTCTCTCTGACAACGCAGATCCAATTAAGGTCCAAGAAAACTTGAAGATCTTTATTCAAAAGAAGTATGACGGCGTAATGGCAGCTCAGGTTGTCGCAGCAGCAGCTCCTGGTGCTGTCCGCACTATGAAGGATGCAAAGATTCCGATGGTTGCAACATTCGTCGTTCACCCTGGAGTTCCATTTGTTGATGTCGACAATGGGGCAGCGGGCGCAAAGGCTGGCAATGGCCTTATGAAGGAAGCTATCCGTAAATGGGGGGCCGACACAGAGCCATATCTCTTGATTGGTTCATTACGTGAAGGTGGACTTAATTCAATTCAGCGTATGGACGGATATTTCGTTGGCGTAAACCAGGTTCGTGCTAACTATCCTTCATCGAAGTTTATTGATGTCCCAACTCAAGGTGCAGACCCTGCAAAGACAAATACCAACACTGCTAATGCACTGCAATCAATTCCTAAAGATGCTAAAATCATCCTGGGTGGAATCAACGATGACAACACTGTCGCGATGGTTCAGGCGTACAAGGCTTCTGGTCGCGACATGAACAACTTGCTAGCAGTTGGACAGGGCGCTTCACTTCTCGACAAGATCTGCAGCGGAGAGCTTTACGGCAGCGTTGCATACTTCCCGGAGAAATATGCTAACTATCTCATCCCTGCAGTTTTTGGCTTGATCAATAAGCAGAAGGTTCCTGATCACGTAGTTCTTCCAACAGTATTGCTCACAGCAAAGAATGTTGGACAGTACTACCCTGCTTCAAAGTGCTCGTAACTGAGCGCAGAAATTGAGAGTTAGAGACCTTTGATCAATAACGCTCAAGCGGACGGGGCCCGTAAGGGCCCTGTCTTGCAATTACAATCCATCAATAAGCGTTATGGCGGAGTCCAGGCGCTCTCTGATGTCAGCATCACTGTGAACGCGGGCGAGATTCTCTGTCTTGTTGGCGAAAATGGCGCGGGCAAATCAACGCTTGCAGGGGTCGCAGCGGGTTTAGTCGCCCCTGATTCAGGGCGAATCTTTATCGATGGTTCGGAAGTGAATATCACGAGCCCTCGTGTTGCCGAGTCTGTGGGGATTCGACTTGCTTCGCAAGAGTTACAACTTTGCCCTGAACTTGACGTCACGACAAATGTTCTTCTTGGCCATTATCCAACTAAGAAATTCCCTTTTCTTGTCGATTATGATGAGATGAAAGCGAAAGCTGCAGAACGACTAGCAAGTCTTGGTTTAGAAGACATTGACCTTGATAAGAATGTCGGTGAATTACCTGTCGTCTATCGAGCATTTGTGCAAATTGCTCGCTCCCTAACTCCAGGTGCAAAAGTGTTAATTACCGATGAGCCAACGGCTCCTATGAGCGATATTGAGGCAGAGCGCTTATTAAAGCTCCTTCGAACAATCTGTGATAAAGGAGTAGGAATTGTTTTTGTTAGCCATCGACTTGATGAGGTGTTGAACATCGCTGATCGTATCGTTGTTATACGCGACGGAGTGCTTGTCGATGAAATGTCTAAGAGTGAGGGAAGTAAAGAGCGGATGGTTAGCTCCATGCTTGGTCAGAAGGCATCCGGTACTCTTCAACAACGTGGAGTAAAAACTGATGATTTACATTTGGCGCTCACCATTGAAGGTTTAGCGACAAATAATGGTATTAAATCCCTAAATCTAATCCTGCGTTATGGCGAGATATTAGGTGTTTACGGAATTGCTGGTTCCGGTCGAGATGCTTTGGGTATGACAATTTTCGGATCAACCAAACCCTCTGGTGGAGAAATTCGCGTCGGTAACATTCCGATTCGTCTGGGAAGCATAAAGTCCACCATGGAATCGGGAATTGGCTACGTACCTGCTGAACGACGAACCCAAGGTTTACTCTTGGAGAGATCAATCAAAGAGAACATCACTCTGGCATTTCTTCGAAAGTTAGCAAAGCGGGGTCTCATTCAGAATGATTTAGAGCAGAACGCCGCTCAAAAGTGGGTCGATAAATTGTCGGTAAAGACAGAAAACATGGACAACACGGTAATGTCGTTGTCTGGTGGAAATCAGCAGAAAGTGCTTCTGTCTCGATGGTTACTCACCGGGTGTCGAATTCTGATTTTAGATGATCCGACTCGTGGCGTTGATATTGGGTCGAAACTGGAAATCTATGAACTTCTTCAAACACTTGCTCATCAGGAGAAGGTCGCAGTAATGGTTATTACCAGTGACATTGAAGAGGTTCTTAAGATTTCCGATCGAATTGAAGTAGTACGACACGGGCGAAGTGTTTTGAGTCAAGTTAATCCAACTCAAGAAGAAGTTGCTCGCGCTGCTTACCTTGAGAGCGTTTCTTAAATAAAAAATGAAAAAACTCAAAGAAGGGAATGATTAATGGCAACAAAAGAGCGAGGTAAGCGCGACTTCGGGAGCATGCTTCAAAAGCAAGGACTCCTTGTTATGCTATTGCTGCTCGTCATTTTCTTCAGAATTTTTGATCCAGAGTATTTCCTCACTTTTGATAATTTCATTACTATCCTTGTTGGAGCGACTGCCTTGGGAATCATGGCTGCGGCCCAAACTCCACTCATAGTCTCAGGCGGGATTGATGTTTCAGTTGGTAGCGTAGTTGCCCTAACTACAGTGCTCGTCGGAAAGCTTTTGGCAGCTGGTATGCCAAGTTGGTTAGTGGTGTTGGTTTCTATATTTGCGGGTACTTCAGTAGGGTTATTGAATGGATTTATAGTGGTGCAACTTGGTGTGAATCCTTTCATCACTACCTTGGGGACAATGTCCTTTTTTTCGGGTCTCGCATTCATTCTCTCCTCAGGACAAACCGTTTCGATTCGAGATGATCTCTTTGACTGGTTCCTTTATACAAAACCGCTAAGCATTCCAATATTTGTATATATTCTAATTTTTGTACTCGCTCTTGCACTTTTCATTGAACGGAAAACCGTAGTGGGAAGGAATATTTTCGCAATTGGTGGTAACCGGGAGGCTGCACGACTCTCAGGTATTTCCATCAAAATGCTTCCCTTGGGCCTTTATGCGGTGAGTGCACTATCAGCGGCACTCGGAGGGTTAGTTTTAGTTTGTCAGCTTGGCGCCGCATCCCCTCAGTTAGGAACCTCCTATTTACTCTCCGTGGTCACGGCGGTAATTCTAGGTGGTACCAGCCTCGCCGGGGGTCGTGGCTCAATCGTTGGGACTGCTGTGGCTGTTGGAATTCTCGCAACTCTGTCGAACGGCTTCGCACATCTTCAACTCCCTTCTTATGGTCAAACGACAGCCCTCGGCGCTGCTTTGATTATCGCGGTGCTTGTCGATCAGACTTCCTCTAAAGTTCGAAAGTAAAGAAAACCAGGGAGAAATCAATGAATAAGAGCGTTGTAGTAACGGGAGTTGGTTCTGGTATTGGTTTTGCCATTCTAAAAAAGTTAGTTGATGAGGGTTACTTCGTTGTCGGTATTGAATTCAATGCCGACTCGGCAGCAGCAGCACAGGCTAAGTTCAAAGATTCTGCGCTAATTATCAATGATGATCTCTGCAAAGAGGGAGTGTTTGCGAAAGCTGCCGAGAGCGCAATTGCAAAAGCCCCGCTAACTTCATGGGTCAATAACGCGGGAATTGCTCTAAGCGGCAATCTTCATTCTCCAAATATCGCCGAAGTTAAACGTTTAATGGATGTAAACCTAATGGGAGTTTTTTGGGGTTGTGCGCAAGCTATTCAATCCTTTGTTCAGCAGAAAATTTCAGGTGCCATCGTTAATATCTCTTCCATCCACGGACGAGCTGCATTCAATGGTTGGGCCGCCTACGATGCTGCAAAAGGTGGAGTAGATGCTTTAACTCGTTATATCTCGGTTGAGTATGGTCCAATAGGAATCAGGGCCAATGCAATTGCACCAGGTGCCATACGGACGGAAATGCTCGCAAAAGTTATTAGTGAATCAGAAGATCCTGCGAAGACAGAGCTGGACATGGCCATAATTCATCCTTTAGAGAGATTGGGAGAGCCACACGAGATTGCCGATGTGGCCGCATTCTTACTCTCCAACCAGGCTTCTTTTCTGACTGGGCAATCCATAGCAGTCGATGGTGGAGCAACCGCTCGGTGCTATCGATACGATTCAACGGAAGATATTCTCCAGATAAAAAAGAGTTTCACAACTAAATAATGCAAGGAGATTCAAGTACCTGTGCGAGAGGAATGATGAGTGAGTAGATCTGGTCCACTAGACGGAATTTTGATTGCTGACTTCACGCAGTTAGCTCAAGGCCCTTTCGCGACGATGATTTTGGGCGATATGGGCGCTGACATTGTCAAGATTGAGCCACCTGGGGGCGACTGGATGCGTAATTTCGCGCTCAGTGGGATCTATCTTGGTGGAGAGACAGTTTCTTACTTGGCCTTCAATCGCAATAAACGAAGCATTGGCATCGATTTGAAAACTGAAGAGGGTCTGAAATTAGTGCGTAAGCTCTGTGACAAGGCAGATGTTGTCATCGAGAATTTTCGCCCAGGCGTGATGAAGAAGCTGGGGATAGATTACGACACATTAAAAAAGACTAACCGTGACATCATCGTAGTTTCGAGTTCCGGTTACGGCAGTGATGGCCCGTACGTCACTCGTCCCGGACAAGATCTTCTCGCACAATCAATGACTGGTTTTCCTACCGTAATTGGTCGACGCGATGACCCACCAACTCCAATTGCAGCCGGAATCGCAGACCTTACCGCCGGCTTCCATATTGTTTATGGAACTCTTGCCGCACTAATCTCTAGAATGAACACAGGGGAAGGACAGCAGGTTGAGGTTAATCTCATGAACTCAATCCTTGCTGCTCAGACCGATCAATTCACTGCATTCTTGCAAGATGGAATTCAGCCTGAACGAAGTGAGGCCGGCATTGCGAACCCATGGACTGGTGCTCCCTATGGGTTGTACAAGTGCAAAGATGGCTGGATTGCGATTGCGATGAATCCTCTCTCAGAGGTAGGTGAAGTGCTTGATATTGATGAATTCAAGCAAAACCCAAGTAAGAATGAGATTCCAAAGCGAGACGAATACAAGCGACTAATCGATGAAAAAGTGAAAGATTGGAAAGTTAACGATCTATTGGAAAAGATGCTTGAGCGCGATCTCTGGGTTGCTCCGGTTCAAGATTACGAGTCCGTCATCAAAGATCCTCAGCTAAATCATAATCAAATGTTTGTATCAATGCCTCACCCCACCGCTGGAACTGTGAAAACCTTGGGCATCCCAGTGAAGTTCAAGGGAACTCCATCGAAGATTCGTAAGCATCCTCCGCTTTTCTCTGAGCATGCGGCAGAACTCGCAAAAGAGTTTCTGGATCTCTCCGAAAAAGAGATTTCTGAATATCTTGAAAAGGGAGTTATTTCTGCAGCTCGTCGCAACTCAAATTGAGTTGAACTGAGTATTTGTGAGTAAATTCGCAACAATCTCAGAGGCGATAAGCGAGATTGACGATGGCAGCTCAATTGCTCTAGGTGGAGCGCTCTTCACTCGGCTACCCATGGCGCTTGTTCATGAGATTAAGAAGTCTGCTGTCAAAAACCTTCATTACATTGCCTGGAGCGGAAACATTCCTCTGGAAATGTTCTTGGAGATACCCGGCAAGGTTCGAGAGATTTCATTTTGCTTTTCAAGTCTGGATATCTTCGGGCTCGCCCCACGTTTTCGCATGGCTTTAGAAAATAACGAACTTATTGCGCACGAGTACACCGCTTTAACTTTGATGAATGCTTGTGATGCAGCGGCTCGAAATCAACCGTATTCAATTTTTAAGAAGCCCACTACCGACGATTTTCATACTTATCAAACGTTGCCAGACGGAAGTGGACTCGCGAAAACCCTTCCTCTTAATTTGGACTTTTTCATCGTGCATGCTCAACAAGCTGATCGAGAGGGAAATGTGCTGATCCAGGGCACGCGAGGATTAGATTTTGCCTATCTGGGTGCTGCTAAAAGGGTAATAGTCAGCGTTGAGCATATTGTGGATCGCCTCGAAATCGAACAGAATGCAATATTCATTCCAAAGACGCGAGAGATGACGATAGTACACGCACCACTCGGTGCTTATCCAACTTCTTGCTTACCTGATTACGTTACTGATTATCGAGCAATCAAGAATTATGCAGAAAAAGGATTGAGCGATACCGAACTTTTAGCAACTCCTGATCGTGAGAAGTTTGTTCGTAAGTCGGCAGAGATTTCGGTTGCTCAGATCTATGACTACATGTCAAAGGAATATTTGCAAGGCTCTGATGAAGTCTCGATTGAGGACAAGATGATTATCTTCCTCTCCGAGTTATATGAATCGGGTGAAATTCTCTCTGCCGGTGCCGTATCGCCCCTTGCTCTTGGCTCCTACTTCTTGGCAAAAATGGATACCCCTGATGTCGTCATCATGACTACCGCAGGTGGATATGTAGATGTTGATGAACGCCCCCTTTTATTATCGATAGGTGAGGCGCTCGATTTTAAGTCGGCAAAGTTCCATTGGGGTGGTGACGACACCTACCATCTTTATTACGAGCCCGGCTACATTGACTATGAGGTGGTTGCAGTCGCACAAGTTGATCAATATTTGCGTACCAACAATCTATGGGTCACATCTCCATCAGGTAAGAAGATTCGACTACCGGGTCAGGGCGGTATGGGTGATGTTGCAGATCTCCATCGAAATTTTGTCATCTATCAAATGAGCGAGAACGAACTGAGTATGGTGACTGAAGTCCAAATGGTTAGCGCCCAACGTACCCTCCTCACCCCTGAAGAACGAATCGCAAATGGCTTACGTCCAGGGCAATCGCTCTATATTTCTAATATTGGAGTGAGTAGAGTCAATTTTGAAACTAAGAAGCTAGAAAGAATATTGAAATTCGAGGATTATCAAGTGAATCCCCAGAAACTCGAATTACTTCGAAAGCGACTCGACCCTTTTGGAGTACGTTTTCTGGAGAGCGCAAAAGGTGAAGATCGCTCAGCCCTTATCGAACGTCTAATCTCGGTTGAAGAGGACCTAGTTAATTCAATATTCTCGTAAGTAGAGAGACCGGAGGGATACGTGGAACCAGTAGTCATAAGCAAAATTGAAGGAAAGATTTTTTACGTAACCATCAACCGTCCCGACAAATTGAATGCATTGTCTGCTGAGGTTTGGCAACTTCTTGGTAAAGCTTTCGAGGAGTTTGCGCGCTCAGAAGCCCTGGTATGCGTACTTCAAGGTGCGGGGCGAAAAGCCTTCGTAGCGGGTGCAGATATTGAGCAATATGTTGGCATGAGCCAAAAGGCATTTGAGAAATTTATCAAAGAAGCTGGTGCAGTTGCTGATCGAATTTTTGAGATTCCTAAACCATTTATCGCTGCAATTTATGGTTACGCTCTAGGAGGCGGATTGGAGTTAGCTCTCCACTGTGATTTAGTCGTGGCGAATAGAAGTGCAAAACTTGGTTTACCAGAGGCGAATCTTGGACTACTTCCTGGAGGTGGGGGTACTGCTATTACTCCACGGTTGATTGGCCGAATGAAAACGAACGAGATGATTATGAGAGGGCGCTGGCTTAGAGGCGAAGAAGCTTCGAATTGCGGGTTAATTTCTGCAGTACTTGATGATAACAATTTTGATGAGGAGTTGAATAGCTACATCGACGAGGTCTGCAAGCGAGGACCATTGGCTATCGGGACTCTCAAATCGATACATAATCAAGGTGCGAGTCTCTCTTTGCGAGATGCATTGAACCTAGAAATCGAATTATCATCGCCACTTATGGAAAGCCATGACGGGCAAGAAGGTGTTGCTGCCTTCATCGAAAAACGAGAGAGTAACTTCAACGGTTCCTAGCTTAAGAAGTTTAGAGGTACTGAGCCCATTCCTTTAGCTTCTTGCGGTATATCGCATCAATAGCATCAACGGCCTTTGCCACAGATGTTTTTCCATAGACTGCTTCGGCCATGGCATCGCCACAATCTGTCTGAATCTGGATGAAGCCAGGGAATCGAGGACGGAGATATCCGTTATCGAGATTTTCTAGTGTGTTTGCAAAGAAGTTGTTAGTTCGAATATTGATCTCGCTATCAACCCACGCACCCCTATGGCCGGGCTGTCCGCCAAGAGTTTGATAGAGAGTTCGTTGAATTTTGGGAGAGCCGAGAATCTCAATGACATTTGCGGCAACCTCGGGGTTCTTACAGGATTTGGTTATACCAATTCCTGCCCCGCCAATAATTGCGCCCACATGGCCAAATCCAGAACTGGGAATCTGTCCGAATTCAACAAGATGATCTCTGAATCCTTCGACTGAATAGTTGGAATAACCAAATAAGGAGGGGCAGTACAAGAGATTATTAGATGAACCCATTTCATCAAGGAGGTTTATGGGGTTCCAATCAAAGGTTTGGGAAGGTCCAAATTTTGCCAGCGCAATGATGAACTCGAGAATTTCAGCGCTATCTTTTTGAGCCAGCACCGTCTCGCCGTTTGAGTACGGGTCTAATCGTCGATTAGCCGCTAAGGTCATGAAGAGGCACCAGATATTTACCGGATCGAGGGATAGAGCGACAAGGGGCAATTTCTTCTCAGCTAACTCCTGGGCGAAGGAGAGCGTTTCATTCAAGTTTTCGGAATTGTTAAGTCGTGCTTCTCCAACAAGTCCGCTCGTTTAGCGCTTACATGGCCTGCGGAGTCGATTTGGATTCCGTAGATTTTTCCATCCCAAATGTAGCTTTTATGTGATGGGCCGACTGAGTTCTTGGCTTGGTCATCGAGATACTCTTTGGAGAGAAAATCATCAAGTGAGTAGAAGTATTCCTTCCGGGCAATCTCTCCAATCCACGGATGATCGAAGACGATCAGGTCGTACTTGGCCGCAAGTTCATTCATGGGTTGATCGGCAAATTGCTGCAAGGTCCGGACGTCCCAATTGACGTCAGCCGGGAAGAGATCTGGATGGAGGGAATTGAGTTTTTTCAGAGGCCCGTAACCTCGTTCGTGTCCCCAGGTCGATCCGGTTAATGTCAGCCGTGTCGAATTACTCATGCATTCCACTCCACTAAGATTTGTGTTTCAGACGCCAGTTCAGGGAGTATTTCACTTTCTTTACCTCAAGTCAATCGATTGACTTGGATATCGCCAACTTGTATATTCTCCATAATCTCACGAAGTAAGGGGAAAAATGGGGGTTTTTAAAGGTGGCTAGCAACGACGGGACTGAGCCCTTTCTTAGCGACTTACCTTCGGGGATTGACCAAGCTTCATGGCGGGCGTTGCTAACCCTACTGGAGGCTTTTCCCGGGGGATTCCACGCAATCTCCGATATCGTCGCAAGGCGAGAGGCTATCCGTCTCTGGGGAGAGCGAGCGGCTGTCCAGACGCCCGCACACTTCGAGGTTAATTCATTTTTCGTAGACCGAGATTTAGGTCCCACAAACGTTCGACTAGAGGTTAGACGATACGAATCAACGCGGTTTGAGTCAGGGGAAAAGAAACCTGCTCTAATTTTTATTCACGGCGGCGGGATGATTCTGGGAGATCTAGATCTAAGTTCAGCAATTTGTTTCAAGCTTGCGGATGCAGCTCCAGTTGCAGTTTTTTCCCTTTCATACCGTAAAGCGCCAGAGGACCCCTACCCAAGTGGTTTAGAGGATTGCCTCGCTTCGATACGTTGGATTTACGACCATGCTGAAGAATTAGATATCGATTCAGAAAATATCGGTGCATATGGACCATCGGCCGGCGGAGGTTTGGTCCTTGCAGTCGCTCTCAAGCTTAGAGATAGCAATGAAAAAATCTTGAAATATATGATGCCGATTTATCCGATGATAGATGATAGGTGTAATACGCCAGCACATAGTTCCCGTCCAATTCTCGGGGTCTGGGATAGCTATGCCAATCGCCAAGCCTGGGTATGGTATTTGGCTGGTCAAGCAGCAGATATATACCATACCCAGGCTT
>Ga0214923_10005559_pt1 | contig 14608 bp, 21 predicted proteins | sample LL1510_MetaG_FD_177993 | JGI IMG/M metagenome (GOLD analysis project Ga0214923, IMG submission 177993) | Freshwater microbial communities from Lake Lanier, Atlanta, Georgia, United States - LL-1510 | ecosystem: Environmental > Aquatic > Freshwater > Lake | place: USA: Georgia | collected... | reverse complement strand
ATCATCGGTCGTGAAGTATGGCATCAGTGCAGTAATGATACAGATGAACCTTGTCATATTTTAGAAATACAATTCGGTGAGCAATGTGTAGAAGAGGACATTGAACGACGATGAAAATATTTGTTGGTTACGATATAAGAGAAGATATAGCTTATCAAGTATGTGAATATAGTATTAAAAAACATAATTTTAAAGTAGAAGTAATTCCTCTCAAACAAAAAGAATTAAGAGAAGCTGGCATATACAATCGACCTATTGATCCATTAAGTTCGACAGAATTTACATTTACAAGATTTTTAGTTCCTTATCTAGCTGATTATAAAGGATGGGCTGTTTTTATCGATTGTGATTTTGTTGTTATAGACGATATAAAAAAATTATTTGATTGTGCAAATAAAGATTATGCTGTGATGGTAGTAAAACACGATTATACACCTCCGGAGGGTATGAAAATGGATGGATGTAAACAGCTACCTTATCCTAGAAAAAACTGGAGTTCAACTATTTTATGGAACTGTGGGCATCAATCAAATCGTTGTCTCACTACTGATATTGTTAATAGTCAAACAGGACAATACTTACATAGGTTTCAATGGTTAAAAGACGAGGAAATTGGAGAATTAGCTCCTGAATGGAATTGGTTGGCAGGATGGTATGAAGAACCCACAGATGGTATTCCAAAAGCCATACATTATACAGAAGGAGGACCATGGTTTAAAGAATATCGCCGCTGCCCATATCATAAGGTATGGAAAAAATATTTGAAAGAAATGTTAAAATGAATGAAAATGAAGTTGATAATCATATCTTAACATTGTTTGAGAAATCTACTAATAACAAAGTAACTAAAGATAGGGATAGTTTAGAAATTCCACTTACAATAAGAGGAATCGCTAAAAAGAAAGCTATTAAAAGTTGTCAGAAAATAGGAAGAGACTTTTACTATGTAGATACAGGGTATTTTGGTAATTTTCCCTCTATAGGCAACCCTACAGGAAAAAAAATCTACCATCGTATCGTAAAAAACGACTTGCAGCATTCTGTTCTAAAAGATAGACCTACAGATAGATGGATTAAATTAGTTGGACAGGATCCTAGATTAGAATGGAAGGGATGGAAAAGAAATGGTAAAAAAATACTATTAGTTTTACCTAATCCTAAAGCTTGTAATTTTTACAATTTTGATACAGAAACATGGATCCAAGAAACAACAACAGAGATCAAAAAATATACCGATATGCCTATCGAAGTAAGAGTAAAAAATAGTCGTAGTTATAGAAATCATGAATATTCTATCTACGATGCATTTGATTCTGGAGTACATGCTACAGTTTGTTTTAATAGTATTGCTGCCTTAGAGAGCGTTCTTTATGGAATACCTGCTTTTGTCAGTGTTCCTTGTGCAGCTAGCCCTTTATCTAATACTGATTTATCTAAATTATTGAATCCTTGGAAACCCGATAGAGAAACTATTATAAAACAATGCCAAAATTTAGCATATGGACAATTTACAGTCGAAGAAATTAATAATGGTACAGCATGGGAAATCTTAAATGAATTTGCTGATTAATGATAAAGAAATTGTAAAATTTTTAGTCGATCTTTATTCTCGTAATAGAAAATATTACAAATTTCCTGAATTTAGTTGGCCTCAAACAACTTATAATGCTGATAGGCTTAAAATTTCCTATAATAAAAATAAGGCTAAACTATCATTTAGTAAAGAAGAGGAAATTATCAAGGTCAAATCTAAAATGCTAAGATTTATCAGTGCTGACCTGAAAGAACATACAGAATTAGTAAATGGAATTATAGAAGAAAGACGACAATACTTCTTTAAACGATTTCATGAAAATATAGATTATATTTTTAGGCAGTTAGGCGAAGATACTATCTTTAATGCCTATAAAAAACATAAAACACAAAACTTTATTAAAACAGTTGGGTTACAAATAGATAAAAAGGCAAAATTTATTAGAAGATCAAAGATTTTAGACTATGACGCTGATTGTTTAATGAGAAATACTGTCAGTAATGAAAAAATTTTAATTAACAAGATCAATAATACTAAACCGTTTTGGTTCATCGATAGCGGTTACACTAATTTTTTAGAAACTAACAAAAAATGGCATAGACTGGTAAGAAATCATATACATTGTTTAGGACATTTTATTCCGCCTGTCGATAGACTAGGTATGTTTAAAACATTTCCTTCTACATGGAGGAAAACCGGTGATATAATTATGGTAATTGAGCCGGGACCATTTAGTGCAGGTATTTTTGGTGTAGATGTCAAGCAATGGAAATATAATGTTGAACAAGAATTAAGACAATACACCGATAAAAAAATTGTTTTTAGAGAAAAAGCTCCTAAAAAAGTTAGAAAGTCTCTTTATCATGAATTAAAAAACGAAAATTACTATTGTGTAGTAAATATTAATTCAAATGCTGCTACAGAAGCTATATGGAACGGAATTCCTGTAATTACTTTAGATAAGCATATTACTAGTCCTGTTAGTAGACAATTTTTACACGAAATTAATAATCTATATAAACCAAACCTTTCTTTATGGTTATGTACATTGAGCTATAGTCAATTTACTTATGATGAATTAATGAATGGAACTGCTGTAAAATTAGTAAACCGTTATCATGCGTAAATTTACAGTTGCAGCCTACTACTCTGGTATTCCAGCCAATAATACTAATGAAGAAAAACCTCAAATATTAGATAATTTTTACTTAGGTGTTTTAATTAACGGAGACAGGTATATTAAACAATATCAAACATCACCTGTACCTGCTGATGTTGCTATTATACAAGGGTTCGTTCACGAAAACAGTAAAATGAGCCCTCATTTATTAGTTAGAAAAAATGTTTTAAATTTTCAAAAAGAACAAGGGAGAAGAAGCCTTATTGTTGATAGTAACTTGTTCTTATATGCCGACCAAGGCAATTCTAAAAGGTACTTACGATATAGTTTTGACGGAGTTTTTCCTACTACTGGGTTTTATTTTGATAAAAATGTAGATTCTAATAGATGGAAAAAGATTAAAGAAAACTTGTTGTTAAATTTAAAAGATTATAGGAAAAACGGTAATCATATTTTAGTTTGCCTACAAAGAAATGGCGGTTGGAGTATGCAAGGATTAGATTCTCTCCAATGGATGGATCAAACTGTTAAATTAATTAAAAAATTTACCGATAGGCCTATTATTATACGAGGGCATCCAGGAGATAAACAAACAAAGCAGGTATTAAAAATTAATTACACTAATGTTTCTTTGAGTAAAAATAATAGTATAGTAGAAGATTTAAAAAATTCTTGGGCTACAATAGTTTATAACAGTAGTCCATCGATTGCTAGCCTTATTGAAGGAATTCCGGTGTTTATTACTGATCCTAAACCTGAAAATAGTCAAAGCTATGAAGTTGGTAACCTAAACTTATCTAATATAGAAAATCCTGTTTTATTTGAAAGAGAAAAATGGTTAGAAAAAATATCAATGTGTCATTGGAACTTTGATGAATTAAAATCCGGAGAAGCATGGCGTTTTATGAAAGACTATGTTGACCAATAAGATTCTTTTCTTAAAACTTTTAAATCTGTAGGTAAACTTTTACCCATTTCTTTTCTGGAGCCTTTTAAATGATCTAGATATGCTCCCCATTCACTATTGATTAAAGGATGACCTTCACCTTTACTATTGAATTGGGTAGGTCGAAGATCAGGTAGATCATCACTCCAACTCAGCAAATTAAGATTAGGAAATTTTTTTCTAACTTGTTCAAAGACATAACTATCATGCCATTCATCTAGTCTAAAAATTCCATTTTCTGCTTGATCATACATTCTTTGAAACTCTTTTAAAAAATCTAATATTATCTGATTTCTAAGATTGAGACTATAAAGACCACATTCGGGATATTTTCCATCTCTACCTAAGTAACATAGGTCTTTTTCAAAAGGAATTAATTGTCGAATCCTTTCTATTGTGATTTCGCTATGACAAATCATATCCGCATCCATCCAAATAAGTATATCTATATCTAAATTTTTTGCACAATGAAAAATACTATAAACTTTATGACTAAATCATATGGCGTCCCATTTAAAACCTTTATTAGCGTCTTTCCTTAATCTTTTTATGGGGTCTTTACTGATATCACCGTTTGCTTTAGGAACATTTTTCCATTTATTTTTAAAATTAACTATATCTTCACTGACTTGATTAAGATCATATACAATAAGGTTATCAGAATTCTCATTTATTGAACAGTTTTCAGTATAAACAAACAATTGTACCTGTTTTGGCCAATTTTCAATGAATGTATTTAGAAATTTTTTGGCATATTGCTCATAACCTTTGGCATTGAAAGTTGTTACAACCGCGTACTTTGGCATGTTTACCTCATTAAATATAATAAAGTATATATCCTATGAAAATCTCACTTTTTAGTCAATATGGCGCACTGAATAGTCAACCAGTTTTCGATAATTTCGAAAAAGGTGCTAAAAAATTAGGCCACTTAGTGGTTCGAAATGATACTAGTGGAGACATTTTCGTAATTTGGTCTGTACTATGGGACGGAAGGATGAAACCTAACCAAGAAATTTGGAATCTAGCAAAAAAACAGAGGAAAAAACTGATAATTTTGGAAGTTGGAGGCCTCATAAGAGGAACAACTTGGAGAATAGGCCTCGATCATGTAAACAATTTAGCTAAATTTTCCATAAATCAAGAGTTTGATATTGATAGACCTAAAAAACTAGGCATACATCTAAAAGAACCACAACAAAAAGGCGAAAAAATTCTAATTTTTGGTCAAAATTCTAAAAGCCAACAATGGTCCTATCGCCCAAGACCAGAAATTTGGTTAAGAAATCTCGTCATGGACATAAAAAAACATTCAGACCGAAAAATAGTGTTTAGACCACATCCTAGAAATTTCGAATGGGTACAATTTTTACCTAATCTTGGAATTGATATACATATTCCTATAAAAATACAAGGAAGTTATGATGATTTTAATCATAATGATGATTTACAAAATGCATTTTGTGTTTTTTCACCTTGCAGCAATCCAGGAATTCAAGCAGCTCTTGCAGGAATACCAGTTTTTACAGATTCCGATAGTCTTGCCTATGATATCTCTAATAAGAAACTTGAAAATCTATCTGATCCTAAATTACCTGATAGAAAAGAATGGCTTGTTAAAATTTGTCATACCGAATGGCTATTGGAAGAGATCGAAACAGGGTTGCCACTGCAAAGAATACTTGACATCTAGACTAGTATATAATATAATACTCTAATGACAACCGATCTTTTTTTTATAAATTTAATTTTTGAATTCAATAATCTTAAAGATTCCTTAGTGTCTAAGAGAGATAAGAAAATACTACTTAGTTTATATCGTCTTATTCAAGGCACTACGTTTATTACCAAAAATCAAGGAGATTTATTACTAAAAATTTTAAAAGAAAATAGTGAAATTCTTAAAATTAAAAAAAATGATATTGATAATTTTTTATTAGCTCCTACTTGGTCAAAAAAATTTAGATTAGTAGAAAGCTCTAAAAAAATCTATCTTAAAAAAGACAATTTTGACGAATTCTTTATAGAATTTAGCTTTAATAGTAAGATTAAAAAAACGTTATTTGAAATTTTAAACAAAGGAGATTATAATGTTCGGCAAATCAGCTCAACAGTATATTCTCTCACCCTTACAGAAAAAAATTTATATCAATTAATAAAAGGACTAGAGCCTTATAAATTTCAAATAGAGGAAAAATTGCTGAATTTTTATAAAGAAATTGATAATATTATCAAAAATAAAGATTTATATATAGACGAACTAAATGGTAGGAAAAAGTTTTTCAGTCATTTAGAAAATGAAATTGGAGTGGAAAATATTGAGTTTGAAAGTTTTTTATTAGACCGAAGATTTAGGTATGCATACTCTCGTCCTTTGAATAAAACCCCCGAAAATTTACTAGATTTAATAGTAAATAGACCTAAAACAAAAATATGGATTGATCGAAATAAAATTGAACTAGAAGAAATTTTAAAAATCCTTAATCATCTTAAAAGATTTCCTATTCTTTGTGCGTTAGATCAAAATCACAATCGAGCATGTTTCGAACAGTTAATAAACTTATATAAAATTTTGGTAGATTTAGAAAAAAATTGCGGAGTTTATTTTAGACTTGATTCTGACCAAGGAACGGAATTTAATCAATTCATAAATCAAAATAAATTAAATCGATTACTTGACAAAAGTTCAGATTGTGTTATAATATCTAATAATAAGTTGCCTAAATTTTTCATAAATTCTAATTGGTATCCAAGAACTGTGATTAGTTTTGCTAACAATTTTGTTAATAATAAACCTAGTGTTTGGTGTAATGAAGTCGATCTAATAATTTATTATACCGAAAAACAACCTATAATAAGTGATACTCATGCCGTCGTGTAAATTAATAATAAAAGACGAAGTAAATCTAAAAATTGACGGATTGCCTGTAGAGATTCGTAGAAAACTTAGTAATACTTTTAAGTATGTTGACCCTACTGCTAGATATCGCCCGGCTTATAAATTAGGCAGATGGGATGGTACTATATCATTATTTGGTCTGGGAGGAAATGGGTACATACATCAATTACCTAAAATTTTAGATGTTTTAGAAAACAATAATTTTGATATAGAAGAAATAGTAGATTATCGAAATAACCTAAATTTTGTATTTCCAAAAATAAAAGAAGATTTTTGGGGAGAAAAAGTATGGCCTCAAGGACACAGATTCGAAGGACAACCTATCAGATTAAGAACAGATCAAGTGGAAGTTATTAATAAATTTTTAGAAAATCCGCAATGTTTACAAGAGATTGCTACAGGATTTGGTAAAACTATTACAACTGCTACTCTAAGTAAAATTTGTGAACCTTATGGTAGAACTATAACAATTGTCCCTAATAAAAGCCTGGTTGAACAAACTGAAGAAGACTTTGTAAATGTAGGACTAGACGTTGGTGTATATTATGGAGACCGTAAAGAGTTAGGTCGAACACATACAATATGTACTTGGCAAAGTCTTAATATATTAGATAAAAAAAGTAAAGAACAGGAGCAAGACATTGTTACATTAGCCGAATTTTTAGATGGAGTAATTACAGTAATTGTAGATGAAGTTCATATGGCTAAGGCTAATGTTCTAAAAAATCTTCTTACACAAAATTTATGTAATGCTGCTATTCGTTGGGGATTAACGGGAACTATACCAAAAGAAGATTATGAAAATCAAGCTATATTTGCCAGTATAGGTCCCGTTGTTCATAAAGTGAGTGCTCATGAATTGCAAGAAGCAGGAGTATTAAGTAATTGTCATGTTAATGTCGTACAATTAGTAGACTTGCCTGAATTCAAAAGTTATGCTGAAGAATTAAAATATCTTGTCACTAATAAGGATAGAATGAGCTATATTGGTAAATTAATTGAAACAATTAGCCAAAGCGGGAATACTTTAATATTGGTCAATAGAATAGACACGGGCAAATTCCTAATTGATAATGTAAAAGATAGCGTGTTTATATCAGGCGAAGTAAAAACAAAAGATAGAAAAGAAGAATATGATGAAGTGGCGATTGCTGATAACAAGATTATTGTGGCGACTTATGGTGTGGCCGCTGTGGGTATTAATATCCCTCGTATTTTTAATCTGGTTCTTTTGGAGCCCGGAAAAAGCTTTGTTAGGGTTATACAATCGATTGGGCGAGGCATTAGACGTGCTGAAGATAAAGATTTCGTACAAATCTGGGACATTACAAGTACCTGTAAGTTTGCCAAAAAACATCTTACACACCGAAAAAAATTTTATAAGGAAGCAAAATATCCTTTTACACAGGAAAAAGCAGACTGGAACTAATTATGCAGATTTTAACACTAGATAATAATTCATTTGATTTAAATAACCTTCCAGACGAAATAGACGAGGATCTACGATTTGCAGTACTAGATAACAGTGACCCAATTAATCCTGACTTCTTTTTTATTCCGTTAATATTTCTTGAAAGTTTTAATAGTCCAGCTATGGTATTAAAAATTGGAGAATACGAAATTACCATGCCCATAGATTGGAGTATAGCTGTAGGGGATAGTACTAGCGCATGTGATATAGAAATACTACCACTAACTAGTCTTAATGATAGAGGCTTTGAAGCTTTTTGTTTTAATCCTTTAACTGGATTTAAAATAGAATTTCATAAAATCGAAATTATAAATTTTTATAATGATGTAAAATGGTATTTCCCTAAAATGAGAAACAATCAATTGTTAGCCGTACCTATAAATAATGATCCTAAACCTTTATGTGCCTACTTTGTTAAAGAAGTTAGTAGGCAAAGCGAGTTGGTTAATTTAAGTAAAATACTATAGAGGACATATATGATAGCAGGTAAAATATGGGGCAAAACCGAATTGATAGAAGCTAATGGAGTGTTAGAATTTCATCGGATTGAAATTAAAAAAGGTGGTGTATGTAGTAAACACAAACATAAGCACAAATGGAATGGGTTTTTTGTTGAGCGAGGATGTTTACTAATTCGTGTCTGGAAAAATAATTATGAGTTAGTGGATGAAACTATTGTAAAAGAAGGACAATACACAAAAGTGGCACCTGGTGAATATCATCAATTCGAAGCCTTATCAGACACTACGGCATTTGAGCTATATTGGGCACAATTTGATCATGATGACATTGAAAGAGAAACCGTGGGTTATTCTAAAGATTGATGAAAAAACAATCTAAAATTTATCCTAACACTGATACAATTTCTAAAAGGAAAGTTAATGTAGAAGGTGTAGAAGAATTATGGTGGGTGAATGTTGATACAAAAGCATTTCGATATCCACTTGAAGAATGGATAAAAGATAAAAACAATTTTCTAAAAAATGTTAAACAACGACGATTAGTTATTCAGGCAGGAGGAAATTGTGGAATGTATGCTAGATTTTATGGAAACTATTTTGACAAGGTGTATTCGTTCGAGCCTGAACCTAATAACTTTAGATGTTTGAAACTTAATTGTACAGATGAAAAATATGAAATTTATAATGTAGGATTAGGAAAATCAAATGGTAATGCACTTGTAATACATCCTAGTAATAATAAACGAACTAATATGGGTGTTTGGAGAACAATTGAAAATCCTCAAGGCAATGTCAGACTAATAAGTGTAGATAGTCTTAACTTACCCTATTGTGATTTGATACATTTAGATATAGAAGAATTTGAACCTTTTGCTTTGGCTGGTGCAGAAAAAACAATTAAAAAACATAAACCGGTAATTATTTTAGAAGAAGGTCACGGCGAAGATGTCGCTATGTCATATGGGTATAAATTAGTGCAAAAATGTACAAATGATTGGATTTATCTATATGAATGATGTAACCTTAGTCATTACTACACATAACAGAACAGATCTTTTAGAAAAAACTTTGCTATCGTTTTTCAAATTTAATACCTATCCAATTAGTCAAACTATTATTATAGAAGATAGTGGTATAAAACAAAATTTTAAACAGGTTAAAAGACTTGTTTCGGGACCTTTACTTATAATAGAAAATTCAACTAATTTAGGTCAAATTGCTAGTATTGATAAAGCTTATGAAAAAGTAACTACTGATTTTATTTTTCATTGTGAAGAGGATTGGGAATTTTATAACTCAGGATTTATAGAAAAAAGTTTTGAAATACTGAATACAAATGATAAAATTTTTACTGTATGGTTACGATCACACACTGATACTAAAAATCATAAAATAGATACCTCCTATTCTTATCCTTTAGAAAATGATTATTATTATCTAATGGATAGAGATCATAAGAAAGTTTGGTGCGGTTTTACTTTAAATCCTGGTCTAAGACGAACTAGAGATTGTATGATATTGCATCCATATAATCTACAAAAAGTAAAAATCATAAAAAATGGTCTTGAAATTATGGGAGAAATAGATCTTTCTATTTACTATAAAGACCTAGGTTACTGCGGAGCCATAACTAGTAAAGCAGACGGTTATGTAAGACATTTAGGAGGAAAACGGCACGTTCCACTGCCGTGGCAAAAATGAAATCTTTAGTTATTAGATTAAAAAATATAGATACTAGTGAAAGTTTGGCCAACGATTGCATCGAATCGGGTAAGCGATTAGGCTTGGACATTGAAAGATTTGATGGTATTTTTGGAGACGCTGTTTTACCCTATATCAAATATAATCTGAAAATACATCAAGGCCCTGCTAAAATGAAAAAGAATAGATTAGGAGTACTTGGATGTCTCGCAAGTCATTTTACTCTATGGAAGCAGAGTGTTGAAACTAATGAAACTTTATGCATATTTGAACACGATGGAATTTTACTGAGACCGATACCTTTAAATATTGAAAATTTATTTGATGAATTTTTATTATTAGATCCTTATAATAAATTTAGTCAAGGATATAAAGATTTACATTTAATAGAAAAAAACGAAGAACTAATAATTAAAGAATACCAAAGTCCGGACTCTAGGCAAAAATATAACATAAAAAATGAATATGCTATGGGTTTGCAATCTTATATAATTAAACCTAAAGCTGCATCTAAACTTATTAAACATATATATGAACATGGATTTGTTCCGGCAGATATGCAATGTAATAAAGATATTGTCAATCTACAAACGATTTTTCCGGCTAGGGCATCTATAAATAAAATATTCTACAATAATAAAGAAAAAATGCTAGAATTGAGTACCACACATAGGATTTGGTAATGGGTCAACTGAAACCAGGTGCTTCTTACATTTACGAAAGCCCAGACGGCGGAAAAACTATCTACGCACGAGAATTTGAAAGCAATCATAAACAATTAATAGGATATCAGTACGATATTAATAATAATCATATAAATCCTATTAGCCCAGGTCAACTAGACTTTGAAGATCATATACTATGGAATGAAATAAGACAGGCTGCGAAAACCAATCCCGCTTTACAAAAGGCCATGGATCGTGTTAAACTAATATATAGACTATCAAAAGATGATCCAAAATGAGTGAAAAAATTGAACTTAAAGAAAAATTAGCTGCACTTGATCTTAACGCAAAACAATTCTGGAATGAACTAAATGAAGAACAACAAAAAGCATTAAAGTCAGAATTTTTTATACTGAATCGTTATGCTAGTAGTGTGAAGACTAATAAAAAAGATATAAAGGAACATTATATATTAGTTGTGAATGAATATTTCAATAAGAATTGGAATGATCTTCAAAAACATCCAAAGTTAATGTGGTTATTGCTAGCTATGTGCGGGCATGAATCTAAGCAAATATTTTTTCACGAATGGATTGGTTTTAAGAAAAAAGATTCCTCAAATTCAAAATTAGTAAAATTTCTGTCAGAGGTTTATCCTAGTTATAAAACTGACGAAATAGAACTTTTAGCAAAGATAACATCTAAAAATGAAGCTAAAGAATTAGCTAGACAACATGGTATTGAAGATAAAGAAATTGAAAAAATGTTCTAAACATGATAAATTTTATTGTGACCAAGTATCAATGCAAATATTGTTTAAGTAACTTTACACAAGAAAAAACTCTTGCTGTTCATATGTGTGAACAAAAAAGACGGCATTTCGCTAAAAATGAAAAATCAACATTAGCAGGATTTCAAACTTATAATCGTTTTTATCAGCTTACACAAAATATCAAAGAAAATAAAACTTTTGATGAGTTCGCTAAAAGTTCTTACTATAACGCATTTGTAAAATTTGGTAGCTTTTTATCGAATGTTAATCCTTTATACCCAGACCAATTTATAGATTATGTGGTAAAAAGTGGTGTCAAACTTGACCACTGGACGAAAGAAGGATTATATGAAAAATATATTATTGAATTGATTAAAACAGAACATGTTGAAACTGCACTTGAAAGATCAATTAAGTATATGGAAGACTGGGCTAAAGATAATTCAAGTGTTTGGAATCATTACTTTAATTACGTAAGTACTAATCGAGCTACTTATGATATTAAAGATGGAAAAATTAGCCCATGGTTGATTCTAAACTGTTCAACAGGTAAGCTATTACTATCTAATATGAGAGATGATCAGCTTTCTTCTATAAGTAATATTATAGATCCTGAGTTTTGGGTTAGAAAGTTTAAAAAACAGTCCTTTGACTTAGATCTAGTAAAGCGCATAGTTCAGGAGGCAAACCTATGAATGTTGAATCACATCTTATAGAAGCAACTATAAACATGGAAATTATTCTTTCCGAAACAGATAAAAGTGTATATGTAAAATTAAGTGGTTTTGCCACCGTAGATGATGCAGATAATTATGCAGAATATCTTACAGATCATCTTCCTTTAATGTTGTTCCACTCAGAGGTAAAGCATTAATATGCCAGATATTGATATAGATTTTATAGATAGAGATAGTATTTTACAACATATTAAACATATTCAAGCAGCTAGAACAGATAATGGAAATTTAATAAAACATAATACGGGTATATATGTTCAAGATATTCCCTATGACGTAATATCTAATCTAGCTAGTATTGACTACAAAGAAGCAGAAGATAGAGGATATTTTAAAATAGACTTTCTTAATGTAAATGTTTATAAAGGTGTTAAAAATGAACAACATCTTATTCAACTTATGGAGACTGAACCACTATGGGATTTACTGGAACAGGACGACTTCGTCAATTTGCTATTTCACGTCAACGGACATGGTTCGATCTTAAGAGAAATGAAACCAAAAACGATAGACCAACTAGCGGCAGTTTTGGCCCTGATACGCCCTGCGAAACGTTATCTGATTGGCAAAGATTGGACTACGGTGATGAACGAAGTATGGATGAAACCCGATACCGATGAGTATTTTTTTAAAAAATCACATGCTATTGCTTATGCTATGGCTATTGTGGTGCAAATGAATTTTATTTGCGAATCGATTAGCTACGAATATTAATTACTTTTTTACAGCTCGTATTAGCTGTACTTGTCGTCTTTTTACCCTTTTTAGAGTCATATTCATTAGATTAACTGTTGGTCCTAATATTACTCTAACATCCTTGCTATTGAAAGTTTTAATAGCATATCTGAAAGGATCGATCTCTTTACGACAAAAAATATTAATAGGTATTTGTCGATTACTTTCCCACCACCATACTTCACCTATTTCTAATAATCCTGTTTTTTCTTCTGGACTACGCAAATTGTTAAGATCAAAAAAACTGGTCACATGTTGATCCTGATTAATTATTATACCTACATACTCTTCATCACCATAATGCAATACTGAAATAAAAGGTAATTGATCTTGAATATTCTGTCTTAGTTTGGCCATATAAATACAATAGAGATATTATCCATGCAAAAAATATCAAATTATTTATATCCGAACCGAATCGACCTCACCCTAGACTTGAGTCCGAATATACAGGAGTATAAAATCGTGTACCAACGAAGATTTAAAATTTATAAAGGTTTTAAAAACGATCTGCTACTTGATGTTAAAAATAGTGATCAAAAAAGAATTGATGTCTCTAATAAAACTTTAAAATTTAAATTATTAGATCAACATAACCAAGAAATTTATACAGCAACAGCATCGCATTCATCTACTCCAGGATTAAGCACTGTTGTGATACCTTCTTCGGCATTGTCTAATCTTAAACCACAATTTTTAAAATACAGCGCATATATAGAAAATAACGATGCCTCTCTTACTCCACTTTATGGAGACACACAATTTGGACTAACTGGTACTATTGAATTGTTAGATGAAGGGTTAAAACAAGATTTACCAGAAATCTTTATCTACGCTTTTAATTATCAATTGGATGGCAATGTACAACCTTATGCTAAAAAATACTACAGCGAAGCAGCTCTAATTAATCCTTTAAATGATATCACTGGTAATCCTGTAGTTAATTTTGATTTTTATTTTTTAAATTTAGACGGGTCAGTAAGTGTTCAATTTACAAAAGATGCAGTAGTACAAACCGAATCTGTCTGGACAAATATCGAAACTTTTACCGTAGGCTCGAGTACAACCAATTTAACTAAAGCTTATTCAGATCCTACATATAATAAAGATATCGTTTGGGCAAGAATATATTATGTTCTAACAGCTAATACAACCGGAAAAATAGACAAAGTGAGAATTAGAAGATAAAATAGCTCTATGAGCTTGATCATAGATACTGTTAGACAAAATTTACCTTACCGTCATAAAAATACTCCAAGCGGTTGGATTAGTTTCAATGCCATATGTTGCCATCATAACGGCAATAGTAAAGACACAAGAAACAGAGGAGGTATGATCTTTAACGGTGACAGTATAAGCTATCATTGCTTTAATTGTCAGTTTAAAACTAGCTGGCAACCAGGAAGAACAATTACTCCAAAATTTAAAAAAATGCTTCAGTGGTTAGGAGTCAATGACGATCTTATTACTAAATGCTCGTTAGAAAGCTTGAAATTAAAAAGAGAGTTAGAAAAAACCGAATACCAATCATACTTACCAAATTTTTCTATGCGAGAATTGCCTGAGC
>Ga0214923_10005557_pt1 | contig 14612 bp, 11 predicted proteins | sample LL1510_MetaG_FD_177993 | JGI IMG/M metagenome (GOLD analysis project Ga0214923, IMG submission 177993) | Freshwater microbial communities from Lake Lanier, Atlanta, Georgia, United States - LL-1510 | ecosystem: Environmental > Aquatic > Freshwater > Lake | place: USA: Georgia | collected... | reverse complement strand
TTACCACTTATGTCCCTCTCTGCGTTTTGTGCACGATCAATCTCATCTGACAGGTTACCACTTATGTCCCTCTCTGCGTTTTGTGCACGATCAATCTCATCTGACAGGTTACCACTTATGTCCCTCTCTGCATTTTGTGCACGATCAATCTCAGACGCCAAGTTATCACTAACATCTTTTTGGGCATTGTCTATCGCGTCTTTTAAGTCGTTGAACAATGTACTCTCAGCATTAGTGGCACGAGTAACCTCATTAGCCAAGTCAGTTGCTAAGTCGGATTCGGCATCTTTGGCACGTTGTATCTCACCAGATAAGTCTGCTCTGAGTCTCACGTCAATATTAGTGGCACGCTCAATTTCACCTGATAGGTCTCTTGTTAGTCTGTCCTCAATACCAGTGGCGCGAGTCCTTTCATTGTAGATAGCAGTGGCGGAACTTGAATCATTAACTGCAATTGCATATATTATATCACTAACATCTGTTGCTTGGGTAGTTTTTAACAAATCATTAAGAGTCTGTAATTTGTGTAGAGTGTTTCCACATAAATCGGCACCATCAATAAGATTATTGATTGCGTTATTAAGATATTCCACGTTTACTACTGAGTTTACGTCTAAGATGTTAGCCGTGGGGGCATGGGTCATACCATTCAAATTAATGTTACCATTGATCACAGATGTAGTTCCTGCAGCAATATTGAGAGCTGAATTTAAACTAAAAGATGAGCCAGGAGCGATGTTAATTGTTGACCCAGCAGCGATGTTAAGTTCTGAACCGGATGCGAGATTGAGTGCAGATCCGGAAACAAAATTGGCAGTACCAAGTATCACGGCGGAGTTATCCTTTACAGTGGCTGCGTTGCCAAGGTAGAGTGTAGTGCTTTGATGCGAGAGCGTCATTGTATATACTCTTACTATACAATTTTATTCACAAAGTTTTTTGTAGTATCAATGAATCTTGTCTGAAAAGAATATCTGCATTTATCATTTGTGAAAACTGTCGGAACTTATAAATTCATATTTGTATAAGAAGAACATATGGTAAGCTAGATATTAATTTCTCTTACTGATGAATAAAAATAAACGCGCCGAAAAAAAGAATCTATAATTATCTATAATTATTATGCCTAAACCTATTCGGGATCCTGGTTATTCATGTATCTTTTCGGGTGGCCATTTTTTGCTTCATTAAAAATATACTGACCATTTTTGATCATTATATTTTTTCTTTTTCCCGGTATTTTTTTGAGAATAGACCTTAAGGTCTATCCGAGGATACAAATCTTCGTTAGACCCATATCCTTTCCGTGGATAAATATATTTATCCCCGAATAGAGATTAACGTCTACTGAAAAAATATCCAGAAATATCATTCACTGAAGCGTTCATAGAGTTGAATGACATGTCAATCATCTTTGTATAATTACTCAATGTTATATTCATATCACTAATTTGTCTTTCTATTGATCCCAGTGTAATATTGATATAAGTAGAATAGTTGTTTGTTTCCGGATTCTGATTCTCTCCATTCAAAAAGTATCCAGAAATAACATCCATTGAACTACTCAGAGCATTCAACGAGATATCCGTTCTTCTTGAATAATTGAAAATCGCCGCATTTGCATTATTAATTTCTATCTGTAATGTGTCGTAGGATGCGTCTATTATGGAGGAACCTATATTGTTACTTCCAGGTGTAGAGACTTGCTGTCCATTGAAAAAGTATCCAGCCATATTGTTTACAGAGCTGTTCAGATTGTTGAATGATGAATCCATGATCGTCGCATAATTATTTAATTTTGCATTTATAGCATTCACTTGATTACGTAATGAATTCAACAAATCATTGATGTCGGAAGAATTATAAGAATATGTGTATATAGTTTCTCCGGCTGTCATTGGATAAGTTATCTCTTGCCCATTGAAAAAGTATCCATACATACCATTCATTGTCACTTTCAGATTGTTCAATGATGAATCCGACACGCTTGCGTAATTATTTATTGTTTCATCCAGATTATCAATTTGTCTTTGTAATGACAATAATGACTCCATTGAATATGATGAAGGCTTCGTATTACTGCTTCCATCTCTTACCATCTGCTCACCATTGAAGAAGTAACCAGAAATATCATGTATTGATCCATTCAGTGAATTTAATGATGAATCCATAATCATTACATAATTATGTATTGTCGTATTCAAAATATTGATATCTAACTGTAATGACCTCAATGATGCGTCTATGTTGGAAGATTGCGTATCTTCTATATTTGATGAGATCGGTTGTTCATTGAAAAAATAACTATAAATATCATTCATTGATGCGTCCAGAGTATTCAATGATGAATCGGATACGCTCGTATAATTTCTTATTGTTGTGTTTAGATTATTGATTTGTCTCTGTAATGACCCGACTGACTCACCTGAAAAATAAGAATTTTCATTTCCGGTGTTTACTGGGTCCGGCTTCTCTCCACTGAAAATGTATTGATAAATACCGTTCAATGATACATCTGTTTGACTGACATAATTATTGAATTTGGTATTTTGACTATTCAATAGACCTTGTAATATATTCAATGATGCGTCCGTAGTTATTTTGTATGTATTTTGTGCATTTATCTGTGCTGTTATTTGGTTTTGTAAATCGTTTATTCGTGATGTTAAAGCATCTAAAGCTGTCTGGAGGTCTCCGCTCGGAAGATGTACACCGTTAGTAACATATAAATTACTACAGTGCGAATCTCCTTGTACCTTTATGCTTCCGGTGCGGTTTATGATGTCACCACCACTAACGTCTAAAAAACCTTTGACATAGGTTTGTCTAAATTTATTTGCATATATTATTTCTAACCATCCAGACATTTCAAAAAATTAAATCTTATATATTATGCCTATTTTTTCATTCACCCGAGGTTATTCTAATTTACTTTATTACTTTATTATTCTTTGAAAAGAGAAAGAGAATAATTCGGTGTAGATTTGCAAATAATAAATATTAGTATAACTTATAGAAAGTGTTAAAATGGAGATTCCGTCTCTTTGTATGCCTTCCAAAGTCTATTTAGTATTATCATTATTGGGGATTGCTTTTTCTCTTTTTGTTGGCTTTTCTTTTTTCGTGTTTGCTGTTAATATTTTTTTTACTTTTTTATGGGCATGGATACTCAATTGGTTATGTAATAAGGGTTATTCTTCTATTTCATGGTTACTAGTTTTGCTACCTTTTTTATTATATATGGTTTACGAATTGGGTGTGTTTTTTTTGACATTATATAATAATTCAACAACTACTACTAAAATGCCAACGGTTCTTCCTAATCCAACAACAACTACTACTAAAATGCCCATGGCTATCCCTTCTGTTATCCCCACTGCACGTTGATAACTAACTATTCGGCTATATATTCGTCGCCGTGTTTTTAATCTCTATTCGTGGATAAACATATTTATCCACGAAAAGGATATGGGTTATCCTGATTTTTTTAAGCGAAGCGAAATCCATTTGGGGGACTATGGCTAGAATCTAGATCTTGCGTTTCGTTTTATTACGAATAGTCTTTCGTTTTTTTTTATATTTTCGTTTACTATATTTACCGCCGGATTTTTCTTGTGTTGTAACTACTCGTTTTAACGTATTTCCAATTGATCCTAACGTTTTTCTAACTAATTTTTTACGCTTGTCCCATTCAGAATCAGACAATAATGCCATTACGTGCTCTCCATATGCTTTCTTATCTTTATCATGTTTATCATATGTGAGAAGTTGCGCAAAATAGTATGGCGTTTCGCCTGTATATTGTCCTTCTTTTCTACCAGAGGCAAATCTAATATCTTTACATTTCATATACAATACTTTTCCCTCTTCATCAATCAATTCTTTGATAATATCATCACTTAACCTTCGTCTAATCGCTAAATGCAAAGGTGTATACCCTAAATCGGTTCGGCAAGTTAATGATGATGGTTCTATCTCAACCATTCTTTTGATAATATCATAACTTAACTTTTTATCAACCGCTAAATGCAAAGGTGTATCTCCAACACCGTTTCGGCAAGTTAATGATGATGGTTGTGCTCTCTCAATCAGATCATTAATTTTTTCCTCATCTGAGTTTTCAATCGCTGAATACAATTCGCCGCTCATACTAATATATTAATATTTTATTTTTTTCCTCAATGTTAAATATTCTTTAATCTCTATTCGCGGATAAATGTATTTATCCACGAAAAGGATATGGGTTATCCTGATTTTTTTAAGCGAAGCGGAATCCATTTGCATTTTGCGAAGCTTAAAAAACACGGATAGACATTAAGCTTCGCGAAATCCATTTGGGGGACTATGGCTAGAATCTAGATCTTGCGTTTCGTTTTATTACGAATAGTCTTTCGTTTTTTTTTATATTTTCGTTTACTATATTTACCGCCGGATTTTTTATCAACTTCTCCTGTTAACGCATTTCTAACTGATCCGTACACATTTCTAACTGATGATCCAAACCTATCTGTAATACTACCCTTATGCTTATCTAACAATTTTATTATACGCGTTCTATAACCCCAATCACTAGTTTCAGCTGCAATACGACGCGCCACATCGTATGGCGTTTCGTATTTCTTATCTGTGAGACTCAATGATTTATTATTTTCATCAATCATTTTCTCAATAATACGATCAGGTAATTTATTTTTAATCGCAATATGCAAAGGTGTATCGCCATTGTTGTTTTGGACAGTTAATGATTCTTGGTCAAGCAGTTTATCAATAATATCAACACTTGAACCATTTTCAATCGCTAAATGCAATTTTTCAATCGCTAAATGCAAAGGTGTATTGCCATCATTATTTGTGACTGTTAATGATTCTGGGTTAATCAGTTGAGTAATAATACCAACACTTAAATTTGTTTTAAAATTTGTTTTAATCGCTAAATGCAAAGGTGTATCGCCATTATTGTTTTTGACAATTGATGATCCATCGTAAATCAGGTTAGTAATAATACCAACACTTAAATTTTTTTTAATCGCTAAATGCAAAGGTGTATCGCCGTAATTGTTTTGGAGAGTTAATGATTTTAATGATTTTGGGTTATCTGGGTTAATCAATGTTTTAATAATATCATCACTTTTACCCATGATAATCGCTAAATGCAAAGGTGTATTTAGATTATAGTTTTGGACAGTTAATGATTCTGGGTTAAACAATTTATAAATAAAATCATCACTTCTACTTTCATGATCCTTAATCGCTAAATGCAAAGGTGTATCGCCATAATTGTTTTGGACAGTTAATGATTCTTGGTCAAGCAGTTTATCAATAATATTAACGCCTTTACCCGTGCTAACCGCTAAATGCAAAGGTGTATAGCCGTCATCGTTTGGGGCAGTTTTGGCAGTTTTTGATTGTAGTTCAATCAGTTTATTAATAACTTCATCAGGAGCGCCAAGTCTAAACGCAATATGCAAAGGTGTTTCTTTTTTAATATCATCCTGCTCATTAACTTGATCTTTAGCTTTACCTTGATCTTTAGCTAAATATGCTTCTATCACGTCTAAGGTCGCGTTTTCTAGCAATAAATGATGAAATGGAAAATTTTTTGGATATTCTTCCATTTTTTTTTTATATTCGTAATCCTGAAAACGTGCAATTTCGTTATCCTGTTCTTTTTTAAGAGCTTGAATATCTTGTTCACTTTGTTTTTGTCTTTTTACAACAGGTGTTTTATATGAACGGTTCATAGACTGTACTCCTAGCGCGGCTCCAAATCCTAAACCCATATTTATAAAATATAACAATATTTTATTTGGAAATCTATATATACGTCATTGTTTGGTTGGAATATATTTTCATAGATGGTATATTCGGTAGGTGACATTTTTCTTTTATATGGTCATATCTTTGTCTTTTTATCTCTATTCGTGAAAAAACGGTTTTTGTAAAATTGACTGCCTTTTTTGAGGTATTCTTATTCTCATAGATCTCACCCTTTATTTCCATTATAATTTCCATTATAATTTGTATTGTATGTTTGCTATCATGCTACGATCTATTACTCGCTGTTCTCTTTGTGGACAATTTGGCCATAACCGCCGGACATGTGGGTCCCGTGGAGTTTCTACTATTGTTCCCACATTGGGTGGTCGTGTAAGTAGTCGTGTTCTTCGTCTTCAAGAAAAACAGCGTGAATTGGAGGAGGCGGAGCGGTCGGTTCTTAAAACAATGAATGATGAGATGATGCATCTTTTGGTTTTAGTGATGGATGAAATCCGTTTGCGTTTTCCTGTTGTTGCCGATGCGGATGTATTCTTGAAAGAGATTCAATCGCACGTGAAAAGCCATTCCTCGCGGATGAGTTCTCTTCGGGCGAATTCCGACCGACGTATGTTATTAGGGAAACTTATAGTGTATCTTGAGCTATACTATAATAGGTTGGTTCAAGCAGACGATGTTGTGTTTGTGGAAGAAGAATTTGTGGAGGAAGAATTTGTCATGGTTATTCCCACTTTCAAAACCTGGACTGTGAAGACCGAGTTTCAACCTTGTTGTAATACTTCGGATTGCTCTGAGTGTCCTGTTTGTTACGAGCAGGTCAATAAGAAAAAAATGACGACGAATCAATGTGGGCATGGGGTCTGTTCCGATTGTTTGATTGATTTTATAAAAGCTCAACAAAAAAAGGGTGTGGTACCCGCGTGTGTTCTCTGTCGCGCCGTTGTATCCAAGATTGAATTTTGTAGTCCAATTACCTATAACAAATTCTTGCGTGTATTTCCAGAGAAAGTATCTGTCTGATTGTTTGCCAATTGAACGACTAGGATCAAAAAATACCTCACCATATTTGGTCAGGTATTTTTTCCAGGCCTATTTTGGACCCTGAGAATACAACTGTACTTTGTAAAATTGAACATCTTTTTTGGAAAAGAATTCAAGGCATCAATTACCAAGTCAATATTATCAAAATCTTATCAAAATCTTATCAAAATCGTTATTATAATATGTCGCACTCTATTGCCGATAAGAAGCTTACTATTGAAATTCCCGATTGTAATTATCGCTTACCATCTGACCCATTGTATTCTACTAGTTCGGGGTTTAGGGCTACCTGTTGTCCGGTTGGCGGAGCCGGTATAAATAATAAGCTACATGAGAATCCTCCCTTTCAGAGCCTCTTTATAAATCACCTGCATCGTGATTTTACCAACGAAACCCTTCTGAAAAACTTTGTTGAGAACTTTTGTGTTTTCGGTAAGGTTCGTCGTGTTGATATTAGTAGTAAGCCTGAAATGGCGCCGTATTCCATGGCTTTCATCCATATGGAGTATTGGTTTGATAACACGAATGTGGAATTACTGTTTCACTCCATTGGATCGTACAAGTCTTTTGAAACCCGTGGTGCCGAAGTCAAATTAGAATCTGGTCTGTATGAATTTATTACTTTGAAGGATATCACAAAGGCATATCGTGGTCATAAGTCCGAGTCGTTTGTTCCTTGGGATGTGTATAAGACATTGAAGTTTTCACATGTTGAAGAAAAAGATAGTAGAGATATGGGAAAGCTCAACTATATTCGTTTCCAAGAGAATAAGACGCCTATTCCTGAGACGACCATGAATATTCACCAACTTGCCGCCGGACTTGCTAAGTCAGAGTCAGAGGTTGGTGCGTTGCGTGATTTGGTGAATAGTCAAGCAGATAAGATAGATTTGTTAGAAAAACAGGTTAGTAAGTTGCTCCATTTGTTTTTGAGCAATGAATATGATCGTGAATTCTAAGGTTGGTGTTCTATGGAAAAAATATTGTAAAAAAATAGTGTAAATACTGTAGTTACCGTAATTATGTATATATTGTATTTTTTTCTTTCAAAAATTGAACCTCTTTTTACCTTGAGCTTTTTCATAATAAAAGAATCTAAGATTATATCTATAATATTGTTATGGAGAATCCTGTTATTGACTTGACTATAGATGATAATGCAGTTGAGGTTCCTTTAACGAATACATTGGCGCCCGCACCTATAGCCATTGGAGGAGGTTCAAAGAAAAAATCGGCGACCAATGATACTTGTGATATTTGCGCAGAAAAATTCAATAAGACCACTCGTGAGATGATTGACTGTACATTCTGTCAGTTTGTCGCTTGTAAGACCTGCTGTCAGACCTATATACTCAATTCAACACAACCTTGTTGTATGAGTCCCGAATGTGCAAAGCCCTGGCCTCGTAAGTTCATCAATGAGCATTTCTCCCAATTGTTTGTGAATAAAACCCTTAAAAAGCATCGTGAGAATGTGCTGTTTGATCAGGAGCGCGCATTGCTCCCCGCCACTCAGCCTCTCGTAGAGCGTGAGATTCGTAAAGAGGCTATTGTAGCTGAAATTAGTGAACTTCGTAATCAACAAATGGCTATTCAGCGACAGATCAATGCATTGCGTCGTGAATTATGGGCTGGTGGAGTAGCTCCCGCAGCTTCTTCTGAGCGTGCTACTTTTGTTCGTGCCTGTCCCGATGGAGAATGCCGTGGATTTCTGAGTTCGCAATGGAAATGTGGTATTTGTGCCAAATGGGCCTGTCCTGATTGCCATGTGGTCAAGGGTATGGAACGCGATTGTGAACATGTCTGTAATCCCGATGATGTTGCTACGGCGACCCTTTTGGCGAATGATACCAAACCCTGCCCTAGCTGTGGTACGGGAATCTTCAAGATTGAGGGTTGTGACCAAATGTGGTGTACCGGGTGTAATACTGCATTCAGTTGGAGGACTGGGCGTATTGAGAGTAATATCATCCATAATCCCCACTATTTTGAGTGGGTTCGGCGAACGGGTGGGAATGCCGACCGGCCATTGAATGAGGTTCGCTGTGGGCATGAAATAACACATCATACTGTGCGTGATATTCGGGCGATTCTAGTTGCTTCGTCCGTTGAGGGTGCCAGGTCATTGATGAATACTTTAGAGACGACTTGCCGGCATCTGATCCATAATCGCCAGGTGGAGCTCCCCCGGTATGAGTATAACTATGTGCAGAATAATCAAGACTTGCGTATTCAGTATATGCGTAATCAGATTTCCGAGGAGAAGTTCAAATTGGTTTTACAGCGTAATCAGAAGCGACATGAGAAGAACCGTGAGGTGGGGTTGGTTCTACAGATGTTATGTAATTCGGCGACGGATATTCTCTTGCGGTTTGTTCAAGAGATTCAGCAGCGTGAATGGAAGGGTTGCCGTAAGACACTTGATGAGCTCAAATTGATTGTCAATTATGCGAATGAATGTTTTGTGGATATTTTTAGAACCTATAATTGTAAGGCTATTTATGTGAAGCCAAATTTGGAACTAACTACTATTGCTATTCGGCATTTTGGGTAAGAGAGAAGGGAAAAGAAAGGGAAAGGGAAAAGGAAAAGGAAGAAAAAGAAAAGTCATGAAATCATATAAATATAAAGGGTCTCTATATGTTAGTTATAAAAACACCTCTTTTTTTATTTGGCCTTTCTTTGTTTGTGAATAGTTATAAGATGTCCTATCTTTGTAGACTTTGTTCTTGTTTGAATTTAGGTTTTGGTAAGAAAAAAGAGGTTGATCTATTAGATGTTACCATTTCAGGATCTTCATCTTTAGAGCGACCTATTATGGTGAACCAGACTTTTTTATCCGATCCTCCTCCCCACTCTAAGTTTGAAGAAGAGTTGCGTGGGGCTTCTTGGAAAAATAGTGTGCCTTTTGTCCCGCCCGTTAGTTATGGGAAAGTTATAAAGGTTTATGATGGTGATACGATCACTATTGCTGCGAAGTTGTATTATGATCCTGTCACCGTGTATCGGTTTTCTGTGCGTTTACGAGGTATTGATAGTGCCGAAATAAAGGGGAAGACCGTGGAAGAAAAGGAGCTGGCGGTTATTGCTCGTGATGCATTGATTGCGAAGATTTTGGGTAATATGGTGGAGTTACGGAATGTGGGGGTTGAAAAATACGGCCGTTTGTTGGCCGATGTTTATTTTGGTGATGTTTATATTAATGGCTGGATGTTAGAGAATAAATATGCGGTTCCGTATGATGGAGGGACGAAGACGGGTTTCTAATGGGCCCGGGGTTTTTTATTCGTGGACAAAATGTTTCTGTCCATGAATAGATTAGAGGAGTTTACGTGTATTTTATTACATATGTGATGTATCTTGGGCGATGGTACTTGTCTTCCTGGGTATTCATGCGGTGTATGATTTCGTTGTAGTCTTCATTTTTTAGGTACCATTTTCCTCCACCGTTTTTTGTTATCATATTACAATCATTTTGCATAGCCAGATCTATCATTTGGCCTAGTGTGTTTTCTTTTGAGAACCCCAACCATTCTACCTTGTTTTTGAATGGGAAAATATCCTTGTCTGTGAAACGTGTTATACAGCTTACTTGTCTTGCCATGGTTGTTGTTTCTTTGATTGTTTTTACAAAGATAAAGATATTGGTTCAATTTTTTGGATTGGTTTTGAGAACCCTTATTTTTGGAATGTAGATGGTGATAATCTTGTTTGAATACCAGGATGGAATTTTTGTTCTGATTCTGATTTTATGAATGGTGATGATTTGTGGGTTGTAGGATCGTGTTTCCATTTGATAACGATATTATGAATAAATAAATATGTTATGATGAGTACAATTAGGAAAGAGAGAACCTGTTTTGTAAATCTTGGAATATTCAGTTTGTTTACTGGTTCAAAAACACTAGATACGAATTCATTCGTGCTAAAAATATGTCTTAAAAATGCAAAATGTAATCCAGGTAAGATAATGTCTCCGACCGCCGACTGAATGAGATCCCATGCTGAATATGCAATAATTACACCTACTGCTACGCTAATAATATTATTATCCAATATGAACTTCTTGAAATCTTCCAGGTTGATTAGTTGTTCTCCTGATAATTCCATCTTTATAATACATCTAGAATTTGTTTTTGAGAACCTTTTTTGGAAGTTGTTGATTTTGGGGGTTTATGGTGAGGGGTCCTTGTGGGGTCCTTGTGTTGGGGTCTTTGTCTTGGGTCTTTGTGCGGGGCCTTTCTTGTGAGGGGGCCTTTCTTGTGAGGCCTTTCTCGTTAGGCCTTTCTCTTGGGAGGTCTTTCTTGTGAGGCTTTTCTTGTTAGGCCTTTTGTCAGGGGTCTTTCTCGTGAGGCCTTTCTTGGGAGGCCTTTCTCGTGAGGCCTTTCTTGGGAGGCCTTTCTTGGGAGGAGACAGTTGGGTTATGACTGGAGAATCGCCTCCGGCACCCCCTCCCACCCAACCCTCTCACCAAGTCCCTGCACACAAACCCTACCCGCCAACCCATAAGCACTGCATACATAACGGGAAATGAGTAGGATAATGAGATTGTAGTTACACTGCGATCAAGCGTTCCCCCCCCCCGCGCGGTAAACCGTTCCCCGCGCGGGTTACAGAAACCGACAAAATTGAACCCCTTTTCCCACCCCCTTTGACTGGCATCAATAGCCAACCCATACCACCTAACCCCAACGATGACAAGCCTTATAGAGACGACCCCCATAGAGACGACCCCAATTGAGCATCTGGACGAGGAATGTCCAGTATGTCTAGAAGTACCTTTGACCACGGCAAACAATGGTGATGGATTCAAAACCCTGAGTAACTGTGGTCATAAGGTATGTTGTAGATGCGTGAAAAGCATAGTATTTACCAATTATAATGCTGAGGGTCTAAGATGTCCTCTTTGTAGAGCAGTTGATCCTACCTTCATTGACGTGAGAGTTCGTATTAGTAGAGAACGCAGGATCGCTGCTAGTAGGATGAGACGATCTGTCATTCTCAATGTAGCTCAACGGCCAGATAGGCAAATTGATTACGAACGCATTCTTCATCAGTCGGCAGCTAGGACAATGAATAGGACTCGCGTCATCAACGGACCTCTCGCCCCCCGTTCAGCCATCCCTCAACAAGTACCTGTCTTTTGTCTTCGGTGCGAAACCCCCGGATGTCAAACCAAGAACAGGACCAAGAGGCGATGTCCTAACCATAGTCAAGTCGCCTGCTGCACCAAGTGTTATGAATGTAATGAGTGCATTAGAATCTAGGGTAACTACATAAAGACCAAAAAGACCCCTGTAAATACTGTACATTTTTTATTTCAAGAGAAACAAGTCACAATTCATTTCAAAAGTCATCTTGGTTATATACTTTTGAGAACCTTGAATAAAAGACACCAATTCCAAGGGTTTTTCAAGACAGGGTTCTCAAAAGTATATTAGAGAACCCTATTATAAACACCCAATATATATAACCATGTTATCGGAAACATTACTCAATCGGTTCCTACAAACCATTCTCGCCGAGGCTATTCATAAATGCATTGAAATAGATGAAATGAAAGGGCGCACACGAGCTCACAATAAAAAGTACTATACACTCATCTATGAATTGAAATGTCTGGATCAAGTTCTCAAATACACAAGAATCTACATGGAAAAAAGATTGTCTTGATTCTGTTTCATTTTTATTCATGAGAGAACCTGGATAGAAAACCCTTGTTTTTTATAGAATGTTTTATGAATACCTTTTGGGAAAGAGGTCGCGCCTTCGGCGCTCCCGGCGGCCGCAGGCCGCCAAAGACCTTCCTAGTGTAAGGGAAAATAAAAATATCATGTCATTATGCTGTGGCATGATATTTTTTTGGTTGTATTCTTTTGAGAACCCTTCCATCAAGGTTCTCTAATTATGACCTTTTTTGAGAACCCTTCCATCAAGGTTCTCTATTATGGCCTTTTTTGAGAACCCTTCCATCAAAGCCTTTAATAATACCTCTTTTTGAGAACCCTTTCATCAAAGCCTTTAATAATACCTCTTTTTGAGAACCCTTCCATCAAGGTTCTCTATTATGACCCCGTCAATCCCCACACAATACCCTCCATTTACTATCTCATTTCAACATTCTTTATTCACATAATACAACCTTCAAAGCATAACCCACGCATAGATAACGGGAAATGAGTGGGATAATGAATTCATAGTAACACAAAGGATTCATAGAGAGAACCTGGATCAAAAACACTTCTTTTTTAGGGTTTTTACACTCTAGGTTCTCTACTATGGCTTTCTCACATCCTCTATAAAGACATCCTTTTCGTTTCTACTAGATAAATATTTTCGTTCTTATGGTCTCTTCTTTTTTATTCATGAGAGAACCTGCATCATAAACACTTCTTTTTTAGGGTTGGTTTTTATAAAACATTCTTATAAAAACCTTTGGTGAAAGAGGTCGCACCCCTTCGGGGGTGCTCCCGGCGGCCGCAGGCCGCCATAGACGGTTCTGGTGTAAGGGAAAATAAAAATATCATCTCATTATGCTCTTGTTATTCTCTTTTTTGAGAACCCTTTATAAATTCCCTTCTCTTATTGGTCCTTTTTGAGAACCCCTTATAAAAACCCTCCGATTTCACTGGCTTTTTATAAAGGTTCTCTACTTTCCTTTCAGCCTTTCTTCTTTACTATACATCTCGGAATTGGTTTCTCTATTATCAAAATACTATTCCTATCATGCTTTCTTTTTTGTCTATCTGAGAACCTTTTATGTAATTCCCTCTTTTTTGAGTTTTTTTTATAGGTTCTCTTTATTCTCTATTCGTCCACGAATTTCATTCGTCCGTGAAAGAGATAGCAGCTAACCACTTTTTTAAGCTTCGCAAATCCATTTGGATTCCGCTCGCTTAATCTCTATTCGTGGACGAATGAAATTCGTCCGTGAAAGAGATAGCAGCTAACCACGTTTTTAAGCGAGCGGAATCCAAATGGATTTTGCGAAGCTTAAAAAACACGGATAGACCTTAAAAAACACGGATACACCTTATAACTCTACAATCATACTTTCTTCACTACATTCCTCTATACACCCCTTCTTTCACTCATTTCTGTAATACCACCTCTTTATCCCCTATATTACATAATGGGAAATCAGTCACATAACGATTTTCTAGTTTCACTATCATTCCTCCTTCTCATTCACCGCGCGGTATTCCTTTTTACAATTTTATAAAAAACCATCATAAAATTGAATCCTTTTTTATCCTATCCTTTCATGATATCAAATTACCAATCAACAGACTTTCCAAAAGCTTTACCCCCCTATTTACCAATATGTCCGCTCCTATTGAACAAGTTATTCTTACCGAACAGGTTCTTAATGAACAGGTTGTTCTTAATGAACAAGATCCTATTGTGGAGGAGGTCAAGGATAAGAAACCCAAGAAGCCTTCTCTTCCTGCCAAACATGCCAAATTTATGCAATTCGGTGCTTGGTTTGCTCAACTATTATTGGAATCCGGTGATATTGATTCCGCCCTCTTTGATAAGATCAGGGCTAAATTGACTGTCTTTGATGACTTTCATCCACAGATGTCCTTTTATTCCGCTTTCGCTGATCAACATAAGGATTTCAATAAATCCCTTCGTAAAGAGATCGTCGCTCATCATCGTTCTATCGCTAAGGCTAATAAACCACCCCCTAAATCTAAAAAGGCTCCCCTCTCTGATAAGTCTCAATCCGATTTCATCGCTAATATCATCTCTGATGCTCAATCCTCCCTTCCTTTGACTCCTTTGCAACCTCC
>Ga0214923_10005556_pt1 | contig 14613 bp, 14 predicted proteins | sample LL1510_MetaG_FD_177993 | JGI IMG/M metagenome (GOLD analysis project Ga0214923, IMG submission 177993) | Freshwater microbial communities from Lake Lanier, Atlanta, Georgia, United States - LL-1510 | ecosystem: Environmental > Aquatic > Freshwater > Lake | place: USA: Georgia | collected... | reverse complement strand
GTTCTAAATGCCCAAATACAACTTTTGCTTCTGTATTTTTTAATAGATAATCGGTTTTTTCCCGATTATCCGTGCAAATCCAAGGAAGCATTAAAGTATCCAATCCATCTATACAAAATTCTTTTGGGGAACTGTATATCTTAATATTTTGATAATCATTTAAAAGGAGTTCTGGGGCATTGATTATTGTTGAATTACGAAAAAAAATATCGTGATTACCGACAATCATATGAACTTCATATTCCCTAAGAGGTTCTAGAACAACTCTTCTGGTCCAATCCAATCCCCAAAAATCAATACCTTTACGATTATCAAAAGCATCACCCATATGGATAACAGTTTTTATCCCACGTTCTTCAAGAGTAGGAAAAAATATATTTTTATAGAATAACTCAAAATAATCGTGAAAATGTTTGGAACCTTTTTTTACGCTCCAATGAGTGTCTGTAATAATAGCAATTTTCATAGTTTTATTTCAAATAATACCAATCGGAGTGTTGCTCCAATCTACATCTGCGACGAATGTTAGTAGGAGTTATACCAACAACTTTACTTGCTTCAACTGCATTTTCATATATTACACCGCAACAAAAAACTTTTTGGATAGTTCTCTGTCTTCCCAAATCCCAATTTTTTTTAACAATATCACTCATTTTCTGCTTCCATTCCTCAGTTTTTTGTGTTTTTGCCATATTAACAAATCTTTCATAATTATCCAACATTTTATCTGACGGATTTTTCCATTTTTCTTTTAGTTCTTTGGATTTTGTTTTCTTATTTCTTTCACTTAATTCCGCTCTCCTTTCTAATGCCTTTTGGCTATTTTGTTCCCAATATTTTTTAGTAATCTTACTTATTTTTTTCTTTGTTTCGTCTGTTCTTGGAATAGAAACCCACCCAGTAGTTGCTACAGATTTATTAAAATATTCTTTACTATTTTTGACATTTAATTCTATATGAATTTTTTTTTCTTCCTCAACTAATTGCTTTGGTGATATTTTATCATATTCTGACATTATTTCAAAATAAAAATTATCTTTATTGTCTTTTATTTCCTGCTTCCACCAGTTGCAAATATCAAGTTCTCCACTATACCAATCTTTTTGTTTAGAAGATGGAGACCCAAAATATTTTTTATCGTAATTGTATTTTGAACCAACATAGTAATAGGGTGGAGTTTGATTTTTTAGATGAGGAAGATAAGTTATTCTATACAGAATATTCATTTTATTTTTTTTATTACCACGATACTATTTATAAGAATAATGAGTATCTCCAATCAGTCCAAGTTTCATTGGTGAAGTTTGATATGTACGTTGTCTTTAATTGTATTATAATCCGAGTTAATACCACCCACATCAGATGCAAATACTTCCTCAAATCCACTACGTTCAATGATTTTATCTTTGATTTCCATTTGTCTTTTTTCTTTTTGTATTCTACGAAGAAAAGCATAATAAACAATTTGCGTAAAATAAGCAAATGGATTTGTACGTTCTATGTCAAATCTATCAATATATTGAACGCAATTTTCAACACCATCACTTATCATATCTTCACGAAACATATAGTTTACAAAGTTGGGACGATATGATAAGTGAGTAGCAATTTTTAAAAAACACTCACCCAAATAATTTGAAATCCTTGGTAGTGATGTTCCATTTTCTTTTGCAGCAACTATTCTCATATTGTATGCAACTAATGCATCGTGAAAATCTTTATTATTTACATAATGTGGATTTTTTTTTACTTTATTCATTTTTGAATTTGATTTGTTCTTATTATAACATAACAATCAAGAACTTGACAACTTTCCCCAAACTAACTAAAATAACTCTGTGGGTTTTGAAGAATGGGTGTATCTAAGTTTTACTATTAGATTTATAAAGCTTTTCTAAGGATACTCTAGCATCAGCAATTGAAGAAACGAAACCCATATTTGAACTTAGTTGTGATTTGCTAGATATTTTATTTCTTTCTCTAATATATTTTTGATATACTTTAATAATAGAACTATCATTTACTTCTGTCATTGTGATTATTCTATTCATTTCTACAATAAACATTGTATCATCAGTAAGTTTCATCCAAGGAACAACTTTAAGTGCTGTCATTCCAAACTGACGGATTGTGATAGTTTCCATTAAAACTGGATTATCAAGAATTAAAATAGTTCTATCTTTTTCTTCACAGGGACATACTTTAGAAAATACTTCTTCACCTGATACCATCTTGATTGCTGCATAAAATTCTTCTTCGTACATTATTTTTTTTCCTTAAATTCTATTTGTATAATTTCGTAATTGAATTTTTCTTCATTATAAATTTTAATTCTTTCAATCAAATGATTTAATGTATAATTTTTTTTTGATTTATAAGTACAATCGTCTGCAATATCATATAATACTGCTTGTGATTTGTTATTTCCTTTACGAAGAACTCTTCCAATACTTTGAAGATTTCTTATTCTTGATTTTGATGGTGAAGCAAAGATTACATTATGAAGATTTTTAATGTTAATGCCAGTAGAAAATGTACCATATGATGCAACAATAATTGCGTCTTTTTCTTTTTCAGTAATTTCTCTTACCTTTTCTCTTTCTTCTACATCTACCCCACCATAGACAAAAAATACTTTTCTATCTTTTGATGTTGAATTATTTATAAGTTCATAAAGTGGTTGTCCGTGACTTTCTATACGATTAAAAAGAACTAAACTATTTCCATTTAAATCTAAAACAAGATTTTTAATAAAATTATTTCTTTTTTCGTGAGTAATTAAATATTGTATTTCTTCTTCATATTCATTAAATTTATGTTGATCGTGTTTTAAGAGAAGAACTTTAATATCTAATTTAGATAAATGTCCTTTATCAATCAGTTCTTTTGTTTGTGTGACTTTATAAGAAGGGCCAAACAATCCCTCAAGCACCCACTTATGCGTTTGTGACCCATCCAAGGTGCCTGTAAATCCATAACGATACTTCGTATTATCCAATTTTGTCATAATCCCTACAAGCGATTTTGACTTGAATAGGTGTGCTTCATCTCCAATCACTACACTAAAATCATCAAAGAATTTTCTAGGAAGATTATAAACAGATTGCCAGGTTGTAATGATTACATTTTTATTTGTATCTTTTTCTTTTCCAGAATAAATTTTATGGCAATAATCTTCGGCATTCCAACCATAATCTTCAAAGTCCTTATACATCTGTTCTACTAATGATGTAGTAGGAACTACTACAAGTATTTTTTCATTCTTGTCTGTAAAATATCTTACAATAGAATATATCATTAAAGATTTACCAGAAGCAGTTGGTGAAATCAAAAGCTTACGATTGTATTTTAAAGCATCATAAACAGCATTAATTTGATAATCTCTTGGTTCGTGTCTAGATATTTTTTTCATATAATCAGTCACACCTTCGTGTGAAATCATCTTATTCTCTTCAAATGGATCTCCATAAAATTTATTATGTTTAAACTCAATATTATATTCAGCATTTTTTGCCCAAGATAATATTTTATCTAAAAGACCAACATAAATTTCTCCAGTATGATTGCTGTAGAGTCTTATTTTTCCATCCCAATGTTTACTACGATATTGAGGCATAAATTTTGCCCCAGGTACATCAAAGGTAAAATAATCAAATAACTCTTGATGAATATGCGGATCTGCTTCAATCTTTAGGTATATTTCATTTTTCTTTTGTATAATAATATCAGTCATATCCTGCCGTGAATTTAAGAAATTCAATACTATTTTTGATTTGATAAGTTCTATTTAATATTGTTTTGAGAATACTATCCAAATAATTTAACATTGTTTGATAATATTCTATTTTGGATATAGATTTTAAAATTTCTTCATCTGCATCCATATACTTATCTATATCTTGTCTTAATACCTTATAATCAAATGGATGTTCTCTATAAACTTCTGGTTCTGCTTTTCCCGAAAAATACATCCATTTATTTTTTTTAATTATCTTAAATTTATTTTCTTCTATTTTTTTTAGAAGAAGAATATTATTATAAATCTTATAATATTTTGCGTGAAGTGAAGGTATTTTGATGGATTCTGTGTGTAAATTGTCTGGATCTATCTTTGCATCTTCTTCCCATAATGATTGTATTTCGTCAAGATTCATAATTACAAAACAACTATGTCATATATAGAATACTTAAAACTGACCTCTGCTATAATATAGTTAATATCTGTAGATTTTGAATCAAATTTAATCGTAGATAAACTTACAGGAAACATATCTTTAAAATGTATATCAACAATTGGATTAAAGTTGCTATTATAAATTTTTAATGTTGCATCTGAATATTCATTAAATGAATTTTTTACAGATGTATTTGGAAAATACTCATCTTTTGCTTTTAAATCTATAAATTCTTGAATACTATTTGGATATCCAAGACCTCTTAACCAATTATGTACTTGAAGATAATTTTCTAAATTTTCATCTACAAAAAATTCTAAAGAAAAATCATCATAAGTTAATTTATCACCTGGAACCGGAATATCTTTAAGATATGTTGGTTGCATTGCAACACCAAGATTAATTCCAGGCACTTGAGCAGAATTAGAAAAAAAATCAACCTTTGGTATTTTTGTAATTGAAAATTTAAATCCAGCAGGAGATAGATAATTACGATTTGATATTTGCTTTGCCCAAGGTGATTGCGACATTTTTATTTGTATTTAGATAAAAAAAGGGTCCCAATTGGGACCCTTGAACATATGTAAGAAAGACTTACATTAAATTGTCTACACGCACACGACGGTAGTAACGGTTTGCATTAGCAAGAAGACGACCAGAACCCTGAGTAGTACCCTCAGCGAATGGATTAGCAACCATACCATAACGAGTCTTGAACCCGATTTTTGGTTGGAAGGTGTTCTCACCAACGGCACGAACCATTTGGAGGGGCACATAAGGACAATAGAAGAGTCCTGCATCATAAGGAGAAGAACCTTTATATCCTACAACGTAGTACTGATTGGCAGATACGTTAGCAGAATATGGGTCAATGTATACACGATACTTGCCTTGAAGAACACCAGCAAAAGTGTTGCCAGTATCATCAACATTCAAGTTTGCATTGAGTGCTGGGGTATAATCAAGAACACCTGCCATTGTGAGTGCCGAAGCAACGTCAGCAGAGCAGAGAATCATATTACCCTTTCCTCTACGAGTTCTTTGTGCGATTGCGTTTGCATCGCGCTCGATTTGGAATAAAAGACCCTTGAACTTCTCAACGGACCAACGCCCGTTCGAATCCACATCGAGGTCGAAAATACCAGCAGTAGCGGTATTAACAGCAGCACCTTGCTCGGCAATTTTATAAACGGTACGAATTACTTCACGGTTAATTTCAGCAAGAATCTCAGTAGAGAGAATGTTTGCTAATTCCGCTTCAGCATTTAGTCCGTGAATTGCCTTGAGGTCTTGTGCAAGTTCTAATGAATACTCAGCTTTGAGTGCTCTAGATTTTGCAGTCACGGTTACTTTCTCGATTGAGAAAGCCATTTCATTGAACTGATTATTAGCTGCATCTCCAAGTGCTTCAGCAGAAGCAGTACCCATTGCTTGACCAGTAGCATAGGTATTAGTTGCAGCAGTTCCAACTGGATTCAAAAGACCAGGATTGGTTCCTGCTGGATTTGAAGTAGTACCAAAACCAGCAACACCATCGGTGAAACCACTGGTAACATCAAAACCAGAATCTTGACCAGAGAATGAAGTATCTGCTTCGTTGAAGAGTGCTTCAGTTCCAGATTGATTTGTGTAACGTGAACGCATTGCAAAGATAAGTCCAGTAGGACCATTCATTGGTTGTACACCAGCAAGGTCATAAGCGACCAAGTTAGGCATAGAACGACGAATTAGGCTAATTAGAACTGGGTCGAAACCTGCTACAGGTCCAGTAGCAGTTGAACTACCACTAAATCCACCAGACCCTGCGGCCATTGTTGGTGTTTCATAAAGGAATTGATTTTCCTCTCTTAAAAACTTTTCTTGATTTTCTAACAGGACTGCGGTTACCATTTTGCGATGTGGGTCCTTGATCGAATCAAGACCCTCATAGTTAAGGAGTGGTGCCCACTTCTCCTGCAGACGTTCTCCATCGAACATTTGCATTTGTTTTACCTCTTTTGGAAATTGTTAGTTTGATTTATAATTTAAAAATCACTTTTTAGAAACTCGGCTCAGAGTCTGAAGATACGATCCCATTACACCAGAAACTGGTTCATTGTAATTTGTTCCTTCAGATAATGTCTCTGAATAATCTCTTTGAGCACTAGTGTTTCTTGGGAAATAAGATTCCCTCAAAGTTACTAGTTTCTCACGATAGTTTGCTTCACTATCAAACTCAACATTTTCAGCAAGAGAAGCGAGTTTATCTTTCTGAGAAGTCGCTAAACCCTCAGTGATATCAGAAAAAATAACATCGGCAACCGACTCTGCTAATCTTTGATTTAGAGCAACATTTCTTTCAATTTGCTCGTTGAGTTTTGTCTCCATTTCATCAAGTTTGTCTACCATACTCTCAAGAACATTATATTTATCGTCAGGGATTGTTACATAATGATCTTCAAAAAGACCTTTCATTCCTTGTAGGAATGATTCGGTCATCTCAGTCTTGAGACCTTGCTCTACAATAAGAGCATTTTCTTGCAGCCATTCATCGGCAACATACTCAAGGTATGCATCGACTCTCTCTACAAGTTGACCTTTCATTGAATCAACTTCTTCGAGAAGTTTGGATTCATAATGCTCTTCTAATGATTCATAAATTTCTGAGATCTTAGCATTAATTGCTGTTTCAAAAATAAGTTTTGCTTTCTCTCTAAACTCTTCAGAGAGATCTTCACCAGCAAGAAGAGCATCGACATCTTCTTCAATGTTAATAGATTCTTCTACTTTCTTTTTCTTTTTCTTTTTATCTTCTTTGTCGTCTTCGTCTTCTTCTTCGTCTTCTTCTTCGTCTTCTTCTTCGTCTTCTTCGTCTTCTTCTTCGTCTTCTTCTTTAGACATCATTTTACGTGCTTCTTCCATTTTACGACGGCGAGAAGATTTTTTCTTACCATTTTCATCTTCTTCGTCATCTTCTTCGTCATCTTCTTCGTCTTCTTCTTCTTTAGCCTCTTTCATCTTCTGCATTGCTTCTGCAGATTTAGCACCTTTATTTACAACATCTCTAACTTGTTTGAGTGTTGTTCCGGGAGTATTAAGTTTTGCAGAATCATCATCAGAACGATAATTCTCTGGTGTTGGTCCGCCGAGGTCTTCCCAATTACCAGTTTGACCAGGAGCAATACCTGTACTTAATTTTTGCATTGGTTCTGCTGCCTTTGCATTTGCATTTACGGCAGTGCGAGATTGGGTTGTGCCTGTTTCCATTTCTTGTAAGTTTTTACCACGGGACATTTGAACTCTCCGATTTACCTATGTTAAATCTATATTTATTTATAATTTAAAGATTTGATAGAAATTCTTGAAATAAATTCACTTTGTGTTCATCAAGAATTTTTTGATCTACAAGAGTATTAATTCTCTTGTATGTTTTTTTTGCTGCCTGTTCTTTTAGAACTCCACCATCCCAACACCATTCCTTGCCTTCCATAATGCCCTGAACAAATGCATCAGGTGCAGATGGGTCCGCAACAAGATCAGCAGCAGTTGCAAGCATAAAATCTTCACCAACAATTTTATGTCCTTCATTTGTTTGAAGCAATGAACCAACACCACGAGAAGAAACTCCAAGAGTTACACCTTCGCCAATCAATGATTGTGCAATTTTGCCCATTGGTGTAGATAAAAGTTGTGCTCTTCCTTTAAAATTATTTCCTTCACGAACAAGTGAAGTAATCATATGAGAAACACGATCTAAATTTACAGTTGGTCCATCAGGATGTCCAAGTTCACCAAGAGCACGACTTTTTTGAACAAATGTTTCATTATATCTTTTCACTTCACGTTCTAAAATATGAATTGGATATTCTCTATTGTTACGATTTTTGACACCACCTTGAAGAAATGTTCCTTCAATAAACATTTTTTTGGAAGCACCCTTTCCTTCAGTGATGAAATTGACTTTTTGTACTTCTTCTGTAATGAGTTTCATTTTAGGTTACTGATGCGGTTTGGACTTCTGTAATACTTACAGTTGTTGCTACGGGAGAAAAAACAGAAACTTTTACACTTCTAGATATAATTGCATTTGTGACTGCAATTCCAGTTACGGTGGAACTATTCCAACCTAGTGTAATTGATGATACATTTGACGCAGTAACTTGTGTATGTGATGTATTTACTCCAGCGGGAGAACCACCAGAGATTGTTACATAATCACCTACTATAAATGGATTTCCGTTATTTTCACCAAATTCGACAACTGTTGTTGCTCCTGTAGTAATTCCTGAAATTCTTTGTCTTGCAACTCTTTGTTTCAAAACATCAGCACTATTTGGAACAATCATAAAATCATTTGCAGTTGCTACTGGATTTTCAGAAATTTGAACATAAGCAGCAGTTGATGCACAAGAAACACGAAGATATCCAGATTGAAGAGCAATTGCATTAGATGTTGTTGCAGTTCCAGCAGCAGCATTTACTGCATTAACTGTTTGTACAATTCTAAAAGACATTAGACTTCTTCCTCATCTTCTTCGTATTCGTCATCATCTTCTTCATATGTCTCTGAATCTTCTTCGCCAAAAAGGCTAGAAGCAACATAAGGTTTTGCTGCATCTACTCTTTCTGCACTTTTTGCAAACAGAATATCTTTAATTCTGTCTGCAATTTGTGAAGGAGAATCATCAGTAACAATCATATCTACTAAATCTTCCATATTTTTATAATGTATAATAACTAAGAACTATTTATATCTCTCCACCTTTCGGCATTTCGATTTCTGCTGCTTTTCCTTGTTTTTCTAAATCTGGTTCCATTATTGGTTGCCCTAAATTCATTTCGTTGGGAGAAGATTGCATCGGTATTCCAGTAGTTGGGTCAATTGGTTGATTTGGATCTGGAATAATTCCTTCTTTAATTTCTTTTTGAATTTGAGTATCAATTTCTTTCATTTCTCCATCAGATTGCTTTAATACTTTTGATCTGATGTATTGTGTTGAAAAGTATTTGCCAATATAAGGTTCCATTGCAGCAACAACTCCAAGTTGATCATTGCGAAGTTCATTTTCTTTTAGATCCGAAAAATGATTATCATAAACATAATCATATTGAATATGCTCTCTCAAAACTTCCCAATCTTGTAGTGTAACTATATTTTTCAAAATCAATTGTGTTTTTAACATATCATTAAAGATTTCTGAAAATCTTTTTCTAAGTCTTCCTACAAATCTAGTAAATTTAAGTTCATCTCTTAAAATTTCAGATGAACGGCCAAGATTGAAACCACCACCACCAACATCGATTCGACTTGAAGGTACATTTAACGATTTATAAAGTTTCTTTTGAAAATATTCAATATCAGCAAGTTCTCCAAGATTTTGACCACCTGGAAGTGTTGTGATTTCAGTCCCTCTTCCGCCCTCTCTTCGTGGTAACCAGAAATCTTCCAACATAGCCATATATTTGCGATCATCTTTGATCTCTCCTGTATCTGCATTATAAACCAATTTATTACGATAACGGTTCATCACATCACGAAGATATTGTTCTGCTTTAATCTTTGGAAGATTGCCAACATCAATATAAAATATTCTTCTTTCTGGTGCTCTTGATAATCTATAAATTACAAGACTATCTTCAATCATTCTCAATTGATTGAGAGACTTGATTGCTTTATGAAGATAAGATAAAATAGTTTGCTTATTTCGATCTACAAGACCTGATGTTACATATGTAATAGCATCTTTTGCAATTTTTACACTTTTTGAATCACTTCGGAAAGATATAGAACCACCTGTTCCTATTGAAGCATTTGGATCATAAAGATAATATTCTTCAATTTTTGGTGCTTGGTAAATATCAATTGAATCTTTACTTACACTCAAAGGAGTTGGAAAATTAGCATTTGGTCCAGTTTGTTCTGCCTTACGAATAAAACGAATTTTGAGTGGATCAATGTATCTTATTTCTTGAATACCAACAGAAGGATTTTTTAGATCAATTACCTTGTGATAAAAAATCCTTCCATCTACATACCAGTTTCTAAAAATTTCGTGTGATTTTCTATCAAAGTCCATAATTTCTTTAATAGACTTAAATTCATCACGAATGATTTGTTTTAATTTATCTGATGCTGGAAGATTTGAAAGTTCAATCTCTACTGGAGAATCATTCAAATCCGATACGATTGCTTCATTTACAACATCTTCAATCGCACTATCACATTCTGGATGTAGTGCCATTTCACGATATCTTCTTACGAGATCTTGTTCGTTTTTATAAACACCTTCAATATCTACATATTGCCCATAAAAACCACTTTGAATGTAATAATCAGATTTATCTTCTTCATTAGGAGGAACTGGAGAAACAAGTTTTTTTGACTTATCTACTCCAGTATCTTGTATTTTGAACCCAAACAATTTAGACATCAATAAAATAAAATAGTTTCTACTATTTATGTTTGTTTCGATGTGCCAAGTTGAGAAACACCAGTACTATCAAGAGCATCCCACCATTGAACTTGCAAATCTACTGTAAATTCCTCAATTGTATCTGAAGAATCATAAGAAACATCAATTGCACTTACAGCAGTTGGAAATACCCCATAAAATTTATACTGTTTTAGTATAGGTATTTGAGAATCAGTTGTTGGAGTTGATCCGGTAAGGTTTGCTCTTCCAAGTTGATATATAATTGCATCTTGTTGATAAGTATTCGGATCAATTTTTCCAGCAGCATCTTCGTTTTTATTCATATAATTGATCCATCTTTCGAAAGAATTTCGAATATGGAAATCGTTATCATTAATTACAGTAATCGTCCAAGGATCAAATGTACGATCACCAGCAATTTTAAGATTTCTTCCTCTAAATGGAATATCAATAATACCCAAAGTAGATGCAGGAAGATTTGCTGCTTTAATTAAAAATCTAGTTTTGTCTGAAAGATCGCTTTGAGTTCCAGTATGAGTCGCACTATAAACATCACCAGGAAAAGTAATTTCGCATTCAAACAAATTAGATCTTACTCCTCCACCAGACATTCTACTTTTGAACTCATTTAAAGTTCTAGTATTTGGGTTTTGGGGTCCACCAGTAAAAGAATTAAAGTTAGTAGCCATTTTTTGTTACCTCTTTGTGTTAAACTGTGCCTACGACTTCTTCAAAACTCACACCTGTGCGAGTGGCAACAAATGTAAGACCGATGAAGTTGATAGATCTTGCTGGTTTTACGAAAATATCAGCTCTAAATTGATTTGCATCAATTATATCTGGAGTATTATTTGTCTCATCACAGATAACTAAGAAGTCACTCATTCCTCTTTTTGCTTTTACATCACGAAGATAAGGTTCGACAATATTAATAAAATTGGATCTAGTAATTACATCATTAAACTCAAATAGTTGTGCTCTTGCTGCTCTTTCGATTGTTTCTTCAAGCGTAAGGAATAAACGACGAACATTAATTCTATCAAATGCAGAAGCATAAGATAAAGCAGTTTTGTCACCAAAAAGAATAATTCCAGAACCAGGCGAATAGATAATTGGGTTAATTCTTTTTGGATATAGAAGGTCTCTTTGACTTTGTGATGGATTGTATGCAAGTTTCACAGCATTATTAATTGTTCCTCTTGAAGAACCAGCAGGAGAGAACCACGGGAATTGGTCGATTGATGTTCTAGCCATCAATCCAGCAACATCTGCATTGCAAGGTATGTATCTAAATGTGTTATTGAAGCGATCAAATGTATACTTATATCCAGTATCAAAAACTGCATAGGAACTTGATGTTATGGGATCAAAGAAATTAATAATATTTGTAGTTTGTGTATCGGTGCTTGTAATATTCAATACTCCAGATTTGTATGGAGAAATAACAGCTATACAATCTTTTCTTTCTTCTGCAATTGAAATTAAAGTATTTGCTTTTGCCTGTGCTTCAAAAATTGAAGAACCACTAGATGGACCATTAATTAGAAAATTGATTGAATACTCAGCAGGATTTCTGAAAATTTCATAAGATGAAATAATATCTCCAAATGTCGGTGCCATTCCTCCAGTTGAACTATAATCAACACCACCAGTTAAATTGTAAGTTACATTTCCAATTCCTGCAAATGAAGTGCTTTGAGCATTAGTACCCCAGTTTCCCGTACTTGTATTGGTATATCCAGTATATGTTGTAAAATCAGTAGCAGAACCAGTAGGAGCAAATCCGGCATAAATGTAATTTGATACATCTGCAATTAAATTTTTATAATATACAGATTCTGATGGAGATATTTTGCCATCTAATGCCTTAGAAAGATGTGTATATTTTTCAAGAATATTTCCTGCAATCCCGGTCACGCTACCAGTATCATCGACAACCAATACGTGAATTTCATCATTTTTTGAATTTCTTTCTGATGCATATTGGGAAGTAGATGGTTTTTCGGCAATTGATTTCCAGTATATTGTAGAATTAGTTAATCCTAATGTTTGCAAATTATACCAATCAGAAACAGTAATCGCAGCAGAACCACTTGATGCAAAGTTAAATGCAGTCCCTGCTGGGACTAATGAAACAAATTGAACGTTTGTTCCCACTCCTGCCGAAGCAGAATTTATCAAAATTGTATTTTGTGTGCCACCATTAATACTTGTAGTTCCAAGACCAGTAATTGTAGAAGTGTTTACTATTCCTGCAGTAATTGTTCTAATTTGATATCCAACAGATACCCCAGAAGTTGGAAGATTTTGTGTAAGAGATACGGGATTAATAACAGTAGAACCAGATCCTATTGAACCAAAAAATCTATTTGCTTCAACCGATGTAGTAACTCCTGAAGTATTTTTGAAAAAATAAGAACCAGATTGAGAAGGAAAAGAATTAATACTATTTTGTGAATATGATACGTTAGTTGATAGGCCAGATGAATTATTGTATCTATCAGTAACCTTTACATCAATGTTTTGGTCGCCAATTTTTGTGATAATTCCTCTTAAATATCCAGTAAAATTTGAAGCAGCTCCAACTCCAGCAAAAGAAGTATTAATCCCAACAGTTACACCAAAACCAACCGATAACCCAAAAGTGCCAATTGCAATTCTTTGATCTGCGGCAGAGTCAATTACACATACTTTTAAATTATTTGCCCAAGAACCTGGATTTTTTGCTCCATAATACCAAGTTGACCCGGTAGAATAATTATTTGTATAATCTTCATAAGATTTAATTTTAAGAGTAACGGAATCAGCTGAAACGCCAGCATTTGAATTGTTCAAATTTGATCCATCAGTTCTAACTACTCTTAGAATACCACCATACGAAAGATAAGATGAAGCACTCATCCAATATTCGTATTGCGAATCGGTAGATAATGGTTTTCCGAAATATTTCAACAAATCCTGTTCTGTTTCAATTAAAATTGGATAATCTACTGGACCTTGAGAAAAAGGGCCAACAATTGCACCAGTTTGGTCGTTTACTCCATCAATTCTTCCAATAGTTAAATCGACTTCCCTTACCCTTACGCCTGGAGATACTAAATTTACCGCCATGTCTTTCCCTCTGAAGAAATTTCATTTTGTCTAAAAGTATTTATAAATTACCAATTTTATCTGTACTCCCACATATAAGAAACATCTCCATATTCATCGGTGTGCCATCTGTCACCATCATTATCTACAAAGGAAGTTTCTTCATTTAGACCGTCATTAATGAATCCAAATGGAGACATATCTTGTTCTATTTGTTCTTTTTGGTCTTCGTATATTCTTTTTCGAACATCATTCTCTGTCATTTCTTTAAAATAATCTTGAACAACCAACCAAGAAAAAATTACTAAACACATTACCAAATCATCATTGCATCCTTCTTCTGCTTCAAATGATTGGTTTTTTTGAATAAAGGTGGTAAGTTCACTAATAATTTCGTAGTCATTAAAAATAAGTTTATCGTCTTCAATAATTGTTTTTAAATTTGAACAACCAACTCTTTTAACTGTTTTTGACATTTTTACGCCAAGTTGTGTTTTCTTTCCAGAAAATCCTTGTCCAACAAGTTGCCCTGCTCTTCCTCTCATTGCACACATTAAAATATTATCATACTCCAAATCAAAATGAAGAATACTCGTAACTTGTTCTCCAATATCATTTACTTCTGCTAACACAAATGATTTATTGTATGCTTTTGCTACATCTAAAATTATATTTGGGAATAACATTGGTTTAATTTCATTATTCCTATATTTTGCTACTATTTTATAAGGAAAGGTTGATATATCAAAAATAACAAATGCCGAATAATCGTTATTCAATCCTCTCGAAACGTCCACTGTAATTATATAAGTATGTTCGTCTTTTGGTTTTTCATATACATCTAAACCCCCACTTCTTTTGATTGGTTCATCATAAACTAAAGTTTTTATTTTTGATGGATTGATTAATGTTCCAATAGAACCAAGAAACTCACA
>Ga0214923_10005555_pt1 | contig 14614 bp, 12 predicted proteins | sample LL1510_MetaG_FD_177993 | JGI IMG/M metagenome (GOLD analysis project Ga0214923, IMG submission 177993) | Freshwater microbial communities from Lake Lanier, Atlanta, Georgia, United States - LL-1510 | ecosystem: Environmental > Aquatic > Freshwater > Lake | place: USA: Georgia | collected... | reverse complement strand
CATTACTCCCCGAGTTTGACGGACCGGTTGTATTTGCGTGCCGTCGTTGGGACATCGACATAACAGATCCAATCGATTTTTCAACGCCTAGCTGGTTTCATAAATTAGACCAATCCACGACGAATTTGCGCACACTTTACGGAGTAAACGGTATGGATTTATTCGTTTTTCCCAAAGGGTTTTATAATGCTATGCCTCCGTTTTCGATCGGCTGGCCAGGGGCAAAATACGACAACTGGTTTGTATGGTACGCTCGGCACAATCGGGTTCCTGTTGTTGATATTACCGATGCAATCACGTTATTTCACCAAAAACATCCGCCCGGTGGCGGAGCCACGCATCCCAATAAAATGCGGGAACATACCGATAACCTAAAACATATTGGGGGTTATGGTAACTGTTTTGACATTCGGGACGCATCCCATCGAGTGGATGTCGATGGGAAAATTCGGTTCGTCAGGATGGATATTCCATATGTAGTGTTGACAATAAAGCGAATGATACAACGCTTGCGAGATTTTTTTATATTGTGATGTTCGGCACAATCGGTCGGTAAAAAGTTAATTTACTGTTGTGTCATTTCAAGTCCAAGCTATTTTTTTTACTAAATTATGACCCTCGGTAACAGCCCTTACATTCTTTAAAATACAACGAATGGAGCTCCAGATAATGATATTTTTGACCGTTAATCAGTCATTTAGAATCCGATCTTTATGGGTTTAGACACACGACTGGTCATTCTCCAGGCGGTAACCTCGCCCTATAAATCCTGGTTATATCATTATTTATCTGAAGACTTTCCAAATCTTCATGTTGTATATTTTTCTGAATCCGAATCCATTCGATCATGGGACACTTCCCAAGCCGATTATAATTACAACTACACAATTCTTAAGCTAGGTCCATTGGAGTCTCACAATCCTATTGCAATATCCGTTCGGTTAATCGCTGAACTTAATCGATTGGATCCCGAGATTGTCATAATCCCTGAATATGTCTATTTACCCTATTGGTTTGGACTTTTCTGGTCATTGTTTAATAAAAAACTTCTTATTTTTTTCTCGGAAAGCACTGCAATCGACAACCCAAAAATGTGGATTAAGGAATGGATAAAACGTCAAATGGTATCGAGGTGTCATTGGGGAATAGCTCAAGGTTCCAGAAGTGCCGCTTATATGGCAACGCTCGGAATGAATCCATCCAATATTACAATTAAAGGGTATTCAACCAATAATCAGATGTATGCGACTGGTGCTGACGCCGCAAGCGTGGACAAGGCCTCTATCAAACTCGGACTAGGTTTACTGGAAATTGTAATACTATATGTGGGCCGATTGGCTCCGGAAAAAAACATACCTCGGTTACTTACCGCATTTAAAACTATCGCGACGGAAAATCTAGCGGTCAGTCTGCTTATTGTCGGGAACGGGCCACTTGAATCTGAGTTACATAATCAGGTAATGACGGAAAATATTCCACGAGTGGTTTTCCATCCGTTTGTCCAATCGACTGATGTTCCAAAGTTTTACGGCATAGCCGATATATTTATTTTACCTAGTTTGCGAGAACCCTGGGGACTCGTGGTTAACGAAGCGATGTCGGCTGGAGTCCCTGTTGTCGTTTCAAATCGGGCCGGAAGCGCCGCCGATTTAATATCCCCTGACACAGGTATCATCATCGATCCGATGGATACAGACGAGATATCTCGGTCACTTAAATTTCTAATTGACTCCCCGAGCGAACGACTGCGCCTGTCCGAAAATGCCAGAAAAAAAATCGGCCACTTCTCATCTAAAAACTCGGCTAAGCGTATGGCGGAGGGAATAGAGCGTGCCCAAACGTATTATTATCGATAAATATATCTCCGGTTTTTGGGCAACTATATTCTTTCCATTGGAGTGGTTGTTAGGAAAATTACCCACGTCGGAGCCCACTAAACTCGCAATCATTCGATTTGACCAATTGGGTGATTTCTTGGTCAACCGCGTTGTTGTGGATAGTTTAAAATGTACTCAAAGAATCCTACTGATCGTGAACACGTCGGTTCAAAATCTTGCGGCCATTGTTTACCCGGATCTGGAGATTTTAGCAGTAGATTTACCGCGTTTTAGGCATAATCCGTTGTATAGGCTTCGAACGCTATTCATAATTCGCTGTCATGGAATACGGACAATTATTCATCCCGTGTATTCAAGGCATCATTTTATCACCGACGCGGAAGCTGTGTTGAGATCCACTTATACAAAAAATAAAATCGGATTCTACGGCGAAGATGGGTATAACGGAGTGTTACTCTTGTCACGATTAACGGGAGTATTTTATTCACAACTTGTGAATACCGACAAACTGTTTGATGGCGATAAGGCAAAAGACCTTGTAACGGCTTTGGGTATTAAAATAGTCTCCCAAACTGAACATACCAACTATGCTTCACCAAATTCACCAATTGTTATCATTCCAAAACCAACGTCAACATTACGAGAATGGCCGATGAAAAACTGGATCACTACAATCGAATTTTTGTTAAAATACACATCCAATCCAATCGTCATGTGCGGCGAGGTCCCCAACGAATACTCGCGAGGCATCTCAAGCCATTTTAACGAAAAAATCATTGATTTGTCTGGCAAAACAACACTTTCTGAATTTATGATGCGTCTTGAGACGTCATCGTTGTGTATCGGAATTGAGGGGGGCGGAATACATATCGCCGCCTATCACAATGTCAAAACCATCGTTATCGCTGGAGGTGGTCACTGGGGGCGATTCCTTCCATACCCCAATAACGATACGCTTGTTGTGGCTAATCACACCATGCCCTGTTACGGATGCCGATGGAAATGTATCTACTCGGGCGAGGAAAAAGGTAAATGCGTCAGCGAGATTTCGGCAGAAAAAATTATTAGTATCATTAAAGGAGTTCCTCTCAATTGGAAAAAAAATATTCACACTTACTCGTAAATTACTGTTTGAAAATATCACCCGGAGATCGTGTATTAATTAAGACGAGCACACTTGGCGTATCATTGGCGGAACGAGTGCACGCCGATGTGATACGTTTAGGGGGCATCCCTATTATTCAAATTTCCACCAGCCAAATTGAACGACAAGTCATCGAATCGGGTTCTCAGAGTATTTGGAGTGAGGCACACCGTTCGTATGAACGAGCCGTAAATAATTTCGAGGCTATTTTAACAATCGCTGCACCGGAAAACTCTCGAGCGTTAGCCTCGATTCCGTCTCAAGTGATGGAAGAATATACCCTATTCGGTACTACCACGAAGAGATTGTTTATGGAGCGAAGTGGCACAGGCGCTCTTCGGTGGGCACTCTGTCTGTATCCCACGCCATCATTAGCGCAAGACGCAGGAATGAGCACCAACGAATTTACGGAGTTTTTAGTTAAGGCTTGCGGCCTGGATTTAGACGATCCCGCACAGTATTGGCTCAATATTAGCGAGAAACAATCTCGTATAGTCGATTTTTTGAATAAAAAACATTCAATCCGATACCGTTCGGATGACCTCGATATTACATTTTCAGTGTCTGGGCGACGATGGATTAATTCGGATGGACGGCGAAATATGCCGTCCGGAGAAGTGTTTACATCCCCTGTCGAAACTTCAGTAAATGGGTATGTCTATTTCGACTTTCCAGTACTTTACGAGGGCACTGAGATTTCAGGCGTTAGGTTTGAAGTCAACGATGGTACCATTGTGAATTACAGTGCATCGACCGGGGGTGACGCTCTCGAGCGAATAATGGCCATACCGGGCGCTCGCCATTTTGGTGAAGTAGCCATTGGAACCAATCAAAATATCCAGCGACATATAAAAAATATTTTATTTGATGAAAAAATCGGGGGTACCATTCACATGGCGATTGGTGCATCCTATCCTGAAACGGGCGGCACGAATCAATCGGCCATTCATTTAGATTTTATCGCTGATATGAGAAAATCTGGAGAAATCTATGCCGACGGTGAACTGATTTTTCGAAATGGAGAGTTTATTTTTCCTTAGAAAACCAGCGATTTACATCCCGTAACCCCGATATTAGTTCCGGGATACCTCCTCCGCCCACCCAGAGATCACCTTCCGGTAAGGCAATCGATCGATCAAGTACGGCGTTACTGCCCGTCACCGCGCCTAATACTGTTTCAACAAATCGAGCAACGTTCCGGTTTAATATGACTGCATCCGGATGGTCGGGTGCCAACCATAGGGGTTGAGACGCCGCTCGCAGATGTGGCATGGAAAATTTAGCGTCGGGTATAATTTTAGAATTAAACACCCAATTTACAAAACGTTGAAGGCCATCACGGGGATCATTAGTAATGCGGATGCGATCCACACTATCGATTCGGCTTTTTAACACTCTATTAAGGAGTTCAATGCTCGCGAATGCAACTGGCGACGAGTCAAATATTCCTGCGTTGAGCGATTTTATGGTTGAATTTCTTCGCCTGTTGATTTTAGGAGTCGTAATCATTTTCGAAAAAATATCCGCTGGTTTATCCACCCAAAAAAACGCCCGCCACGCCGGATCAATCACCCGATTGGATGTGCGATCATATAAATGACAATGCACTAGATTACGTTCAGCGGTGCTCTTTTCGTACACGGCCACAATATCAACATCAAACGCGGGATTAATCGTTTTTAAAAACAAGTAATAAATAAGTGATGCACGGTTACACATACCAACTGGAAGAAAATCGTCGGTAACTTTAGATGGCAATCGTCCGATTCCCGAATTATCTCGAACGGACCCAATATAAGCTTGTTTCATCACCGAACGAGTGATCGCCAAAAACTGATTGGCGTACGCACGACTCAATATCACCTCACTTAAATCAGCCGGACGACTTCGATATCCTTCGGCATCCATAACGTGGTGGGCGCGTTCAATTGTCTGAAATGGACGCCTGGAACTTGACGTTACTACTGGCTCGACGATGGAAAAGGCGGCTTTTCGGGGACGAGCACCGAGCACGTTTTTAGGCAGGCCATTTTTTCGATGTGGGGTTGAAAATATATTTACAAAATGAGGTGAACGATTTGGTATTTTAGGCATTTCAATCGAATTAAATCAAATTACTTTTGTCAATAAATAAACAAAAAATAATACTTTTTAAGATTTTAAATGTCAAAGAAACATTAATCTGGACGTAACCCATCCGGAAAGATACACTCAAATTAATACTAATTAGAACGTCCCGGAGGAAATTTATGGGCTTAATGACAGGAAAAAAAGGCGTAATATTTGGAGTGAGTAACAAGCGAGGGATCGCATACGCAATCGCCGAAAAACTGTTTCATGAAGGAGCCGACATTGCATTTACATACGCGGGCGACATTATGAAAGATCGAGTCGAGCCCTTGGCCGCTGAAATGCAGTCGAAACTTTGTATCTCCTGTGACGTAAACAATGAAGCCGAAATCAAGGAAGTATTCAACCAATGTAGAGCGGTCTATGGAACTATCGACTTTATTATTCACGCTGTAGCCTTTGCGAATCGTGAGGATTTAACTGGAAATTTTTCGGATACGAGTTTTGAGGGGTGGAATCTGGCGCTAGGCGTCAGTGCATATTCGTTAATTCCTATGGCTCGTTACGCCAAAGACATGATGAATGACGGCGGTAGCATCGTAGCGCTGTCATATCTTGGCTCTGAACGTTCGGTTCCAAATTACAACGTAATGGGTGTGGCCAAAGCGGCACTTGAAGCCAATGTGAGATATTTGGCATCGGAATTTGGGCCCCGTGGAATTCGAGTGAATTCACTGTCAGCCGGGCCAATTAAAACGCTCGCAGCTAAAGGGATCGATGGATTCGACATACTATTGAAGGTTAATGCGGCACGTTCACCAATGAAACGAAATGTAACTTTAGACGAAGTTGGGAATGCGGGGCTTTACCTGTGTTCGGATTTGTCGAGTGGTGTTAGCGGCGAAACCCATCACGTCGATTGTGGTTATCACTCAGTGGCAACTACAAAAGCGGATGCACTCATTATTGGAGTTCAAGCCGACTAGCACCTTGAAAAAATCAGCAGCGAATTACTACTCAGCGATCGTCACTGCAGGGGTCGATCTCTTCCGAAAACGCTATTTATTTTTGGCCGCTGCCGTTTCCTTCTACACGTTGCTTGCGGTGATCCCACTGTTGGCAGTTGTTGCCTCCATCGCATCATATATTCCATTTGAAAATATAAATTGGCTCCGCCTAATCCATGTCGCGGTCCCATCGCTATTATTGGAAGATCGTGAGATTCTCGATTTTTTAACTGTCAACCGGGGTGCCTATGGGGTGTCTGGATTTGCCGTTGCTTATATGCTGTCACTTGGACTATTTCGAGCTATCGATCATGCATTGCATTCCGTGTTTGAATTTCCCTCTCGGAAAATAAACGAGTATATTCGCCTACAATTTGTTCTGTTCCCCATTTTTATTTTGGGAATGATAACTGCTTACATATTAGCCACCTCGTTATCCTCATTTTTGGGAACAATCATTACCCTTCCGATTTTCACCAACAGCGTATCACAGTATGTCATTCACACGATCCATAGCGTGACGAGTTTTTTTGGATTCGTAACAATGTTTTCCTTCCTCTTTACCTTGTATCATGTTCTCGCGCCGCGCCGAAAAAAGCACCTAGACCATTCGTTGGTAACAGCTCTCCTCGGATCGTTTATTCTTACACTTGTACGCCAACTGTTTATTATCTATTTCTCGTTTGTATCAACCGCCAAAAATATTTATGGCACATTCAGCAGTGTTTTTGGATTCTTATTATGGGTGCTGGTGGCGTATACTGCGATTCTTTTTTGTGGGCGGGTGTTATACATAGTCGAAAAACGACGATTGAATTAACCGACATATCTTTCCAAATCATTAACGCCGTCTGAGGAGTTTTTTTTGGGCCCCTGGTATGACTGTTATTGTCGTTGTGGCGGCCCCGCCACGAGTGAATTATTATAAATAGGTCTCTGAAAGGGACACACAACTGTGACTCAAACAATCGAATCACAGTTGATCACGGTTCATCTCCGGCGCATGTATCGTTATTTAAAGGTAGAAATAAAATCCACCAGAGCAGAAACAGCCTCGTCAGTCTGCGCGTTATATATCGATGCCCTGAGACCACCGGCTGAACGATGGCCTTTCAGCCCAGTCATACCTTTTTCTTCAGCTTCTTTTACAAACCGAGACTCCAATGCCTCATCGTGCACTTTTGATCGAAAAACGACATTCATTGGAGAACGGCTGGCTGGCTCGTTGGGACAGTAGAATATGTCACTATTGTCGATCGCCGAGTACAACCTAGCCGCCCGACTTTCAGTTTGAGACTGTACCCAATCAATACCGCCATTACTTAACATCCATTCGGTGACTAATGATACAAGGTATATCGCAAACGTGGGGGGGGTATTAAACATGGAATTATCGTTGGCATGGGTTCGATACTGAAGCATCGTTGGCACCCGTTCAGGACAACGATCCAATAAATCATTTCGAATGATCACAAGAGTAACGCCACTTGGCCCAATATTTTTTTGTGCACCCGCATATATTAAACCAAACCTATCAACCTCAATCCGGCGCGATAAGATGTCAGACGACATATCCGCTACGAGTGGTACCCCTCCGGTGTTAGGAAACACCTTCATTTGGGTACCATATATCGTGTTGTTCGATGTAACATGGACGTAGCTTGCATTCGAATCGATGGCAATCTGAGTTACGTCAGGTATTGCCGTAAACTTAGATTCTTCCCCGCTCGCGACAACTCGATAATTGCCTAACTTTTTTACTTCAGAGATTGCTTTTTTGGACCACACCCCCGTATTGATGTAGTCTGCGGATTGACCGTCAATTAATAGATTGAGTGGGACCATGGAAAACTGCAAGCTCGCCCCCCCCTGTAAAAAGAGGATCGAATAATTGTCTGGTACATTCAACAACGTCCTCAACCCATTTTTGGCATCGGCTAGCACCGATTCAAACAACGCGGAGCGATGACTTAATTCCATTACCGACATCCCGCTATTTCTAAAATTCAGAAGTTCAGACTGAGCTTTTTCTAAAACAGGTAACGGAAGCGCAGCAGGTCCTGCGTTAAAATTATGAATACGTTTGATACTAGTACTTGTTAACATGATGTCTCCTAATTAAGCCGTAATAACTCGAATCGAATTTATCCCGTTGGATTGTCCAATGGGAATTCCCGCCGTGACGACTAATACGTCATCCTTCTCCACCAAGGTCTGATGTTTGGCCTCTTGAATCGCTAAATGGATCATATCAGTCCATCGATGAATGTCTAAAAACGCTTTGGGCATCATCATTGGAATTACGCCGCGATACAAGGCCATTCGCTGGCATATTCGGAGCGTATCCGTCGGGGAGATAATCGGCGCAATCGGGTTAAGTTTTGATGCAATTAATGGCGTTGCACCCGAACTGGTAAATGCAATGATACGACTGGCATTTATTTCCTCGGCGATTTGATCAGCTGCTGCGCAAATGGAAATGGCAGCGGACGTTTTTGCAAACCTATTTTTACTGATCGAGTCGTCTTTTTTAATTGACATCATGTGATTATCCGTCGCTAAGCAGATGTCTGCCATCGTACGAATAACATTCGCCGGATCAATACCTGTGGCCGTTTCTCCCGATAACATGACGGCGTCGCAGTGGTCATATATCGCATTAGCAACATCGGACACTTCTGCCCGAGTCGCCGTAAGTCCATGGATCATACTCTCTAACATTTGGGTCGCAACGATGACCGGTTTCAAGCGTCGGTTAGCTTCCCGAATGATCATTTTTTGTGCTTTGGGAACGTTAGCCAAATCTATTTCAACGCCGAGATCGCCTCGAGCGACCATTACTGCATCCGCCGCGTCAACTATTTCTGCTAAATTTTCCATAGCGGCCCGCCGCTCTATTTTCGCAGCGATTTGGGTATCTCGCCCGCCATTGTCAGCAAGTAATTTTCTTAACAAAAACACGTCAGAGGCTTGGGAGACAAACGATAATGCAATATAATCTACCCCCTCTGCGACCCCAGCAATTGCATCAGCGATATCTTTGTCCGTTAAGGGTGAAATTTTAGCCGTAGTGTGGGGCAAATTTACCCCTTTTTTATTAGAAATAACGCCCCCTCGTACGACTTCACACTCTACCGAGGTCCCAACAATCTGGCACACTTTTAACTGAATTTTCCCATCATCGACAAACAATAGTTCCCCGGGTTTCACATCGGCTGCTAAATTCGGATACGACACGGAAACAACTTTATTGGTGCCAATCACTGGCTCCGAGACAACCGTTATGTGATCGCCGGCGTCAACCGTGATCGCGTCATTTTGAATCGCACCGACTCGTATTTTAGGACCTTGCAAGTCAAGAATTATGCCAACGATACGGCGTGCATCGCTCGCCACTTGGCGTATTAAACGAATTTTCTGAACGATATCCTCTGGATTTTGAGCATGAGAAGCATTAATACGAATCATATCGACGCCTTCAAGGCACATCTGCTTGAGGACTAACGGATCGCTAGATGCAGGTCCTAACGTTGCAATAATCTTCGTCCGTCGGTCAATGGTGGGTCGATACAACATGGCGCTCTCCTTATTTATATGGGAACTGACTATATCATGTGAATTTGATTATAATAATCCCCCCGATCTATGAAAAAGATACTATTTAAAATTGATTAAGGAAGCACGTATGCCAGACACAAAAAAATATACCGACATTCGATATTCGAAGTTGAACGGTATCGCCACCATAACTATAAATCGTCCTGAAGTGCGTAATGCGTTTCGACCCAAAACGGTTCAAGAAATGATGGATGCGTTAACTGATGCCCGGTTTGATTCATCCGTTGGTGTGGTTGTACTTACCGGCGAGGGCAAAGACGCGTTTTGTTCGGGTGGAGACCAGAAAATTCGCGGGGATTCAGGATATAAAGATGAAACAGGAACACATCATTTGAATGTGCTAGATTTTCAACGGCAAATTCGAACCTGCCCCAAACCTGTAATTGCAAAGGTAGCCGGATTTGCAGTGGGCGGCGGACAGATTTTACATATGATGTGTGATATTACGATCGCTGCAGATAACGCCATTTTTGGCCAAACCGGGCCAAAGGTCGGGTCGTTCGATGGTGGATTTGGTGCGAGTTATATGGCCCGAATTGTGGGGCAAAAAAAAGCCCGAGAAATCTGGTTTTTATGCCGACAGTATTCGGCTCAACAAGCTCTCGAAATGGGCTTAGTCAACTGTGTGGTTCCTTACGATCAATTGGACGCTGAAACGGATAAATGGTGTCACGAGATTTTACAGCACTCCCCTATCGCACTTCGATGCTTAAAAGCGGCGCTCAACGCTGACTGCGACGGACAGGTTGGACTTCAGGAATTAGCCGGTAACGCGACAATGTTGTATTACATGTCAGAAGAGGGCCAAGAAGGGAGAGATGCATTTGTTCAAAAACGTCGTCCTGATTTTTCCTCGTTTGGTCGAAATCCCTAAGTGACGGCCATATTATGCCCAATTCGGGCATCAGCACGCCAACAACCCAACGCCACAGCGATTATATCGCCAAACGGTCGACACACGTATCTAGATATCGATCAAATGGTATCAGTCATTACATCTCGACTCCGATCTGAAGGGATTGAATCCGGCGACCACGTTGTCGTTGAAGCCACGACAAATTATCGAACAATCGCCATTTTATTCGCACTGTTTCGGGTAGGTGCCATTGCCGTTGTCAGCGGAATGCCTCAGTCGGAACTCGAACTACTCCGGGGTAAAATCAACCCGAAATTAGTCCTTGTTGAACGGCTTCTATTTCCTACCCCGGTGCCAATGCGTACATTTTTAGATATTGATTCGGGCGATATTGAAGGAATTGACGATGGAATTCTCTCCTGCGACCAGCCCGCGGTGATTGTTCCCACGTCCGGAACCACGAGCGAGCCCAAATTAGCTGTATTATCGGTTGGGAATTTCTTCTATAGCGCCATGGGCTTACTTGACGTCGTTTGTTTTGAACCTGGGCACCGATGGTTAGTATCCGTTCCGCTATACCATGTATCCGGATTATCGATCATCTTCAGGACGTTCTTTGCCACTGCAACGCTTGTCATACCGGAAAAAAAATATTCGTTACTCGAGTCAATTTACACTTTGCAGGTCACACATCTATCCTTGGTGCCAACACAGCTCAAGCGATTACTTAATGATCCAGCCTTTACCCCACGTGCCCGATGGCCATGGCACACCATTATGGTCAGTGGGTCAGAAATCCCACATCCACTAGTTACCAAGGCACTCGCCAATCAACTTCCAATGATAGCGGCGTACGGCCTTACGGAAACGGGTTCAGCAATCACGATTGGAACACCGTCATTACCGGGAGATTCGGGAACGTGTTTACCCTTTCGATCGATTCGCACCTCGCCGACGGGCGAGATCGAAGTGTCAGGAAAAACCCTATTTTTGGGATATCTAGAGCATAATGGAATCATCAGACTCCCACTGACTTCTGATGGATGGTTTAGAACCGGGGATGTCGGATATCACGTCAATGGCCGATGGATCATTGCAGGTCGAACCGACGATATGTTTATTAGCGGCGGAGAAAATATTCATCCTTCGGCGGTCGAAGACGTCATTCGAACCGAATTTTTAGTGGATAAATTAATGGTAATAGGAATCCCTGATTCGGAATATGGCCACCGGCCCGTTGTGTTCTGTGAACCACCGATTCAACTTGAAGTCCTTCGTAGCCGATTAATTGGCAAACTACAAAAATTCAAAATTCCAATTGCCGTATTGGATTGGAAGCCCGAAATGGATAACGATACTAAACTATCACGAAGCAAATGGAAGGCATTAGCGATTAGCGAATATCGTCGACTTGGGGGTAATACCCTTCTTCCAATCGACCACTAACAAGTCGCCAACCGATGCTTGATTTATTTCGGATAAATCAGCGATCCGTCGAGGGTTTTCAATTTCCATAACCGTGTACTCCCCTTTACTGGTTCGAACCGACCATTTTCCGGAGACACCCACCACTGGCGCTCTAAATTCCAAAACGATATACCGATCCTTCACAACATCCCGCACCACGGCCACTGTATCCCCAGATTGGCTGGCCCTATCCTGGTCAGTATTGTTGCTATTAAAAAATCCAGGACGCTGTGGACGTCCAGTCAATTGCGTCAACTCGTCGACCGCCGCTTTAATATCAAGATCAATGCCAAGACTCAGGTCACGATAACCCCGGATCGCCCGAGAAAGTACCGAATTATCTTGTCCTCGACAATCGATGATCCACCGCGAAAGCCCGATCGCCCGTAAGCGATCGATTTCTCGCAACAGACATCGGTCAAAATACAAAAACATTGCCGTTCCATTTGGAGAGTCCCAGAACCGAAGTTTTCGCCCCGGATACTCACTGTCGGAGGCCGATACATGATATGTATCATGGCCGCCAACCGTACCGTCGATATACCGCCGGTACGAATATTGAATTAAAATGGGCCCCTGAACTTGTATGTCTAATTGATGGGATAAGTCAGAGAGTTTTAATAAGGTGTCGATGGGCACCTCATTCCCGACTGTTAGACGCTGACACCTTTTCAACATCATTCGGATCGATGTTTCGGAGTGACACCCGATTTCCGGATTTAACCAAATCACCGCGTCAGAAACGCGTTCATTGATTAACGAAATCAACCCAATATCTTGGATTCTAAACTCCCGAATTCCAAGGTGTGCGGCGGCATCGATCGCACGGATACAGTCATCAATATCCGAATCATGGACCAACACATCACAATTAAACGCAATTTGACTCGGGCTGAACCATTGGCGCGCCGCTTCCACCAGTCGGGACAGGTGTTCCGACACCGGCAACCGATTGGATACAAACGATCGAACACTGGTCCGCGAATGCTCGATAATGATACCGGCCGCACCCTGTCGACCGGCGATACCGATGTCGTCATTCGAATTGCAAAACGTCCAAATCATAACGGAACCACGAAAATATCAGTCGACGCAAGTTCAGAATCAGACATCATCCAAAATAACCCGCCCGGTCGAGTTGAATCTACGGGCATGTGTAGACAATCAAACAAATGGGTAATCGTAACGGATTGATCATTTAGCCTCATCACAGCGTCTCCGACACACAATACATCCTTACACTCAATTAACAATCGATTATGATGCATACTTCTACCCGTGGCCACAATTTCGACTGATTTTTGATACCCACCAAACTCCCGATTTATCGACGACGCATCCGGACGGGTGGAGAGCCCTCCGGCGGAAAACTGACGGTTGGACACGGACTTCAACCGATCCTCAAAACGGAAGACTTGATCGTTCGTTATCGGCGTACCGGTGTGTATTGATGCCATGACGGCATCGATTGCATCCCGATAGGTCGACACGGCGTTCGCGACATATAACTGACTCTTCATGCGACCTTCAATCTTTAAGGAGTCGATACCCGCGAGCACGCATGCTTCAATCTGGCGAATGCCCTGCAAATCCTTGGCATTCATGATATGACTGGAAACCGGACCCGAATCTGACTCGATCGTATATGTATGTCGACAACTTTGAACACAGCCCCCGCGGTTTGAATCGCGACCGGCGCTGTAATTGGAAATCACGCATTTTCCCGAGTAACTCGCACACATTGACCCATGGATGAAGAGTTCCAACTCAACATTTAATGCCTCTTTAATTTTTTTACAATCATCGATCGACACTTCTCGAGCCATCACCACACGCTCGGCACCAATCGCTATCCATTCGGTGATCGCGCGAATGTTGGTGACACTTGCCTGAGTCGAGACATGAAGGGGAATCGACGTGTAGTCACGAACGGCTTTTGCAACGCCCCAGTCGGATACTAAAAATGCGTGAGGTTGAATCGTCTGTAACACATTTAAATGCGCCACTAGCTCAGTAAGGTCAGCATCATGTGCGAATCCGTTTAGAACGACATAGACTTTTCTGCCAATCGAGTTGGCCATATCAACCGCCACCCGCAATTCATGATCAGTGAAGTTATCCGCGTATTTTCGAAGCCCAAACACTGTCCCACCCACGTAGACCGCATCGGCGCCACAGCGAAAGGCAACCTGCAATTTTTGAAGATTTCCGCCTGGAGCTAACAGCTCGGGCGTCGCGTATTGTGTGGACAAATTCATCGGATACCAGACGGACCTTTACTTTTGTTGGTCTAATTTACTTGATAAACAGTATCTCGTATTTAAAGTGTATTCACAACCCGGACCGACATGAGTCATAATACACACACGGAAAGGTGTCCGAGTGGTTTAAGGAGCACGCCTGGAACGCGTGTATGGGAGAAATCTCATCGTGGGTTCGAATCCCACCCTTTCCGCCATCATTACACGTTCATCCAATTTTTCTACCCCTGATTTACCCGCAACCACTCTTGGTAAGTTGTTAATGGAATCTGACTGACGGAATATTCTTACCCGAAATGTTGCGACATTGGCCACGTTACCGGCCGCCCTAAAGCCCCCAGATCTGGGGTATT
>Ga0214923_10005554_pt1 | contig 14615 bp, 13 predicted proteins | sample LL1510_MetaG_FD_177993 | JGI IMG/M metagenome (GOLD analysis project Ga0214923, IMG submission 177993) | Freshwater microbial communities from Lake Lanier, Atlanta, Georgia, United States - LL-1510 | ecosystem: Environmental > Aquatic > Freshwater > Lake | place: USA: Georgia | collected... | reverse complement strand
GGAACGGTTTGGGGGCGGGGGGCGGCTCATACACGACAACCTTCAGGCTACATAACGGTCGCTATTAGCATCGGTAAAAAACCAAATTAGTTGCTTAAAAAGTAACCCCGGACCAGGGGAAACCGAAAAGTAACCCCGGACCAGGGGAAACCGAAAAGTAACCTCGGACCAGGGGAAACCGACCAGGGGGAACCAGAGGGAAAAGACAGCTTTCAGCTTCTCGACGAGCTAGGCCTCGTCCCTTCGAAGTAGCATTTCAGTAATTAATGTAATCTGGTCTCGAATCTGCGCCGCACGCTCATACTCGCGTCGAGCGGCTGCATCAAACATATTCCTCTTGAGATCCTCAATCAATTTCTGCTGCGCTTTTGGATCTTCCGGTATATCGCGCCCATATACCGGACGCTCCTCTGCAACTGCCGCGATATCAGCTGAGTCGCCCAACGAGCGCTGTTCTCCTCTCCGAGCAGAATGGGGAACGATTCCGTGCAGCTCGTTGAACTGAGCTTGAATTGCCCGACGGCGCTCCGTCTCAGCGATAGCTGCCTGCATCGACTTCGTCATGTTATCCGCATACAATATGACTCTTCCATTCACATTCCTAGCGGCCCTCCCCATGATCTGAATCAGGGAACGGGTCGATCTGAGAAAACCCTCTTTATCAGCGTCTAAGATCGCGACCAAGCTCACCTCGACAAGATCGAGACCCTCACGGAGCAGATTTATACCAATCAATACGTCGAAATCTCCTCGTCGAAGACCCCGCAAGATCTCCACTCGCTCAATTGTAGTAATGTCGGAATGAAGATAGCGGGCTTTCACTCCTACCTCTCTGAGGTACGCGGAGAGATCCTCAGCCATCTTTTTAGTCAAGGTAATGGCCAAAACCCGCTCATCCGCCCCAACGCATATTTGAATTTCTCTGAGAAGATCGTCAATCTGATGAGTAGCTGGCTTAATTACTACAGGAGGATCCAGAAGCCCAGTAGGTCTGTTAACCTGCTCGATGACCATACCCTCGCTTCGATCTAATTCTAAGTCAGCAGGCGTCGCAGATACGAAGATAGTCTGCCCGACGCGCTCCCAAAACTCATCCAGGTTAAGAGGACGATTATCAAGCGCCGATGGCAATCGAAATCCGAAATCCACAAGTGTCTGTTTCCTTGCTCTATCGCCACGATACATCCCCCCCAACTGGGATATAGTGACATGGCTTTCGTCAATTACCAGCAGAAAATCGTCCGGAAAATAATCGAGTAATGTTGTGGGTGGCTCACCCGCCTTTCGCCCCGCAATATGACGACTATAATTCTCGATTCCTCGACAGAATCCAATCTCCGCAAGTAGCTCGAGATCGTAGAGAGTCCGCTGCTCAAGTCGCTGACTCTCCACTAACTTACCCTCTCTGAGCAACTCCATTGCGCGCTCAGCCAATTCCGCTTTTATCGCAACACTCGCTCTGTCAATTGACTCCCGCGAAGTTACAAAATGACTCACGGGATACACGGCGCACGACTGCAAAGGGCGCAGAGTTGTTCCAGTGAGAGAGTCAATTTCTCGAATCTCCTCAACCTCATCTCCGAAGAAAAGTAATCGTATCGCCGCTGCATCCTGGTCGGAGGGGAATATATCAATGGTCTCACCTCGCACTCTGAAACTACCACGCGTGAATTCAATATCAGTACGCTTATACTGCATGCATACTAATCTACGGATAATATCTTCTCTTGAAATCTTGTCTCTTTTTTCCAAGAACAACATCATCCTGAAATAATCCTCGGGCGCCCCTAAGCCATAGATGCAACTCACGCTAGCCACGATTATAGTATCGCGCGACTCCAACAGTGCTTTGGTCGCGGCATGTCGCATTTTGTCAATCTCTTCATTAATGGCCGAGTCCTTCTCGATGTAGGTATCAGTGGCTGGAAGGTAGGCTTCTGGCTGATAGTAATCGTAATAACTCACAAAATACCGGACCCGGTTCTTAGGAAAAAACTCCAAAAATTCTGCGTAAAGTTGTGCGGCTAGAGTCTTATTCGGCGCGATAACCAGGGTAGGTCGATTCTGTTTGGCGATAACATTTGCGATGGTAAATGTCTTACCCGACCCCGTGACACCTAAAAGAGTTTGGAATCGGACCCCCTTCCGAAGGTTCTCATCAAGATTTGCGATCGCTTGTGGTTGATCCCCCTGCGGAGAGAAGCGCGACTCAAGAGCAAAAGGCTCCTGCTGCGGAACCGCACGATCCGCGAGGGGGCGGCGGTCTCTCACTGCTCTCTGCCCCTCTTTGCTTCGGCAATACACTCTTTAGCCAGCTCGATCGCTACTTCTTCGGTTGGTTGTCCCCTCTTGATTGCCTCATCAATAACACGCCCGGTCGTTCCGTAGATTTCGCCAACCTTAGACTCAATCCACGAATTCTGAGGTCCGCCTGGAGCAAGCTCAGCGCTCACACAAATCACCCCTCCCGAATTGATGGCAAAATCGGGGCAATACAGAATCCCCCTCTCAGCCAAGGTCGTGTACACGCCCTGATCGACTAACTGATTATTTGCTGCACCGGCAATTATTCGGCATGACAACCGATGCAATGTATCTTGATTAACCGTCTGTCCGATAGCACACGGCGCGAACAGATCACACGGAACATCATAAATAGAGTCAGGTGAGATTACTTGAGCACCATACTTCTTACTCGCGATTTCTAGTGATTTGGAGTGGGTGTCGCTCACCACCACTGAGGCGCCAACTTTTGTGAGGTGCTCCAGGAGATACATACCCACATGTCCGACCCCCTGCAGCGCAATTCGCTTGCCAGAGAGAGAGGGATTATTTGGAAACATCCTCTCCACAGCGGCTCTCATCGCATGAAAAACACCCAACGCCGTCCATGGAGATGGGTCTCCTGCTCCGCCCTTGTTTGGGTCAGTGCCCACTACAAACCGCGACACAGACCTCACAACCATAATATCATCCACGGAGGTACCCATATCCTCCGCGGTAATATAACGACCTGCGAGATGGTTAAGACACTCCCCGACTTTTTTGAAAAGAGCCTCGCGACCGCTGGTCATATGCGGATCGGCGATTAAACATGCCTTACCTCCTCCCAAGGGCAAGCCTGCCAGGGCGCTCTTGTAGGTCATACCCTCTGATAGGCGAATGACATCCTCAAGGGCTTGTTCATCGCTCTCGTACAAACGCATGCGGCAGCCACCGAGCCCAGGCCCCAAGGTGGTGTCATGAATACCGACTATTAATTTGAGGCCGACTTCAGGGTAACTGAAGAAGGCAACTTGTTCGTGGCCACGAACGGCACAGTGCTCTAAAACAGACAGAGTCATAGTTAGATCCGAGGTAGCCCGTTAGAGATGAGCGGAGCATAAAGCCGCACTATCATCGGTAGAGTATGACTAGTTCCCAAGTGTACTCGCATTACTTGTTAGCGTCGATAGTTTCGCCTTTGTTGGGGTCCGGAATTCCCGCATAATCACGCGGGCGACGCTTACAACCCGTTGCGAATACAGAGACAACAAGGAGACACACAAGGATTTTCACCAGCGACTTATTTATCTTCATAGCTACCCTAAAACGGCCGACCTTACCTCACCCTAACACAAGGGTTGTGCCTGATGGCAAAGATGCGATGACTGAAATGCCCTGGAGAGGACTTGAACCTCCACACCCTTACGGACACATGACCCTGAATCATGCCTGTCTACCAATTCCAGCACCAGGGCACAAGCGATGCTTCGCGGCAATTTCTACCATAGGTCAGCCGCGATTGGAACCTCGTGTCATGTTACGTTTCAATGCCTTAGCCGATCCCTGCTGGGCTAAGGCTCAGTGGTGCATCCACCTATATCGGCGACCTTCACGAGAAAATAATCCCCTGCGCGAGGCGCATAGAATCGCCGAAATTGATGTTACATGTTTGACGGCGCATATACTGCTTCCAAGAATCGGAGCCTGCTTCCCGCCCTCCTCCAGTGTCTTTTTCACCACCAAACGCGCCCCCGATCTCCGCACCTGATGTCCCCATATTAACATTAGCGATTCCGCAATCACTGCCGACCTGAGACAGAAATCTTTCCACAGACCGCATATCCTTAGTGAAGATGGCCGAGCTCAAGCCTTGCGGGACATCATTATTCAACTCGATTGCATGATCGAGGTCTTTGATCGGCACCACATACAAGATCGGAGCAAAAGTCTCCTCCCGCATCAGTGGAAGAATATTCCTAGCGCGAACAATTGTGGGCTGTACGTATAGCGATGACGGAACATCTGCAACCAACTTCCCCCCATACACAACCTCTCCCCCCTCCTGCGGAACGCGAGCAATCGCCCTCTGATAAGCATCCACGGCGCGCTGATGAATCAGTGGGCCCATCAAAACGCCACTCTCCAATGGATTGCCAACCTTGACCTGCCCAAAAGCGGCGACGAGCTTTTCAATACATTCGCTATAGACCTGTTCGTGAACAAAAGCTCGCCGAATCGAAGTGCACCGCTGTCCGGCCGTGCCGACGGCCCCAAAAAGTATACCAGACACCACCAGTTTCATATCTGCGTCGGCGAGCACCGTAACCGCGTTATTCCCACCCAACTCCAAGATGCTTCTTCCCAAGCGCTCGCCCACAATTTTGCCAACCGAGCGTCCCATAGCGCAGGAGCCCGTCGCTGATACGCACGGTATGCGAGTATCAGCAGCTAATAGCGCACCCAACTCCGGCCCATCCCCGATAATCAAAGAAAAGAGGCCCTCGAATCCGAATGATTTCGAAACTTCCCGGCACAAAGAGTTCACCGCGATAGCAGTTAGGGGCGCTAGCTCTGAGGGCTTCCAGATAATAGTATCACCACACACAGCGGCGATCATTGCGTTCCAGGCCCACACCGCGGCCGGAAAGTTAAACGCAGTGATAACACCGATCGGGCCAAGCGGATGCCACTGTTCGTACATCCGATGATTTCGGCGCTCTGAATGCATCGTTTTGCCGTACAACTGTCGCGAAAGTCCTACAGCAAAATCAGCAATATCAATAGCCTCCTGTATCTCTCCCTCTCCCTCAGCTACTATCTTACCAACTTCGAGCGATACCAAACGACCTAATTTCTTTTTAGAGTCACGCAGCGCTTCACCAATTTTCCTTACAACTTGCCCTCGCTCTGGCGCCGGAACTTTACGCCACTCTTGAAAAACCTCGATAGATTCACTTACAACCCGATCATAGCTGGCCAGATCGGCACATTGAATCTGGGCTATCTCCTTTCCGTGGATCGGCGAGCAGACCGAGAGCATCTTCGCTCCAACAAGATCTAGCTCTTTTTTCCCAAACGCCCCCGAAGAGCACTCTTTAAGATTGAGATCCGAAATTATTTCCTTCATATGCGATTCCCCGCGAGCACAATTGTCGGACTTACACCTATTACCAGGGTGCCTGTACAGATGGCCTCCCTCTCACTATAGTAATGATCAAACCGAAGGTGAGCGTTAATTACCACCCCTCTAGTATATGGATGAGAGGCTAGAGGGCGCCACGGTAAACTCAAGGATAAACCTGCAACCTCAAGGGCCGAACGTAAAGTTCTTGGGAAAAATGTCCGGACTGGACCCAGATAAAATGGAGCGGGAGACGAGACTCGAACCCGCGACCCTCAGCTTGGAAGGCTGATGCTCTAGCCAACTGAGCTACTCCCGCCCACGTGTTGACTCTAAGGGACCATGCAGATCCCTCGAAAATCGCTCCCGTATAAAACACCAAAAATAGACAAAAGGCAACGATGCAGCTCTGCCCAACCACCCGAGGTATGACGGCACACGTAGGCCCTCGAAGCGCGGTCCAACCAAGAAAAATGAGACTCATCGCGGGGCTGTCGCCAAAAACGTCCCCGTAAGCTGCCAACTGCACAGGCCCAGGGGCGCGCCACTTTGCCGTGTCCGCCCAGAGACCCATCACCGGTGTATATGCCCCTAGCCCAGTGGATGACGAGCGTCTATACTTTTCTTGTCAACCTGGAGCTCGCACAAGGGGAGCACATACTTAAAACCTAGAATGGCCACCTCAAAGAAACAAAAACGCCCTGGTATTCTGGATGCTCTCATTACAATAATGATAGACCCCAGTGGTACGATATTCCACTTGCTCGATAACCGCAGGTGGCCTCCCCATATTCTACTGCTGCTGATCTTGTTCTCTCTGATATGCGTGGCCCCGCCATTTCTCTATTCAGTGGATGGAGTTACTAACCAAGGGAACCTTTCGGCGCTTGGAACTACCCTAATTACAATTCTTTTCACTTTGGTACTCTCCTCTGGGTTCTTCACTGTGCTCATCAGCACCCTCAAAGCGCCTGTAAGATGGGTTATTGCTTTCGGGACCTTGGTGTATGCTCTAACTCCAATAACCGTATCGACTGCCGCAGTGTATTTCTGCAACTACCTTACAACTGGCTACCTCTCCATCGTTCAGTCCCTCGCTTTCGGTGGCGTGACCCATCGGGACTGGGTGGTGAGTATTTTCCCCTATACTTTTAAACTCTCGGGTTTACTCGGCTGCTTAATCCTAGCCCAGGGCTCCCGCGTTTTATGCAGAACCTCCCTCTCTTCTGGAATTCTTTTAGGAGCTTTTTATATCCCTTTGCTTATGGGATCTTTCGTAGTATGCGCCTCGACTGTCGAGGTCTGGGCCCCCTCCAGTTCGGAAGCAACGATTCGATTCTTCCGATCTTTTTTTGAGATCCGTTAGCGCTCCGTAGCTTGCTTTGATGTAAAATCTGGAGCTCCCGTCTCGAATACATCTCCGAGGCCATGATCACTGGCTCGCGGCTCGACACTCCAAACCTCTGCCTCTAACAATTGCTTCAAAACCAACGGGTAACTTGGTCAAGGTGTACTCTATAGCCTCACCTACATGAGGAAGGCATACAAAGCCCGCCTCAAACGGTGATGGAGCGAAATAAACCCCCTCATCCAGCATCGTATTGAAAAAACCTACAAAGGCATTTTTATCAACCTGTATGGTGTCCCTGAATGACAGAACGGGAGAATCAGCGAAAAAGAAGCCAAACATAGTGCCTACGGCCTCCACCTGCACAGAAACCCCGTAACGGGAAGCACTCTCCTTCATTCCCACCACAAGCTGCCCTGCAACGCCACAAGCCTTCTCAAAATTACCGGGCTTCACCCATTCTCCTAGTGTTGCGATACCGGCCGCCATGGCCAATGGATTACCCGAGAGGGTTCCAGCCTGATATACTGGCCCCAAGGGTGCCAACAATTCCATAATCTCTGCCCGGCCACCAAATGCCCCTACTGGCAGGCCACCCCCTATAACCTTACCCAGCATGGTAAGGTCAGGAGTCACCCCGTATAACCCCTGAGCACCCTCCAAGGATACACGGAATCCTGTCATAACCTCATCGAGAATCAATAGTGCCCCATACTTGGCGCTGATCTCCCGCAACCCATAAAGAAATCCCGGTTTAGGAACCAATAATCCGCAGTTTCCTACAACTGGCTCAACGATGATCGCCGCTATCTCTGAGCCACATTCAGAAAACAATCTCTCAACAGAATCCAAGCTATTAAACTCGGCTACGAGGGTATCACTCACGGCAGCCTCGGGCACTCCAGCGCAATCTGGAAGACCTAAAGTCAGGACACCAGATCCTGCCTTGGCCAGAAGCACATCAGCATGCCCGTGGTAACATCCCTCAAACTTGACGATCTTGCGCCGCCTTGTAAAACCACGTGCGAGCCGAATCACCGCCATGCCCGCCTCAGTTCCGGAATTGACAAACCGCATCATCTCCATCGACGGGAATAGCGTTTGCACAATCTCTGCTAAGCGCACCTCGAGTTCGTGACATGCTCCGAAAGTTGAGCCCCTGGCGAGCTGCTCTTTAATCGCCTCAACCACGATGGGGTGAGCATGACCTAATACCAGAGGTCCCCAACTATTTATGAAATCAACGTATCGATTGCCGTCAACATCAAACAGATAAGGCCCCTCACCCGATCTGACTACAAAAGGCTCGCCGCCAACGGATCGAAAAGCCCGAACGGGGGAGTTTACTCCACCCGGGAAATAAGTCTTAGCTTTAGAAAATATCTCTCGTGATTGTGTCGTCTTCCGCATCAGGCTGTTGTAACACACCACTCAGTGGGCTGGAATATTGACCAACACGCATCAATTTTTATTTTCTGGGCTAATCGGGTCAGAGCCCAACTCAGCCTCTTTACCATCTGAGATACCATCGAGGTCTGAATCAGAAACTAACGGATTTGCTCCAAACACCAGCTCTCGATCATCGCGCAATCCATCTCCATCGGAGTCCGATTTGTTCGGATCAGTCTTGATTGTCTTCTCCACCTCATCACTTAATCCATCGCCATCTGAGTCGGTGTAGGTATCCTTGGAAGCGAGGGGATCCCCGCCTGAAGCAACCTCCGCGCCATCGCCTCGGCCATCACCATCTGAATCCGCCATCGATGGATCAGTATTTCTCTGTCGCTCCTCTTTGACGCTTAATCCATCGAGATCCTCATCGCTTCCCTGTAGACGAGCCCCAAAACGAGTCGTAATCACATCAAGTGGCGCAGAACCACTGTCGCGCGAATCCGTTCCTTCCTCATCCTCAAGAGTATCAGAGTATCCATCGCCATCCGAATCTAGCCATGAGTCAGACCCCTGATTGCTATACGCCTTGCCCAGCCAATTACCGCCTTGAGACGACCCGGAGCCTAGGACGGCCCCCGCAACATCATCCCGATCAACGCTCAAGGCCGACAGCTCTGTAAACAGACTTGGGTCCCCCAAGGCCTCCTCGCTCGTAGGACTAGCTCCTACCGTCGGAGTCACTGGAGAGGGGGTTCCAGATTCAGCCGGAGCGGGTGTGATCGTGGAGGTAATAGTGCCCGTTGGAGTCACCGACGGAGTCGCGGTACTAGATGGGACTGGAGTGAATGATGTCTGAGCAGCGAAGTCATAGTTCTCCTGGCAGGCATCAGTACCGCTCACTAGGAATCCAAGAGAGAGAACTAGGAGCCCTCCACCTATCCGATCGATTAAAGATTGTTTGCGCATCGCAGCACCACACTGTTCTACAAATTTCCTTGATGCTACCGCGAGCCGGGAATTCAAAAAAGATAGATATCGCAGGCCCGGGAACTTTTCAGAGGCCTGATACAAATAATCAAATAGGAGTGTCTGCTCAGTGGGACATCGGAGCTGGATGTGCCACCGATGCGACGAGGTTCAACAGAGACTCCACCTCGTCAGGATTATCGCTCTTAGTTAGGTACCCGACTCCCCCATATTCCGTCAGACGCTCAGCCATCTCAGGCAAGCGGGTTGAACTGGTGGCGATCACCGAGGTCCCCAGGGCTGATATCTCGCGCACTAACTGGAGGGCCGAGGAGATCACATGTAGGTCAAGCAGGACAACTGAGGCCTGCCAATTAGAGGCAATTTCGATCGCCTTTGAGGGGTCTGATACCAAACGACACTCAATGCTAAAATCCGGATGATACATCTCGGCAACCTGCACAAGCTGCTCAAAGTGTTCCTGCTGATCATCAACCACGAGCAATCGAATCGCCCGGCGAGTTGAACAATCTCCAGCAGAAATGGACGGCGGATATCCCATGCACCACTCAATTCAAAAAAACCTCTATCGCTAAATATTGTTATCGGCACCGCGCTCGCGCCTATGAAGATGATTTTCACGCTAAAATTGACTCCTATCAGGGATAACAAATAATCTGTTGCGCATTCTAGTTTTTTTTCATATGGTACACCTATAAACATTGTCTAAATGAATCAAGTAACGACCATGAAAACAGGAAAAAATGCGAGTGAGCTAGGGGCCTTCCAGACTAACACCTTAGCCCCGGTTCAACGCCAAACCCTTGAATTTCTTAGGAACTTTCTAGCCGACAAGGGATATGCACCTTCTTTAAAAGATATAGCAGAGTTTATAGGGGTAAAATCTCCATCAACTGCTCACTTCCATTTAGAACGCCTTGAGAACAAGGGTTTTATTCGGCGCGGCACGGACGGTATGCTCGAACTTCTCGACAGAGCTACCCCCCAGCTAGGACCTACCGCTGTACCGCTTGTTGGGGTAATAGCGGCAGGTCGCCCAATAGAAGCGATTGAACAGTCCACCACCATTGAGATACCCCCCAACATGATAGATGGACGGGGAGAGGTCTACTGCCTCGAAGTGAGCGGAAACTCGATGATAGACGAACATATCTGCGATCGCGATATTGTTGTCATCAAGAAACAGGACTCCGCCGAAGATGGACAGATCGTAGTAGCACTCCTTGAGGACGGGGGAGCAACTTTGAAAAGATATCGCCGATTAAAGAGCGGTCAAGTTATGCTTATTCCGGCGAACCCATCAATGCAGCCGATAACGGTAGACAAAGTTACCATTCAGGGCCGCCTAATAGGAGTGATTCGGGAGCTACATTAACAAACAGATTAACTCGAGGTCGGGTGGGCTAACACGGTACCTCTGCTTGTACGACTAAACTTTTATTTTTAAAACAACTAGAAAAGGAGAAACCATGGAACTGTACGAACGGGATGATGAAACAGGGGGATCAAACGGCGAAAAGGGTAAAGCCCTCAGTTCAGCCATCTCTCAGCTGGAAAAGAAGTACGGCAAGGGCGCCATTATGAGCCTTGGCAATTCTATCTCTGATAGGGTCGAAGCCCTATCTACCGGAAGCATCTCCCTTGATATGGCCCTCGGGATTGGCGGATTTCCTAAGGGGCGTATCTGTGAAATCTATGGTCCTGAATCATCCGGAAAGACCACCCTTGCTCTAAGCACTGCGGCTGAGTGTCAACGCGCTGGTGGTACCGTGGTATACATCGACGCAGAGCACGCGCTTGACGTAAATTATGCTAAAAGACTCGGTGTAGATACGTCGAAGCTCCTGGTAAGTCAGCCCGACTGCGGTGAGCAAGCTCTTGAGATCTGTGAAGCGCTCGTGTCATCCAATTCGGTTGACCTCGTAGTAATTGATTCAGTAGCGGCTCTTGTTCCGAGAGCGGAAATAGATGGTGAAATGGAGGATCAGCAGCCCGGCCTTCAAGCTCGGCTTATGAGCAAAGCTCTCCGAAAGCTCACTGCGATCTCCGCGAAATCAAACACGACTATCATTTTCATCAACCAGATCCGCATGAAGATCGGTGTGATGTTCGGGAGCCCTGAAACAACTTCCGGTGGTAATGCTCTTAAATTCTATGCATCAGTTCGCCTCGATGTGCGACGCATCGGATCAATCAAAGACCAGAATGATGTAACGGGAAATCGCGTTCGAGTTAAAGTAGTTAAGAATAAGGTCGCGGCTCCATTCAGAGAAGCAGAGTTTGATATAATCTTCAATGAGGGTGTCAGCATTCTCGGAGAGATAGTTGATATCGGCTCAGATAAAGGAGTGGTCGACAAAGCAGGGGCTTGGTTTAGCTTCAAGGGTGAGCGAATCGGACAGGGACGAGAAGGAGCTAAGAACTTCTTACGGGAAAACCCCGAGATGGCGCGCGAGATTCGTGGCCTCATCATGGATACCTGTGGCGTTTCTACAAACGAAGAGACACCTGCTTCGAACTCGGATAGTGACTCTGCCGATGAGGCAGCTATTCCTGAGAAGATGCCTAAGGGACGCAAAAAGGTTGCTGCCAACGAGTAGTTTTCTCGGCAACACGGTAACCTACGAAGCCAAGTTGCCACGACAAAGTTGCCCAACCAGGCTACTCCAACCAAGTTGCTTCTGTTAGGGCAACTTGGTTGGTCCAACTCGGCTCTTTAACATCATACTCTTATTGCTTGTCCTATTGAGTGACTTTGCAGTCATGTGGGACTATGATCGCTGCTGGGCATTATGTGTGGGAACCGTTCCCGCTCAACAAAGTGGCGCGCCAGGCAATAGGCCCGATGTTTATACGATCCTCTGCTGTCATCTACCCGAACCTCTACCTCCTGACCCTGGGGGCGACGTGTCGCTATGCAGTAGTGAGTGATGATGGATCAATTACTCTTAGCGACCCTGGCGCTAGTGCGCACATACCTGCCCTCCTCGAACGTCTCCGTCGTATGGGCCTGGATCCAGTAAACGTGAGAAACATAATTCTCACCCATCTCGATTCCGACCGCTGCGCTGGTATGGCGCTCATGCGCCGGGCATGCCCCAAGGCTCGACTACTTGGCACCGCCGCCATGAAAACAGCCCTTGGAGAACGCTCGTTTATTGATGACATAATCGCATCTGATCGCCAGTTCTCCGCTAAGCTTGGGATGCCTGGTACCACAAGCACGAAAACCAGCGAAACAAGGGATGCTCTTCATATTGACCGACTCCTCCACGCTGCCGACTCCATTCAGATTGGGGATGAACTCGTCATTCGCCTACTATCAACCCCCGGTCATCGCGCTCACTCGACATCGTATCTTTTGATTCCGCATGAGTTCATCATTACCGATGAGACTTTGGGGTATTATCGAGGCAGTGACCTTGCGGCTCCCGGGGGCGATTTTAGTCTTTCGCACAGCCAGGAGTCAGTAAAAGCATTTGATCATATAGAGATTTCCGGAATTGGGTTCCCGTATGTAGGCGCTATCACAGGCACCCTTGCCCGGAAACACATGGATGACGTTAGACAAAACTCGAAGGACCTCATGGATCAGTATAGCGCTGCACTTCGGGATGGAGTTTCTCATCAGTCGGCTTGCGCTCAGGTGCGGGATTGTTTCTATGAATCCCCGATTTCCGATCCTTTCCTGCAGACTAGCCTACGGCGATCCTGTGAGGCTGTAACCTCTCAGCTTGCAAGCCTCTTAAAATAGCTTGAAGTGTCTTAGCAGGGTGGTGAAAAATGATTTCCTGTTGCGGATTTCGACCTAGTAATGATGAGCTCTGACTTTCAAAGCATGTTTCTGGCTGCTCTAGCAAAGAAGCTGAAAATGAGGTGGCAAATTATTGAAGCGGAGCGCCCCAAAAGCCACTCAACAAATAAATAGACCCCACTCTCTTTACCAATTTAGGCGCACATAAACTAACGCGTGGTCGGAAGCGTTTTCCGGTTTATATACGACTCCCGAATCATATTTACCCTCGCTCTGGGGCGTGAGCCAGGCAAACGATAGGCTCTCCGATGGCATCAAGATTTCATCAAGCCACGAGTATTCCCCCCTATAGGAGAACGTTCCCGGCAGGGACTGCGTGGCTGGATTCGAGGTTAGCACGCTGAACAATTTACGGGGCTGGTCGGCTGCAACTTGACACAGAGGCACCGCTCTCTTGCTCAACCGACACGGGCCATTCTCACCAAAACTCGCCAAAGTAAGAGCTCCCTCTAGGATTCTAGCACTGGCCACGTCAAAATGACTGTTTCGATCTCCGAGGACGATCAGAATCGACGAAGGTGATGCGAGAGCGTTAGCGTGCCGAATCTCAATAATTCTCCGCAAGGCTTCCGCCATCTCCATACGATAGGTCTCCCACTCCAGGCCAGTGGGGTCTCCTTCACCACCCCGTTTGGACTTGAGATGGAAATTAATCACCGATAAAACGCGAGTTGATCCGTCACTGCGACTGTTGACCGCTAGTTGAATCTCAAGTGGCGTTCTCGAAAAGAGTCGCGGTCTCTGTTTCTTGTTTATTCTTGGTAATTCAACGCGAGAGTAAGCCAACGCATTTGTTATCTCAGCGCGGTCCCTCGCGACTAGAAAGCCAAGAGTCATCTTTCCCTCAGCTGGGGGAGCGACCCTAATCTCGTATAATCGATTAGTCCTAAACCGCAATTCCTCAGCGAGCTCTTTAAGGGCAGCTTTGCTTTCCTCTTCATTCTTGCCAAGAACTTCCTGCACCCCAATGACATCGCATCTCTGGCTGGTAAATCGCGCTACAAGATCCTCTACTTTTGAACGATGCTTCTTAATTGAATACTTACTGTCTCGGGCCTTGACCACAGCGTAGGTTCCAAAAAGCTTGAGGTTTTGGCTACACACGGTCAGATCTGCTGGCCCTCGAGTATCCCCACCCGATTGCGCCATAATTAATTTGGGCCTGTGAACCTCCCGCACGGGCTCCCTCTCAGTACCCTCTTGAGAAGTCGGGTCCTCCTGCGCTACCAGGAGAGACAAACTACCCGATCGACACACACACAGGACTATGAGCAACAAGAGAATAGTACGCGAAAATCCGCCGCTTTGCCTTGGCTGTCTGGTGCCTAAATTCCACATGATTTCATCCTCCACGAGCGACCGCGCGCACGTTCATTCGTTTCAAAAAGCGCCTCGATTGACAAGGAGCCCTCCAATGCAGAGTGAATGCGCGTCAGAGCCAGCCTGCCTATCAGCAATGCATCCACAATATCCTGGTGTTTGTGTAGCTCGGTCTCCTCTCCTGATAAACCGATCTTCTTCAGTTCGTCCGCATACAGGAACGAAACTGTCTTGCGAGCAGTCGCTTTTACCTCTCTCCTCGGCATCTGCTTGCCCTTTAATCCCATAATCTCGTAATGGACCGAGCGGGGATTCACCCGACCGGGGACGCAAACGGATCGCGCCCTCGCAAGAGACTCAAACGCGCT
>Ga0214923_10005552_pt1 | contig 14618 bp, 22 predicted proteins | sample LL1510_MetaG_FD_177993 | JGI IMG/M metagenome (GOLD analysis project Ga0214923, IMG submission 177993) | Freshwater microbial communities from Lake Lanier, Atlanta, Georgia, United States - LL-1510 | ecosystem: Environmental > Aquatic > Freshwater > Lake | place: USA: Georgia | collected... | reverse complement strand
CTAGCATTGTCAAGAAGTACGAAACCTACATCAAAAGGCTTCCCATACCTTACGAGAATCTACATGACTATATGACAGCGTCTGTCCAGGCCATGACATTTCCTTCACTAACAGCCGAGCCTGTTGAGCAGCAAGTGTATGACAATCTCTACAGTTCACGGGGTGGGTTTTACTTTGAAAAATATCTTACCAGAGAGTTTAACATAACGTTCAAACTTTACGAGGGATACATAAATTATTGGGTTATGTTTGATCTGTTTCAAGAATTCTATTCTTCTGCTGTTAACACGCCTAAAGATAAACTCAATAAAAACAAAAGCCCATTCTTACCCGACATAACATTAACATTTCTTGACCAGACAGGTTTTGAGTTTGTCGCCGTTGAATTGAACCAAATCTTATTGACATCTTTGTCCGAGGTAGAGTTAAATTATTCGTCAAACACTGCCGAGTTTAAGACGTTCAACGCCAACTTTAAATACAATTATATCGCAATCAAAAAGAGATTAGACTAATGAAAACATTCAAAGAATTCAAAGAAAAACCTATATTTGAGTCGCATCAAATAGAAGACCTTTCAGAATCAGAAGTTCTTGAAGCAGAACGTATCTACCAAGAACTGTCTGATTATATTAGAGAGAACGGAATAGAAAATCTCGACGAAGGTATATTGGGAAAAATCATAGGCGGAGTTGCTGGCTTTATCATAGGACCGGCGATCGGAAAAATTATCGCAAATGCGCTAGGTATCGAGAAAGGCATTCTTTTTGATATGTTTACCTCTAGGCTAGTTTCAGCTGCTCTTGGGTCAGCAATCGGTAAAAATCTAGCATAATGAAGATTGGCGTAGACTTCTCTATTAAGTCCCCGGCACTCACGGCCCGGAACAAAGATGGCAGCTTGTCTTTTTACAGCTTCCCTAGGCGGTCGGTTGTTAAAGAAGACACGATAATAGCATTAAAGAACTCCGGAGTTGAAGTTCATGTATTGGACGATGAGACACCTCTTCCCAAAAGAGCAACGATAGCTGAAAGAGAGCGGTCGTCTCTTACTGACGCCATTATGCTGATATCATCAATCAGTGAAAAAGTAAATACCTTAAGAATACAAGATCATACAGGAATGATCGTTGATTATGACACTCCGCTATATGTTGCCATTGAAGGTTTTTCTTTTGGATCGACTGGGAACCGATTAGCCCAACTTAGTGGATATCAGTGGACCCTGCGCTTCTTCCTCTACTCACAGAACAAGATGCACCCCAAGAACTTTTTCACATATTCACCCATGACGGTCAAAGCGACTGCAGGTAAAGGGAACTATAAGAAGGAACAGATGATTGAAGCCTTTATGAACTCTGATGACGAAGTCTTAAGAAACACTACATTTTGGCAGTCAATCACTAGGGACCCATCACAGTTTCAAACAAAGAAAGGCAACTGGCTTAAACCTATTGATGATATAATCGACAGCTATTGGGTCTTGATGACAATGGAGAATGATGTAGAAGAACTTTTGAAAGAGAAAGGTATATAAGTAATAGATAACTATTTACAATAAAATAAAGATCATCCAATGACATCTAAAGATCTTACGGTAGAGACGGATTTTGCGAAGGTAACTTTTACAGTAGAAGAAGCAGAAGCAATACATAGAATAACTGACACTTACAGTGAACTCTATAAAAAGGCTATTATTCTGCAGGCCGAGATTGAGAACAGCGAGCGTAGTCTAATAGAGCTTGCAAAAGAAATGGAAGAAGTTAAGACAGAAGAAAACGATTTCTTTCAAGAAATCGCAAATCGATTAGACCTGGAACCAAACACGATAGCAAACGCAGCAGCCAACTTGGTATTGACATCTAAGAAATGAGACACAGCCTTAATGAATACTTACAAGCTGTTACGAATATTGTAGCAGAGCTAGGTGGAAGAAAAGAACATTTAGATAAGATTCATTCAATTTTTGATGATATATCAATTGAAGTAGGTTACATAGATCAAAGACGAGACGAAGCTGAATCAAACCTTCATGCATTCATCTTGGCACTTCAGACTAAAGAAAAGACAGATTAGCTAAAATAGTTATTGCATCACAAAAACTTTTTTTCTTAAATGTATATAAAAAATAAAAACTATGTTAGTAACATCACCTGAATGGATTAATGAATGGTCCGTCGAAAAGTATGAACCTATTACAAAAGATTGGAAGGCAATAGGCCACGGTACAGATGAAGAGCCGGCCCAGTCGCTCTCTCATTCTACGTTTGCTTTAGCAATGCGTGACAAATATTGCGAAGGAATGAAGATACTTGATTATGGCTGCGGTACTGGCCGCTATGCAAACTTTTTGAGTAAGCGTTTAAAAGATTTCCAGTACATTGGCTTAGAAAAAGCTGGTAGTATACAAGGTTGGGGTGAAATCTCTGTAAGAGATGGCCTAATTAACGCAGCACAAGATCCACGGTTTACGCTTGGTTTTACTGAGACTACGTTAGAAGAAAAAGCAATTAATGATTCCGATGTAGTTCTTTTATGCAGTGTTTTTACCCACACAACCATAGAAGAAACCCATAGGATTGTGAAAAAGCTTTTGCCGCTTGTTGAACGAGGTGGCCGCGTAGTTTTTTCCATGATTCATGCAGACCAATATTCTCTTAACGGCAGTCTTTATGGATTTGATGAATGCTATCAAGTTACATACAATACAGTTGAACAAATTGATGAAATGCGCTACAAATTCAATGTCAACATTAAATTAGAAGAAAAATTTATGGCTAATTGGGGCTATTTGCATTCCATATATTCTATAACAAAAAAATAAGAAAACTATAATACTTTCTGTGTATAAATAAACAAACTAAAATAAATAAATAAATCAAACAAAAACAAATCATGAAAGCACTTAGCATTCTTGCACTTGCAGCTGTTCTTAGTCTGTCTGCTTGTGGCACCAACGAAAAGTCTCACGAAAATTGTGATTCAACCAAAGCATGTTGCGATTCTACTGCAACCGTAACCGATTCTACTGCGACCGCTCCTGCTGACAGCACTCTTTCAGACACAACTCACAAAAACTAATAGTCTCTAAGAGCCCGTTCAGTTAAGTATCTTAAAACCCTTAAAAAATCTAAAAGTACCATGGAAAATCTAAATGACATCTTTAATCTCTCACTTGATGACTTTAAAGAACCGGAGAAAACCTCCTCATCGCGTAACATCTTCAAACCTGAAGCCAAAGCTGGTAAAGAAGGCGTCTACAAGGCCGTAGTTCGCTTCCTACCTTGGCACAAGGACGTTAAGAAATCTGTTATGAAAAAATGGTCCTGCTGGCTGACCAACCCGGCAACCAACGAATCTAAAATGGTCGACTGCCCTTCAACAATCGGACAGAAATCTGTGCTTCAAGACCTCTTCTGGAAGTTTAAGAAATCTGATTCTGTCGCCGAACAAAAAATGGCCGAGAATTTTTCCCGCCGCCAGCGTTATGCTTCATTGGTACAAATCATGAAAGACGACAACGCGCCGGAGAATGTAGGAAAAATTATGGTCTGGCCTTATGGCAGCAAGATATACAACAAACTGCAGGCTGAAATGAAGCCGGAGTTTGGACAACCACATATCCCCTTCGACCTCTTTGCAGGAAAACCTTTCCTCGTACATGTTACAACCGTTGCTGGTTACAACAATTACGACAACTGTCGCTTCCTTGATGAAAAGACGCCCGTAACAATCGACGGGACGAAAATGGAAAAGACACAGGAATCTCTCGCAAAGATTAAAGAATACCTAGAGACGTCACCTGATCTAGCGGCTTACGATTACCAAGAGTGGGATCAACCTACTACCGAGTTTGTGAATGGCGTAATTGCCCATACAGTGCCAGGTGGAAGAATTGCGTCCGACTTGACTAACAGCAATCGTACAGCGGCTCCCGCAAAGGCAACATCAATCATTGATGAGCCCGTGGTCAGGAACACCAAAGCTGAATCCCTCCCCAACCTTTCAAACGATCTGGATGATCTAGACCTAGGCGGAACAAATGATTCAAACTTTGATGACGAGCTCTACGCAAGCCTCTAATCAGGAGAAATTTGAAAAGGAGAGGCAAAGCCTCTCCTTTTCTTTTTCTGATAGTATAGTCCAGGTAACACCTGAGATGTTGGTTGTTCGCGTTAAAGAATCCTTACAAAGTATACTTAACGACCGTCACGAGCACTGGGAAAAACGCGAAGTTCACCCCAAACACGGCCGTCTAAATTTTGCCTGCCCATACTGTGGTGATTCCCACAGTGATACTCGTAAGAAGCGAGGCAATATCTATCTAAATGACGGTCTCTACTACAAGTGTTACAACTGCGGCAAATACAGGACGATTTCTCGTTTCCTGCGAGATTTTAAGAAAGGCCTTGACTCTAATGAGTTGCTTACAGCCCGTGACATGGAGCAAAAGGCTTTTCGAGAGAACCGCGCGCTTGACCCAATGGTATTCTTGGACAAAGACAGCTTGATAAAGTGGGCAGTTGATCGCGAAGAAATTGAGTCTAAGTATAACTTGGTACCCATCGATCGCACTAAGATATTCATATACTTAAAGAAAAGGCTGCAACCCAACATGACACGGTTCTCTTGGAATCAAGACCGTGAACAGCTGTACATATTTCATCTGATTCCTAACACGAACAAGGTACTAGGTTATCAAATCCGTAACTTTAAGAGCCAACCTAAGTACTTGACTTTTAAACTTTCAAAAATTTACGAGGACCTCGGGCGAGAAGTAACCGAGGATGTCCTTGAGATAGACGACATATCAACTACTTTTGGAATACTAGAACTTGACCTCACACAACCAGTGACAGTCTTTGAAGGTCCTCTTGATTCTTTTCTTTACAAGAACAGCGCGGCTACTTGTTCTTCTAACATTGACTTTCCAATATCCCTAGGTAACTTACGCTATATGTATGATTACGACAAGGCTGGTAAAGAAGCAGCCTTGAAAAAAATTAGTGAAGGCAGGCCTGTTTTCTTGTGGCAAAAACTATTGGCTGACACGGGAATAATATTAGAGATGGGAAAGAAAATGGACTTAACAGACTACTTGGTTTACTGCAAAAGAAAAGGCTTAAGGCCACCTAAGATAAGCAACTACTTTAGCCGTGACAGGTACGATGTATACTACATTTAATGCAATAGGTCTAGAAGATTGGGAAAAGAAACGTGGTCTAGTTGACTTTTCGATGGATTTCTCAATGCAGCCTTTGCAGATTGATACGATTAAACCCCGAATGAAAAAGAACAACGAGATTATCATAGTTAGAGATGGAAGAGCAAAACACACAACCGGAAAAGGCACAGAACTCTTCTAATGACGCTATCTATGCAAGACTAAAAAAAGAGCGTGAAGAGTGGGGCGAGAAGGTCAATGACATGTCGGAAAGACTTCGTGACATCTATAAGTTAAGTGACCTGTTGACTGATCTCTACTCGAGTCGGCAGATAGCTGTAGAGAATGCTCATACCATGATGACACACTTAACTAAAGTAAATAGAATCTATCGAGAGCGTAAAGTTGAAAGATTTAATTACTACACCAGAAATTACGATGTAAGGCTTGATAAAGATCCTAAGATGCTATTCATTGATGTTGATCTAGCCGATATTGTGGAGAGGAGAGAACTATTGCAAAATCACTTAGACTTTTTTCGAGAAACCGTCAGAACGATTGATACACTCTGCTTTGGTGTCAAACATAGAATGGGTCTTGAAGAATACAGAAGAGGAACATGAAACTAAATAGATTAGATACACCCGAAGGACGTTACTATGTGTACGTTCTCAAGCCCGGAAAAACATACACTAACGGTGGATTCATGCTTCTACCTTCAGTCACTACGATTCTTTCTATGGTGGAATCAAAGAAGCTGAAGGAGATGGAGGCTGAAATTGGTAAAGAAGCACTGGAGCAAATCGGACAGAAAGCAGCAATGCGAGGAACCGCAATGCACCGTTTCCTAGAAAACTACTTTGTATGCTTAAAGAACGGGGGAAATTCTGATAGCTGTTTGCTATACACACAGAAAAAGAGCCCTGACGATCTTAAAAAAGACAAACTGCAACCAGAAAGTATCAGTGCGGGCCGGGATCTATTTTACAACTACATATATGAAGGATATCTTGCAAAAGTACAAAAAGTCTTATTGACCGAAGGCTTTACTTGGTCTATCAAACACCGTTTTGCAGGAACAGCCGATTTTGTGTTTCTTAGCCAAGAAGGGAAAATTGTTATTGCAGATTTCAAAAGCGCAAGCGGGGTTAAAGACGCAGAGACGATTCATCGCTACCAGATGCAACTTGCGGCTTACACCATTGCTTTTGAGGAAATATATAGAAAAAAGGTCCATCACGCTGAACTTTGGATTTCTCACCCACATGGAATACAAGAAGTCGGGCTTAGCGGTGTAGAGATGGAAGAAAGAAAGACAGAATTCATAAAGCTTGCTCAAGAATACCAAAAGAAGTTTAAGCCTCAAGAAATTGTGGAAAAGTACTACAACCCTAAAATGACTCCCCATGGAAGTGAAGGTACAGGTAACACCGGACAACAGGTTTCTACAGATAACTGACTGCAATGATTTAGAACTTGACCAGATTCGTCATTCATTTAAGAAACGAATCACTAACTGGCGATTTCATCCTCTTTGCAAACGCAAAGTGTGGGATGGTTATGTTAGTTTTATAGATAAATACAATCGTATTCCCGTCGGACTATGGAATGAGCTGAACGACGTCTGTCAGAAATATGGCTTTCCACTACAGGTTGAAGGTATCAGTCGAGTGATAGACTATGAGTTTGATGAAGCCGACTTTCGTGGATGGGTTGATCAATTCTTTAGCGACCATCCAAAAATCAAGCCTCGTGACTATCAGATCGACGCCTGTGTTCCCATCTTAAAATACAGAAGAAGCATTTCGGAGATTGCTACGTCCGCGGGCAAAACCTTGATCATCTTTATGATCTTTGCATATCTCTATGATCGCAAGAAAAGCGGGAAATTCATGATGATCGTCCCCAACACTAACCTCATCATACAGACAATCGATGACTTTGAGGTCTACAACAACGGAAAGCTGAGGTACTTGATACAGATGCTTCACGGAGGAACCGACAAAACTAAAAAAGACATAGACTTTTTAATTGGAACTTATCAGACACTTGTCAAACGAGAGCCTGCTTATTTTGATGATGTTGATGTTGTCAGTGTGGATGAGGCACACCACACGAACGCGAGCTCAATCAAGAAAATCTTGGTAAACTGTATGAATGCCCGGTATGCTTTTGGGGTGTCGGGCACAATGTTGCAGAACGGCAGCACTGAAGCCTTAACGATACAAGCATATCTAGGGCCACTGGTGAACAACATTAGTGCTTCTTTCTTAACAGCAAATAACTACGCAACACCAATCTTCATTAAGGTAGTTGAAATGAACTATCTTGAAACAGAGGCTCGAGAGAAATTAGAAGAACTGCGTAGTAGAAAAGCCGAGATCGAGGGTTCCAAACTTTTAGAGCTAGAAAAGAGGCTTGTCATCGACAATCGCTCAAGATTTCTTTTCGTTTGTGACTTTATCTCTAAGACAACAAAAAACTCACTCGTCCTCTTTCAGAACGTTAAGGATTCATATGGCCGACGAATATACGATTACCTACGGGAAAAGACACAAGACAAAGTGATATTCTATGTAGACGGTAGTACTTCGCCTGAGCAACGTGATGATTACATCAATCGTATGGAAGAAGGTGAAGACAAGATCCTAGTTGCATCTTTCGGAACTTTTTCTACGGGTATCAGCATCAATAATATCCATAATGTTTTCTTTGTTGAATCTTACAAAAGTGAGAAGATCGTTCGTCAATCCATTGGTCGTGGTATGAGGCTTCACGGTGCAAAAGATAGGGTTAACATTATAGATTTCGTTGATGATTTTTCCCTGGTGAAGAACAACAAGAACTACCTTCTAAAACACGGTGAAGAGCGGATGAAGATATATCGAGAGCAAGGTTTTCCCTATAAGAAATACCGAGTACAGTTTTAATCAAAAGATATATACTAAAATCATCTTGTGTCTTTTAATGAAAACCTACAACGAGTTTATAGCAGAAGGCAAAGGTCCTAAACCTTCAGGCAACATTATGCGTACGGACAACGCTCATCTTGTGCGTGCTTCTATTAACTTTGCTGATGAAACGTTGGAATCGCTTAGAAGAAAATTTCTTGATATGTTCTACACAGATGAAGATGATGAAGACAAGAAAGAAATTATCAACAAATGCGTATCTACTTATGTTTATTGTCTAGACAAGAAAATGCGTATTGATGAAGACATTATGAATCTGCTAGCAAAAACACTGGGCATGGATTCCGGTGAGCTCAACAAGAAAATGGCAGAAGAGACTGAAAAGTTTTATGGCAAATCTGCTAACATATACGGTGCAACATAACAAAATAAAAACATACAATAAAAATGAAAAAGTTTTCAGAGTGGGTAGAGATGGTTCGCGAAGCTGAACTTCTCGAAAAATCCGAGCTACAAAAATCTTACCAAGATTATTTCCAAGGCAAACTTGATAAGTTTGGTGTAAAATCACCAGCTGATCTAAGCGATGAAAAGAAAAAAGAATTCTTTAATGAAATTGCTAAAGAATGGGAAGCTGGTAAAGGCGTTAAAGAATCCTATATTAAAGAAGGTGAAGTGAAAGCCGAAAAGCCTGCTAAGAACGAGGCTGGTGGCGATAACTTCAACCCTGTAACAGATAAAGCAGAAACTCCAACCAAAGAAGGCGGTGTAAAGAAAGCCGATGCTGCAAAGGACGAAGAAAAAGCTGGACAGGAGGCTAAAGACGCGAGCTCTAAACCTACTGAAGGCGAGGTAGAGCAGGCAGCTGCTCCTAAAGAAGGTGAGCCAGGTGGTGATAACTTCAAGGCTGACGATAAAGCTGAAACACACGAGAAATAAAATGTCTCTGAAAAGCTACACAGAGTTTCTTAATGAAGACCGTGGTTCTTTAAGCATTCTTAACGAAGGCGGCGCATACGGCCATCTTTCTCACCCATTTGAGGATTTTAGCCTGACGATGAGTGACATACAAGACATGATTGAGGCCACTGTTACCGGAGCGTTCGGTCCAGAGAATTTTACCCAAGAGAAGTGTGTTTCTGGTGATACTATTCTATATTTACAAAATCTTGGTCCTATTTCAATAAAAGAGCTTGTAGAAAAAAAATACGAAGACTCTGTGTTAACGCAAACAATTGATGGCACTGTTTGTTATATGCCTATTGTTGATTGGGTTGATAACGGAGAAACAGAAGAATGGCTAGTTATTGAAACAGAAGACGGGAAAATAATTAAAGTTACACCTAATCATCGTATTTTTGCAAATGGTGTTGAACTTAAAGCAGATGAATTAAACGTGGGTGATCTTCTCGTTACAATAAACTAAGGTTTTTTCGTGTAAGGTTTTTTCATGTAATGAAATATAAAGAAAATATAGCATTAGAAAGCGGATATGCTTTTTTATGCATCTGGGAAACTGAAATAAAAGAAGATCTTAATGGAGTCAAGCAAAGAATCAAAAATAGTATCAATAAAGAAAGTATCTTCTAAAGAAGGCAGATATGATCTTACAGTAGCGGAATCTTCCAGATATTTTGCAAATGGCATTCTTGTTCATAACACGGATGGACAGAACATAATGGTCTCATGGAAAGATGCTAAGTTAGTTGCGGCAAGAAACAAATCACACCTTAAAAATGCCGGAGAGAATGCGCTAAGTATCGACGCTCTTTCCCAAATGTTTGCTGGTAGGGGAAACATTCAAATAGCTTTCACAGAGGCTATGAATGACTTGTCAAAGGCCATAGGATCGCTGTCGGAAGCAGATAAACAGAAATACTTTAATGACGGCAAAAAATTCGCCAGCGTTGAAGTGATTACTCCCATGACGCAGAATGTGGTTCCTTACGGGCAAAACATGCTTGTTTTTCATGGAGTCATTGAACACAACGAGGCCGGTGAAGCTGTAGGCGAAGACAAACAAGCGGGTAGAGATTTAGGCAAACTTATAGATGATGTAAATGCCTCTGTGCAGAAAACCTTTTTTGTCAGAGGGCCACAAGACATTGCGTCAAAACCATTCCCAAACACTAAAGCACGCTCTTCCTACTATAAAGGTAAGTTGAACTCTGTAATGAAAGAGAGCGGTACAACTCCTAGTAGCACGGTAAAAGACTATGTTTTAGGAATGGGCCGCAAGATACTTCAAGAAGAAGCAGCCAAAGGAAACGCAGTAATACCCACAGAACTCATAGATGCACTTGTAATGAGGTTGGTCGAAGATGATAAGGCATATACTGTACCACAGATCAAGAGAGACCTGGGGGATTCTGCAGATTGGTTTCTCAACCTAGCAAAAAATAAGAACAAAGAAATCCGACGCCGAGTTTACGCTCCGCTGGAGAATATTTTTCTGGAAGTAGGCGCTGAGATGATGAAGAACATAACAGCCTTTCTATCAGCGCAGCCCACGAAAGCCGCTGAAGAAATGCGGAAAGAAATCGAGAGTGTTATCTCTAAAATTAAAACAGACGGTGACGAAGACAGCGTCAAAAAACTCGAGCATGAGCTGTCACGGATTGCAGCTGCTGGTGGATTAGACAGCATTGTTCCAATTGAAGGAGTAACATTTGTCTATAACGGAAAACTATATAAGTACACAGGAATCTTCGCACCTATTAACCAGATTCGCGGAATGTTAGTCTACGGTAGAAAATAATTTACAAAATCATGAAAGCCATATCAATCTTTATCATCGCGCTTTTGCTAGGATTTAGCAGTTGCGTACCTGCAACACATGTATCTACATATGACCCTTCTTACGGAAGTGTTGTAGCTACGGTTAGTCCAGCACCAGTTTATCGTCCTTGGACCGGTTGGTATTATCAAAACCCTACACTAGTTCAACCCTATTTAGGAAATGTATACTATAGGCCTACTCCTCTACAGGTACGCCCTGTTAGAGTAACAGTACCTGTTGTAGTTAAACCTAAACATTTTAATGGTCCTAGAGGCGGACGTAGAGGAAGGTAAAAATAAAAAGAATTCTATGGAAGAATTTATGTCTATTAGGCAAAAAACAAAGCCTACATTTGAAGCTGTTCAGCTAACATCAAACATTGTAAAACCCAATACGCTTCCGAAAGAAATTGAAGCAAAATTGAACGCAAGGATTGGCGATGAATATACAGCGCATTACTTTTATAGAAATGCTGCAAACTGGTGCAAAAATGTAAACTATAAAAATGCTGCTGCTTTTTTTGAAGCTGAAGCAATGTCTGAGCTTGAACACGCAAAAGGTCTGCAAGATTATCTTACCCAATGGAACTTGATGCCCGCAATTCCAGCAGCACCAACATCAAAGACTTTTACAAGTCTAGCGCAGATCATCAGTGAAGGCTACTCTATGGAATACGATCTATTTGAGAAGTATTCTATTGACCAAGAAGAATCTTTTTCCGTGCATTCTGCAACGTTTAATTTTTTGCAAGGATATGTAAATATCCAGAATGAAGCTGTGGGCGAATACTCTGATTTGCTGAATGCTTTAGAACTCATAAATTTAGACAATAAACTTGATGTACTCTTTTTTGAAACCGAATACTTTGGGTAAATTACTGCTGCTTGCGGTAATTCTACTCCTGCCTTTCTCTGCATTTTCACAGAATGATCAGAAAGAAGACAATGCTTGGCCTAGAGCTATCTCGAGAAAATTTTATACAGAGATCAACCCGGCCAAAGATTTACAGTGTTGTGATATAACCGACCCAGCGAAAAGATATTTTTTTCAGTATGAATTTGATCTGCCGTCTGCGGTTTATCACCGAGACACTTTTTTATTAAAGACGTATACTATGGAAGTTATCGACAGTGTTTCTATTGCTTATGAAAGCGAAAAATTGATTAAAGATTTCAGGAAAAAATACTCAGCTAGAAAGATAAAAAAATTCAAAAAGAGCTGCTACAACGCCGATGTAATTGACGTAATACAAGAAGATCTTTATGATAATTTTGTTTTTATTAGTGGAAGAGCTCGCATAATCTATACTTTTCAAAAATGAAATACATCAAGACGTTTGAAAGCTTTTTGTTTGAAGCAAGCGGTAAAAAGGTGGTTTTCTTCCCAGGTAGATTTCAGCCTTTCCACAGCGGCCATTTAGCCGCTCTTAAACGCACCTCTGAAATGTTTAGGCTACCGGTGGTAGCAGTACAGATCGTCTCAAAGAGGGAAGAGAGTCCTTTTCCCGTATCTCTTCTGGAGAAAATGGGAAATGAAGTTAAGCGAGCCAACGGTTTTATTGAGGATTTTTTAATCTATCCTCCTGGTGATAAGACATTCCTAGGATTTATTATTGAGTACTTGCAGAAGAACGGCTATGATCCAACAGGAATGGGTTGTGGTTCAGATCGTTTTGACGACTACATTAAGCAGGTTGCTTACATGAGTAAACCTACCAGTGAAGTTAAGATTGATCCAATGTTTGAAGTTAAAATGGTTGATTCACGCGCGGCAAATGGACCCAGCGGAACCCGGGTTCGTCAAGCTCTCAAAGATGACAACCAAGAAGAGTATAACGAACTAATGCCTAGAGAACTTCATAAGTTCTATAACGAAATGAAAAAATACATCAAGTAAAATGAAAAAACTAAGATATCTTCTGCTATCATTTATTTTTATTACTTCTTGTAGTAGTACTGACAACATTGAATCTGTAAAACCACAGTCTCAACCCACGCAAGACATAAACACCAGCGCGAGAATTGCGACGGATAACCTACTAATGGGAAATCCATCTAACGCAGTGGCTTCTACGAATTTTCCAACAAATTACTTGATGCAAAAGACTTGTTACTCTCTTAGCTATAATCGTGATCGTGGCACACCAAACTGGGTTTCGTGGCACCTGGATCCTACGTGGATTGGCAACGCAACCCGTTGCGACTGTTTTGCTTCAGATGCATCATTGCCGTCAGGTTGGTACCAAGTAGGTTCTAGTAGTTACACAAACTCCGGTTTTGATCGTGGTCATATGTGCCCATCAGCGGATCGCACTTTTTCATCAACCGACAATAGGGAAACTTTTCTTATGACTAATATGGTGCCACAAGCACCAGTGAATAATCAACAAACGTGGGTTGGGCTGGAAAATTACGAGCGCACACTAGTCAACCAAGGGAACGAATGTTATATCATCTGTGGATCTTACGGTATAGGTGGCACAGGTTCGAGAGGAGGTACCACAAATACCATCGACGCTGGCCGGGTTACCGTTCCCAAGCAGATCTGGAAAGTTCTTATAGCAATACCGCAAGGAACCAATGACATCGCAAGAGTGACCACCACCTCAAGAATTATTGCGATTAACACACCAAATATCAACAGTCTAAACACAAACTGGGCTGTATATCGGACGTCCGTAGATGCGATTGAAGCAGCAACAGGATATGATCTTTTTTCTAACCTGCCGGACAACGTTGAAGCTGTCTTGGAGGCCCGCATTGACAACGGGCCAACACAGTGAAATAAATACAATAAACCCTAAAACAAATAAAGATGAAAAACGTACTAGTATTTTTACTGGCCCTAATGTCATGTGTTTCTTATGGTCAATCATTTGACTTATATGAGATTAAGAATGTCAACGGAAAGCCAAAGAAACAAATCAACAAGAAAAATCACGAAAAGATTAAACTTGCTAAGAAAGTGAAAATCAGATTAGCAGATACGCTGGAAGTATCTGCTGAGGAATTCACGCTGCCTGACTTCATAGTTACCGAAGGTACTAAGAAAGTCAATGTTAAGAAACCAAAACACTATAAGATCAAAAATGGTCAAACAGAAGGTGTTATTACACTCACTGAAACTGGTGTCCTTGGAAACTACGGAGAAACAAACATAACCGATGAAGGCCTGGTTCAAACTACGGACGATAAAAACCGTGTACTAGAAACAGACGAGCCACAAGTGCCTCCTGGTTTTACCGTGCCTAACTTAGATCAAACAATCCCTTCCAATACAGAAGGGTCAGTACCAGCAACCGGTGAAACTGGCGTCAGCGGAAAAGTTGCTGACATACTGTATGTTGTTGATTTTGATATGTATGTTAATTTTGGTAGAAATTCACAAAACATAACAAACTTTGTCGCTAACTTACAAGCAGCAAAACTTGTCTACTATAACAACATTGGTATCACAAATAAGATTAAAGAAGTACAGATACTTACTGACACTTCAAAGTACTATAAGATAACTTCTTCTTTTACTGCGCTATCACAGTTTACGACCGATTATGTGGGTAGAACAGACGTTGACTTGAAACATCTGTTGACCAATAAAAATTACGGTGGTGTTGCTTACATTGGGCAGATCGGCAGAGGCAGCTCATACAACACAGCAGTATCAGGTGTCTATAATACGTTGACGATAACTAATGATTATGCTTGGACTGTGTACGTAGTGGCTCACGAAGAAGGACACTCTTATGGTTCTAGGCACACACAGTG
>Ga0214923_10005550_pt1 | contig 14623 bp, 13 predicted proteins | sample LL1510_MetaG_FD_177993 | JGI IMG/M metagenome (GOLD analysis project Ga0214923, IMG submission 177993) | Freshwater microbial communities from Lake Lanier, Atlanta, Georgia, United States - LL-1510 | ecosystem: Environmental > Aquatic > Freshwater > Lake | place: USA: Georgia | collected... | reverse complement strand
ACTGGGATTTTCCGGCGCGGCTCTCCATTACCTTGGCGAATCACCTATGCCGGGCGAAAAACCTGCACTCAACATGTCGTTGGCTCATCAAAATATTGAAATTTTGGCGCTGCTAGCCGAAAAAACGAAAGGTAACCTCTCCGATGAGGAAGAGAGTCTTTTAAGGCAGATTCTCATTGACCTGCGGATGCGATTTATTGAGAAAAGCCGGGGCAACAAATAAATTTCCAATGAAATTCGGGGGCTAAAGGCCCCCTTTCGTTTATCGCTTCATGATGCGTCAAATTCACCGATACCCACTGCGTAGAGTTTTATGACTCCTAGTGGGGCCGTAAATGGATTTAAGTAAGTACAATTTTGAATGCCAGAAGGCCTTTCATCAAGGCCTCCAAATAGCCAAAAGTTATGGCCATCAATCACTTGAGGTGGAGCATGTTGCTTTTGCGCTGTTACGTGACGACTCCTCGCTAGTCGGCAAAGAGTCTTCAGAGGCCCTTCTGTTAGCACTGCAGGCTCACCTGCGCCGGCAATCAAGAATGTTTGGAACCGAGAGGGTGGGATTCGGTCTCAGGCTCGATGCTGCTCTTGATGATGTAGAACACGCGGCTGGTGGACGGGTTGTAGATCCGCGAGCCCTTTGGTCGGCCCTTTGTAAGCAATCGACGACTTTGAAAACGGCATTGCAGAAATTCGGAGCAGCTGCTGATGGGGAGTCAGTTCTTCATGACGAAACGCGCAGAGGACAAAAATCAAGCGCAAAATCAGAAGCTACCCAAAAACCTAAAGAGCAAAAACCAGCTGGTTCGAAAGATGTAGTAAAAGTCGAGCCTAAGAAAGTGGATGACGTTCTACTGAAGTTTACCGTGGATCTTTCAGCCAAGGCTGAGCGAGGGGAGCTTGATCCAGTTATTGGACGCGACAGTGAAGTGAGGCGTGTCCTTGAAATACTTGGCCGCAAGAAGAAAAATAATCCAATTCTGGTTGGTGAGCCTGGGGTCGGTAAGAGTGCGGTAGTTGAGGCTCTTGCGCTTCGTCTCGCTTCGGGGCAGGTGCCAGAGACTGTAAAGGGTAAAAGAATTCTATCCCTTGATTTGGGTAGTATGCTTGCCGGCGCGAAATTTCGCGGTGAATTCGAGGATCGTCTAAAAAATCTTTTAAAAGCTATTGAAACCCACAAAGGTCAGATAATTTTATTTATCGATGAAATCCACATGATCGTTGGTGCTGGTAATTCCGAAGGAGGTGCGGATGCTGCCAATTTGCTCAAGCCTGCACTTGCCCGTGGCGAGATTCATTGTATTGGCGCCACAACCTTAGATGAATATCGGAAACACATAGAAAAGGATTCAGCTCTTGAAAGACGTTTTCAACCAGTAACAGTTGATGAGCCTGGACGAAATGCTACGGTCGCAATATTGCGCGGGATCAAAGCTAACTACGAGGTGCATCACGGGGTTCGAGTTGATGACGAAGCTGTACTTGCCGCGGTAGATTTATCAATCCGCTACTTAACTGCAAGAACACTCCCTGATAAGGCTATCGATTTACTGGATGAAGCGTGTAGTCGACTCAAACTAGAAATCGCCAGCATGCCGGCTGAACTTGACAGCCTTCGGGCGCAAATAGAGTCGTTTGAAATTGAGCGTCAGGCAATTAATCCTGGAGCAAAAAGTAAGGCTATTATTGCCGGTATAGACGTTAAATTGAAAAAAGCGCGTGAAGAGTTCGAGCAAATGAATGCAATTTGGAAAAATCACCGCGATCTTCTTGACAGACTTACGACGGGTGAAGCAAAACGCCAAGAGTTTTTAAAATTATTTGAACAGTCAAAAAGTAACGGCGACTATGATTTTGCGGGGAAAATTCAGTATTCTGAATTACCAAAAGTTGAAACGGAAATAAGACAGATTCAAAGTAACCTTGAGCATCTACAAAAGCAGCATCACTTCTTGAGACAAATCGTAGGTCGTCGGGAGGTCGCTGAAGTTGTGAGTGCTTGGACGCAAATCCCGATGGCGAAAATGCTCGAGTCAGATTCAGCGAGGCTTATGAGCATGGAGACTAGAATTTCAGGTCGAGTGTTCGGTCAGGAAGCGGCTGTTCACAGCGTTTGCAGGGCGGTCAGAAGGTCAAGGGCGGGAGTTAGTGAGCCAGGACGGCCTCTCGGCGTATTTCTTTTTATTGGGCCTACTGGGGTAGGTAAGACTGAAACTGCTAAGGCACTAGCCGCAGAGATATTTGATGACGAGTCAAAAATCATTCGCATAGACATGTCGGAATACATGCAAGAACATAATGTCTCTCGTTTGATTGGAGCACCTCCTGGCTATGTAGGCCACGGCGAAGGCGGAGAGCTGACTGAGGCCGTGCGGCGTAAGCCATATTCCGTAATTTTGTTTGACGAGATTGAAAAAGCTCATCCTAGGGTTTTAGATATTCTACTTCAGACGTTTGATGCAGGTCGTCTGACCGATGGTCAGGGTCGAGCGGTGGATTTTTCCAATACTCTCATTATTTTGACGTCCAACCTCCGGGTCCATGTCGAACAATCAAATGCTATGGGAGGTCGTGAGCAGGCTGTTCGGTTAGCATTGACTGAAGTTCTGAGGCCTGAGTTTGTGAACCGACTTGATGAAATCGTTGAATTCCGCAGTCTTGGCATTGATCATTATAAGCGGCTTGTTGATAAGCAGCTCTTGAGCCTGAATTTTAGACTGGAGGATCGCGCGGTGCGCATCTATATCGGCTCCCAGCTACGTGAGCGCCTTCTTGATGCGGCTCGGGACGGCCGGTTTGGGGGGCGGGCTCTAAAACGGGCGTTCCAAGTCCTAATAGTAGACGCGGTAAGCGAAAAAATTATACAGGAGCCCGAAAAATTTACCGGTGCCTGGCAAATTAACTGTGATGAATTTGGAAGGATTTTTTGGGCTCCGGGATCAGGTGAAACACCTTTACTGCCCGCCGCTAGAGGCCTCTAAAAGGGCGGGTATTCTCTTGACACTCGGGACCCTAATAGCTAATTTCTGACTCCACTGTATCCTTGGGAGAAAGTTCCTCTGTTGGGGCGTCGTCAAGTGGTAAGACTCTGGATTTTGATTCCAGCATTCGTAGGTTCGAATCCTACCGCCCCAGCCATTTTCTCTCTTTGCTCAAGGTGACTGAGACGCAAAACTTAGTCGCCAATAGATACAGAAGTAACCTTTAGGTTTTTGCACTACTAAGGGGTCAGATTATGGAAACGGAAATGATTATTTTCTCCGGAAACTCCAATCGACCTCTCGCAGAAAAAATCGCTTCTTATCTTGACCTCTCTCTTGGTGCTGCGAACGTTAGCCAATTTGCTGATGGTGAGACTCGCGTCGAACTTGGCTGCAATGTTCGTGGACGAGATGTTTATATTGTTCAATCATCTTGTTCTCCAGCAAACCACCACATCATGGAGGCGGTTATTATTGCGGATGCTGCTCGGCGTGCATCGGCCAAGACGGTTAATCTTGTGATGCCTTACTTTGGATACGCACGTCAGGAAAGAAAGAGCGCACCTCGCACCCCAATTACTGCGAAATTAGTAGCAGATTTGATATCTGCAGCAGGGATTTCCCGGCTCATCACGATGGAACTCCACACCGGAGCAATCCAAGGTTTCTTTAACATTCCGGTGGATCATCTTTTTGCAAAACCGATCTTTAGTAGTTATTTTCGAAAGACTGACAACATGCTGATGGTGTCCCCGGACGCCGGTGGCGTGGAACGCACGCGAGCCATGGCCAAAATGTATGATTGTGGATTGGCAATCATTGATAAACGTCGAGATCGTCCAAATGAAAGTAACGTCATGAACTTAATCGGTGACGTGCGCGGCAAGGATTGTATTTTGGTTGATGATATCTGTGACACGGCTGGTTCATTAACCAAGGCAGCCCAAGCTCTAATGGAAGAAGGTGCGGCCTCGGTACGAGCCTGCGTCAGCCACCCTGTTCTATCTGGCCCCGCGATCGAACGAATCCAGAAGTCGGTTTTAACGGAGTTCGTCTGTACGGACTCGATCCCTCTATCTCCTGAGGCAAAAAACTGCAAGAAAATCGTGCAGTTAAGTATTGCCGAACTGCTTGGCAAGGCTCTTCGCCGCATTCATAATGCGGACTCGATAAGTTCGCTATTTGTTTAGGGTGGGATAAGAGGTCAATTTAAGGCTTACTTGTCCTAGATTTCTTGCGTTTTTCGTTGCTAATTCGCAGGCTCAATTGTATAACGTGGTCCCTTTTTCAGCCTTACGACTATGGGTAGTTAGCGCTGGACGGGGTGTCTAGCTTGGTGTTAGACACATGTACTTGTTTTTTTTGAGATCTGGAGACGAACATGTCTGATGCAACGACAGTCACAATCGATGCCAATCTTCGCACTGGAACTGGTAAAAGTTACACCAACAAGTTGCGTAGAGCTGGAAAAATTCCTGCTGTGATGCTCGAAGGTGGCAAGGCAACAAATTTGGAGCTTGACCCAAAACTTCTTCCAAAAGCTTGGAAGTTGGGTGGACGCAAATTCAACATGGTCCTTGATGGGAAAACCATACCTGTCAAGATTCAGGAGCTTCAGCTTGATCCTGTCAAGCGTCACGCTCTTCATGTGGATTTGATGAAGGCTTGAGTGTCTTGCGGCTTCTTGTTGGGCTTGGAAATCCGGGGCAGCGTTACGAGTTTACGAGGCACAATGCCGGGTTTTGGGTGATTGACGAGATAGCACGAGGTGCCGGTGTAAGCTGGGATGCTGGAACAGTAGATAAATTTCTTGGCGAAACAGCCAAGGCGCAAGTTTTAAAAGACGCTTGCATTCTGCTAAAACCAGCAACCTTCATGAATCTGAGTGGCCGGTCAGTAATGAAGGTCGCACAGTTCTTTAAGATCCCGTCGAAAGACTGGATTATCTTACACGACGACATTGATGTTCCGTCGGGTAAGGTTCGAGCAAGGGCGGGTGGTGGTCATGGTGGCCACAATGGAATCCGCTCAATTATGGAAGAGTCCGGTAGGGATGACTTTCATAGAATCAAACTGGGAGTGGGACGTCCCCCGAAATTAGAGGATGGACGACCCATGATGGATGTAGCGGACTATGTTCTCTGCTCCATGCCAGGTAAAGACGCAGCGGAATATGTTCGGCAGGTTTTTCCCGACGTCGAGCTGCGATTGAAAGAGGTGTTTAGACAGCAAAAATAGTTTTTGCTGTTTTGGCATAAAGAGGCGATGAGCCTCGGTTAAGAGCTCCTTTGCTGGGCGCAATTGTGACGCTTGGCTGTTTAAACCGTAAGGGAGGAAATGAAAAGTGTTGAGAGAGTACGAATTAACCATCATTGCGCGGGCAGATCTGCCAGAGTCGGAAAGCGGAAAATTGCTTTCTAAATACGAAAAGTTGATGACAGCAGAAGGCGGAGAAATCCTTCAAAAAAGTAGTTGGGGAGTCAAGAAACTGGCATTCCCGATGAAGAAAGCTTTCCGTGGCAACTACGTGAACTATGATTTTATCGGAACTTCCGCAAACCTTGCGGAGATGGAACGTCTGATGCGAATTGACGACGATGTACTTCGTTATATGTCAGTCTATATCGGTCAAAACGTTAATGTGGCAAAACGTAAAGAACAGTTGGCGAAAATCGCTTCTGCTGCTCGCGAGGCCGCTAACGAGTTCCGTGAACGCGAATAACGGCTTTTGTTGAAGCGGGAGAACCAAGATGAAAGTAATTTTAAATCAAGATGTTTCGACACTAGGCCGAATTGGCGAAATTGTTAACGTTCGTAACGGTTATGCCAGGAATTTCCTCCTTCCTCGAGGAATGGCTGCTGTGGCTAACGAAGCCAACGAGGCAGCTCTTAAGCACCACCGTCGAATTTTGGACAAGAAAAAAGCTCAATTGTTGGCTGAGGCTAAAACTTTGGCCGCTCAGATCGAGAAGACTGCGGTTACAGTTTATAAACAAACAGGCGAAGATGAGAGGATCTTTGGTTCAGTCACTACGGCTGAGCTCGAAGAATTGCTTAATCAAGAGGGCCATAAGGTTTCTCGCCGTGACATTTCTCTGGTCGAGGACATCAAAAAGGTTGGTGTTTATCATGGCCAGGTTAAGTTGCATCCTGAGATTACCGCCAAATTCAAAGTTTGGGTTGTGGCAAAGCAATAAGTCTTTGTTGGCAATAGGCAATTAAGCTTGCCTGGGTAGTCAAAGCATTAGTAAGAGAAAATAACCCGCGGTGAAAGAAGTCAGTTGCAAACTGCTTGCTCCGCGGGTTAGTTTTTAGCCACTGAGCAGGCTTAAAATGTCGGGAGAAGCGTAAGTTATGCGGGGTTTCACACCGCCACATTCACAGGAATCAGAGAAGGCAGTCTTAGGAGCTATTCTTAAGGAACCTGTTCATCTTGGTAGTGTTTGTGCGGATGGTCTTTTACCTGAGCATTTTTTCATGGATGCGCATCGCCGGATTTTTGAAGCGATGGTCGAACTCGACGCGGCAAATGATCCTACAGATATTGTGTCTGTAGCCGAAAGGCTTAAAAGGGGGTCAAATGCGCAGGGGCAAGAGGTCGGCTGGGGATACCTTATCGAACTCATGGAAAATGCTCCAGTGGCGCAGAATGCTGTCTACTACGGCACTCAAGTAAAAAAGCACGCATATCTTCGTCGAATTGTTGCCATGGGACAAAGTGTAAGTTCGCGAGCTGCCACAGCTGACGGCGATGTGACGGAGTTTCTAGGAGAGTTTGAACGAGAGATATTATCGATATTTAACGAGCAGGACCGGCAAGGCGGGATTACTTCCTCTGAAATCGTGCTCAATAGCACGCTAGAGGAGATTGAAAGAAGGATTAATTCCAATGGTGCGCCAACTGGTGTGCCGTCTGGTTTTCGTGATTTAGATGCGCTGACTGGCGGTTTCCAGCGCAGTGACTTGATTATTTTGGCTGCTCGTCCTGCAATGGGTAAAACGGCCTTGGCCCTAAACTTTGCTTCCCATGCCGCAGAGCAAGGTATAGCAACCGTGGTTTTCAGTCTTGAGATGCCAAAAAACCAGCTGATGATGCGTCTTATTTCGGCCAAGGGTCGAATAGATTCCACTCGATTGCGAAAGGGAGACCTTACGGATGACGATTTGAATCGCCTTAACGTAGCGTCTACTTCACTTTTAAATATGCCAATAAGTTTAGATGATACCGGGGGCATCTCGCTCGTAGAACTGCGATCAAGGCTTAGGCGTCATAAAAAAGAATACGGCCTTGGCCTTGTAATAATCGACTATTTGCAGCTAATGGGTACCAGCAGCAAGCGGGGAGACAGCAGGGAGCGAGAAGTTGCGGAATTGTCCGGAGGGCTAAAAGCCCTCGCCAAGGAGCTGGATGTTCCCATCATTGTTCTATCGCAGTTGAACCGAAGTGCGGATACAAGGACGGACCATCGCCCCAAGACAAGTGACTTGCGGGAATCGGGTGCTATTGAGCAGGATGCCGACCTTATTATGTTTATCTATCGTGATGAAGTTTATAACCCGAATTCTGAAGATGCTGGTAAAGCGGAGATAATTATTGCCAAAAACCGTCATGGCGCTATTTCCGATATAAAACTTGCATGCCAGTTAAATTTTGTTTCCTTCTATAACCTTATGCAATAAGTCTTGGATTAATTTCGTTCAGGCGCCAATCTAAGGACCTTGGGGTATCCCTAGGCCTTTTACTTTGTTATCCGCCAAAAACGACCTGGGTCCATGAGGCAAAACCCCATGGACCCAGACCGAATTCAAATAACCCTAAGTTTATTAGGCTTTTACAGAGTGCATTTTCATTTTTTTGCGAAGCGTGTTGCGGTTAATGCCCAATATTCTGCTCGCATGTACTTGGTTACCGCCAGTGCGACGAAGAATTTGTGCCAACAAAGGCTTTTCAACTTTGCCTAAGATAAGGCTGTGAAGATCCTCAGGGTACATTCCGCCGACCTGATCGAGGAATTTCGAGATTTTGTGTTCAACCACAGCCTCAAGAGAGTAGCTATCCAGTTTACCTGTAAACTCACCATCAGATGAGAACGGTAGGCTGGTTGCATGGCGGGACGAGTCAACGTCTACGCGAGCAACGGTTGGTGGGACGATTTTGGACTGTGACATTGAGCTACTTACGGTCTGCATTTCCACGAGAAAATCTCCACTAGAATTCAGTAGGTTAGAGCACAAGCTGGCATCTCTACCAGCGACTAGAAAAAAAACCAGCACAAACCCGCCTTGCAATCCCCTAAAAACACAGGCCACATCATCCTTTTTGTGGATGCTTGCTGCCGTAGATTTAAGGCCCTCGAAAAACGGGACTCATCAAATAGCAAGGCAGAGGCGGGCTGTCAATTGGCGTTATGCAAAAAAATTTGCCTGATGTCCTTTTATTTTGCTTGCTTTCGCTAAATCAGAGTCTCCTAAAGCCCCAGTGGGAAATTCCTGCCCGCTTTCAAGAGCAATATAAGGCGTTATTCTAATAAATATGGAGGACGTTTTTCTGGCAAGTTAACGAAAAGGATTTTCTGAACTTGCCTCCGGTGAAAACGTGATTATAGTGCCCTCTGAAATACGATTTTCGATTTCGGAGAGTTATATGAATCGCGATCCAAACATTTCCACCGGCAAAGAATCGAACTCTGACCAGTCCCCGAGAGCCCAGGCTAATGGCCAGGCTGTCGAGAGCGCCAAGGACAAATCCGAGGCAGTCGCTTCCCCCAACCAAGCGACCGAGAGCGATGCGAGTGGCAATGAAGTCGAACGACTCAGTCAGGAATTGGCTGAAATGAAGGACCGTCTTCTTCGTAGTGTTGCCGAAATGGACAACATGCGTAAAAGGCTCGAAAGAGAGAAAGCGGACTTCATCAAATACAGTACTGAATCAATTCTTAAAGATATGATCCCAGTGCTGGATAGTTTCGATAAGGCTCTTCCAAACTCGTCCCAAACCACAAACTCTGCCGATCAAGCTAGTTTTCGTGAAGGGATGACAATGGTACATAAGCTATTTCTAGATGCCCTCGCAAAACACGGACTGGAACCTGTTGAAGCGGTTGGCAAGAATTTTGATCCAAACTTCCACCAGGCAATCCAGCGAATTGAATCCGGAGATGTTACGGAAGAAACCGTGGCAACCGAATTCATGAAGGGTTACGCATTGCACGGACGGCTCGTCAGGCCTGCCATGGTAAGCGTAAAAGTGCCTGGAGGAGCAAATTAGCTGATATGCCAAGGCCGGCAAGTCCTTGGCAACCTTATCCGAATCTCCCCGTTTGGCCTTTTTGCCACCGCCTGCATCAAGTTACCCCTTCATGCCCGAACTAAGCTTTTCCTGCGAACAGCCGATCCAATAGGCGTTGCAGCAGGAAAAACAAGCGAACTAACTGGCGTACCAAAAACGCCAAAAGGCACGAGGAGTTTGTTATGAGCGGTAATGGCGACCAAAAAGCTCTCGATCTCGCCCACGAGTTACCTCTTCTCCCACTAAAAGACATTGTGGTGTTCCCACATATGATCGTGCCAGTCTTCATCAGTGAAGACCTATGCATAAATGCCGTTCAAAACGCCAGAGCTGGCAGCGGTAGAATTTTTCTATCAGCATTCAAAGTCGCCGGTGAAGAAGGCGAAGGATTAGATTGTAGCACTGAGCCTCCTTTCGACGTTTACAACGTCGGTACTATTTGTTCTGTAATGAGAGATCGCAAACTCCCCGATGGTCGCGTAAAAGTTTTGATACAAGGGATTCAAAAAGCCCAATTAAAAACATTGGTGAGCAATAATGGATTTCCCTTGGTACGCGTTGCGCCCATCACGGACTCCGTTGTGGCGAGTTCCTCTCCGGAGCTAGAGGCCCTAGTTAGGGCTGTAAGAGAAAGTCTTGAGAAGGTCGTTTCTCTCGGCAAAGTTTTGTCGCCAGACATCCTTATGATTTTGGAAGACGTGTCGGACCCATCGAGGCTTGCAGATCTCGTAGCATCAAATCTTGGTTTAAAAGTGGCGGACGCGCAGAGAATTTTGTCTGTTCAAAATCCACTAGAAAGACTTCGCCGAGTGCATCAATACCTCTCTCGTGAGATTGAGGTGTATCAGATGCAGGTTCGCATTCAAAGCCAAGCCAAAGAAGAAATTGGGCGGATGCAGCGCGAGCACTATCTGCGTGAGCAAATCAAAGTAATTAAAAACGAGCTCGGCGATAATGATGGCAAAGACGAGGTAGAAAATCTGTGGAAGCGCATGGAAGGTGTGACTCTCACCGATGAAGCTAAAGAAGAAGTTGCCCGCCAAATAAAGCGGCTTGAGAGAATGCATCAAGACACAAGTGAGGCAGCCCTAACGCGCACTCACATTGAGACGATTTTGTCTCTACCTTGGGGTAAGAAATCAACTGAGGCAATTGATATAGCCAGCACTAAGAAAATCTTGAACGAGGATCACTACGGCCTTGATCAGGTTAAAGATCGCATTCTCGAATTTCTAGCAGTAAAAAAGCTAAATCCTGGTGCAAAAAGTCCTATCATTTGTTTTGTTGGGCCTCCTGGGGTGGGCAAGACAAGTCTTGGTAAATCCATTGCCCGCTCGATGGGACGCCAATTTTCAAGAATCGCCCTCGGCGGGGTTCGAGATGAGGCAGAAATCCGCGGCCACCGCAAAACCTATGTGGGTGCATATCCAGGGCGCGTTGTAAATAGTCTGAAACAGGCGCAGTCAATGAACCCGGTTATCATGCTCGATGAAATTGATAAGCTAGGTTCTGATCATCGTGGAGATCCTTCCAGTGCATTGCTGGAAGTTCTAGATCCTGAGCAAAACAAAAACTTCGTGGATCACTACCTAGGAGTATCGTTTGATCTTTCAGACGTGACATTCATTGCAAACGCCAACACGCTAGACACGATCCCTGGACCTCTGCGCGATCGTTTGGAAATCATCGAAGTTTCAGGGTACAGCGAAGAAGAGAAACTTATTATTGCCAACCAATATTTGATCCCAAAAATGATCAAAGAGACTGGTCTGGACAAAGCGAATGTTTCGTTCACGAAGCCATCTGTGTCGGCGATCATCAATGGTTACACGCGTGAAAGTGGCCTTCGTGGGTTGGAAAAGCAGATTGCAAGTGTGTGCCGTAAATTAGCGCGTGAATATGCTGAAAATGGCTCATTTGTGGCAGCCGATAAGGATAGCTCTCTTAAAATGACGCCTGCGATGATTCAGAAACATCTTGGTGCCAATAAATACGGTGATAGTTTCTATCATCATGATGCTATGCGTGGCGTTGCTTTGGGCCTTGCATATACGCAGTACGGCGGCGAAGTGCTAGCCATCGAAACAAATCTTTTGCCGGCCACCTCTGCCCGTCTTGTGTTAACTGGTCAGCTAGGTGACGTCATGAAAGAAAGTGCACAAACGGCCCTAAGTTTTCTTCGTTCGAGGGCTCAGGAATTCGGATTTGATCCTGATGTCTTGAATAAGAATGAGCTACACGTGCATATTCCAGCCGGCGCGGTTCCGAAGGATGGGCCTAGTGCGGGCATTACTCTAGCATGCTCCATGCTATCAGCGATTTTGGGAAGAGCTCCGAATGGTAAGATTGCTATGACTGGTGAAATAACGCTACACGGCATGGTCCTTCCAATTGGTGGTTTGAGAGAAAAAGTGTTGGCATCCATGCGTGAAGGTGTGGAGCACGTGCTTGTTCCAGTTAAGAACAAGGCCCATTTTGAGGGTTTGCCGGCGAATATCCGTAAGAAAATAAAGGTGACCTTTGTTAAGTCATTTGAGGAGGTCTTTGACGTCATGTTTGGGTCAGTTCAATCTCGCAAAGAGATTATCCCGCTGCGTGGTCGACGCCGCCAATCCAATGAAAATGACTTGGCTAGTTAAGTTGGTTTATTGATTCTTAATACTTAGGCCCGAGCTTATCTTAAGCTCGGGCTTTTGGCATTTGTTCACGATCTGCGATAAGATTTATAGAGACGCAATGTCTAGAGTTAGGAGAACAGAAACATGAGTGACCGTACGAAGAAAGTCTTCAAGTTCTTGGGAATGGGTGTCCTGTGGGTCTACATACTTTCGGTGCGTGTCGGAAGTGAGACTCTCTTTTATCACGCTCATGATATTCTTGTTGAAAATCAGATAGTTGAGGCAATTGATCGGCAGTTGGCCGACGCTTATGACGGCGCCTTGCGGTTTGCCTCGAATACTTTTGACCGCATCAGCGGTCGCGGAAAATCCCTGTAATTTAGATATTTTCGGTCCTTTTTGGATCTAAAGGCCCTCGCCACTGGCGGCTTCTTGTGCTATCCCATGGGGCACCCAATGATGTGGTGCTTGATGGAAGTGCTATGAGCCTCCGGTGGCGTTTTGTTTATTGGGCCGAAATGAATAGAAGTTATCAATTTCAGCTAGGAGATTGGGCCGATGGCCGTCTTAAAAGTCGTTGAATGGCCGGCAAAAGTTCTTGAAACACCCGCTTCTGAAGTCAAGGTTTTCAACGCAGATCTTATAACATTTGTAGCTGACATGCATGAGACCATGCGTGAAAGCAATGGCATTGGCCTTGCTGCCAATCAAGTTGGCGATCTTCGCCGAGTTGTAACGATTGAAATACCACATAGTGGTAAAGATGACTCAAGTGATGGTGAGCTTAAATGGTGGCACAATAAGCGCTTTACCTTTGTTAACCCCGTGATTATCAAAAAAGAAGGCACCATCAAATGGCAAGAAGGCTGCCTTAGCTTTCCTGATATCTTTGACTTTGTTGACAGAGCGGCCGAGGTTTGGGTTAAGGCTTTTGATGAAAATGGAAAAGAGTTTGAAGTGCATGCCGATGGCTTATTCTCGGTTTGTATTCAACACGAGATCGATCACATAGATGGCATCGTATTTTTTAAGCGAATGAGTCGTTTAAAGGCGGACCGCATTAAGACCAAGATGCTTAAAAGGGGCAATGTTAATGTCGAAATCTAGTGTCCTCGTTGCGCCAAGTATTTTGGCGGCAGATCCTTTACGTTTTGGCGAAGAGGTGAAGGCAGTAGAGAAGGCTGGTGCAAGTTGGCACCATGTTGACGTGATGGATGGACATTTTGTTCCAAACCTCACCTACGGGATTCCTCTGGTTAAGGCATTGAAAAAGATAACTACGCTGCCACTTGATGTGCATATAATGGTGAGCAATCCAGACGATGTAGCTCTATCCTACGTTGAGGCTGGAGCTGATATTTTAGTTTTTCACGCTGAGGTTGCAAAACACGGACATCGATTAGCTGAGGCCATACGTGGGCGCGGAGCGCGTCCAGGGGTTGCGCTGAATCCGGGGACGCCGTTAGAGCTAGCGTATGCTCTGGCGCCTCATGTGGATGTGATTATGCTGATGTCGGTGAATCCAGGTTTTGGCGGGCAGAGTTTTATTGAGGATACTGTAAGCCGAGTTAAGGCTTTGCATGAATGGCTTCAAATCCATAATTTGTCTGAAAAGGTTTTGATCGAAGTGGATGGGGGCATTAACGAGACCACAGGTGCGCAAGTGGTTAAAGCTGGCGCAAAAGTGCTCGTTGCCGGTACTTTTGTTTATGGAGCTCAGGATCGTTCTAAGCCAATTTCCGCCTTAAAAAATTTAAAATAATCTGGAAATATTTTTAGAGGATGCAGTTGATGAAGCCATTTTTTCTTGGTGAAGATCGCCTCACATGGTCAAAATTAGTATCTCTCGCCGCCGCTCCAAACCCTTCTTTGGAGGTGTCGCCCAACGCATGGGCACGGCTCGAAAAGTTTCGTAAGCTCGTTGAGTCTGCTATCGAGTCCGGCAAAACGATTTACGGGATAAACACCGGTTTTGGATTTTTGTCAGATGTGCGTATCGAAAAAGACAAGCTGCAAGCACTTCAATTTAATCTCATCAGAAGCCATGCTTGCGGTGTGGGAGAGCTAGCTACTCCTGAAGTAGTACGGGCCATGCTGATTTTGAGAGCTCACACATTCCTAATGGGGCACAGTGCCGTCAGCCGAAATCCGGTGGAAAAAGTACTGCAATTTTTGAAACACGACATCTTGCCCGTTATTCCAGTCCAGGGCAGCGTGGGTGCCTCTGGAGATCTGGCTCCTCTTTCACACCTCGCCCTTGGACTTATTGGTGAGGGTGAAGTCTTTTTTAAGGGCAAGCGAGTCGATGCGTCAGCAGCGCTGAAGGAATCGGGGATTTCACCGCTTGTCCCTTCGGCAAAAGAAGGCCTGTCTCTGATCAACGGGACCCAGTTCATGTCGGTCCTAGCTGCTTTCGCGCTAAAGGACGCAAATGTACTTTCTGACTCTGCAGATGTTCTGGCAGCTTTAAGTCTGGAGGCCATAAAGGGCACTAAAACAGCCTTTGATCCCCGTATTCACGCGGTCAGAGATCAGTTGGGACAAAAGGCCTCGGCCGCCAATTTTTGGCAAATTTTATCGGGCGAAGACGAAATTATGGCAAGCCATGCTAATTGTGGGCGCGTACAGGAACCATACAGTTTTCGATGCGCTCCCCAGGTTCATGGCGCCACACGCGACGTGCTGGATTTTGTCGCCAAAATAGTTGACGGTGACCTGAACTCAGTCACAGATAACCC